>Ga0187827_10002466_pt1 | contig 25277 bp, 27 predicted proteins | sample ETNtaG_39_FD_167969 | JGI IMG/M metagenome (GOLD analysis project Ga0187827, IMG submission 167969) | Marine microbial and viral communities from oxygen minimum zone, Eastern Pacific Ocean - ETNP2014_SV_150_PacBio MetaG (Illumina Assembly) | ecosystem: Environmental > Aquatic > Marine > Hypoxic... | reverse complement strand
ACATCACTTTCATTATGACAGTAAACCCAATCAGCTTCCATCAAACAATTATAATAATGAAACTGTTTATCTATCTCATAATCTTGGAAATACCAATGTGGGCCTTCTTGCATTACTGCCACCTTATCACAACAACCTCTGATATAATCCAAACTAACCTTTGGATTTTCCTTTGGTATAATCACAATACCTAAATCAAATTGTTCTTTTGGTCTAGCATGTAAACTACACATCGGTGCATCCAATGCCAAACACCAAGCAACTTCCGTTCTTGAATTTGGAAAATTTCTGGGATATTTTTTATTATCACCCGTTTCTGAGAAGAATGCTACCTTCATTAGGCCTCCTATAGCTATACAATTCCTTATAAATTCTTAGTATCCAATAATTGGCATCTCTATCCAATTCCGTATTTTTCGGTATTGCATTAAAATGATAAACCCATCCCGAATTATATAAATTAATTAAATCATCTTCCCACCAACATTCTTTACTAATATATAATAAATTTTTTCTCCATAAATCCACTAAATTATAACATTGTGGTAAAATCTTTACATCAATATTATGTTCTACTAACATAAAATTGAGAATAGTTTGATCTGTTGCTGTTCTAAGTTCCTTAATTGTTTCAATAATTTTATCCTGGTTCTCTAAATAATAACCTTTCATTTCTGAAAAAAAATCTTTGTGTGTTTCATTTACAATTTGAAATCCACCATTTATATAATTCCAAGGTTTTATTCTTTTACCTTCAAATAAAATATCACCAAATCCTCTGATACTTCTCATTACCCATTCATAATCACCATTATTCATTACTCCACAATATTTTCTATCTGTTTCGGTAAAGAAATTGGGGCAATCTGGATGTACAATTGTATCTGCATCAACCATTAATATCTGATCATACTCAATTTTATTAGCATCTAAAATATCAAACAAATAATATCTTTGCCATGTTATCTTCATTTGTTCAATTGGAAATAATAAATCTTCCCATACTAATAATTCACAATCATATAAATCACACCAGTTACTCCAACTGTCTATTGAATAATGATAAGAATTATTTCTTCCATTACCCAAATCAATATTTGGTATAAACACTACATTCTTCATATATAATCATACCCCAATTGATTTAAAGAATACTCATGAAAAGGATATCCCTTATAACTTTCCATTTCAAAAAAGTTTTTAATCCCTTTCCAATCAGCCATATCCCTTTCAGTTTTCTTATTTTTTCTACTAAAATAAAATCGGGGTTCTAAAAAATTATAACCATCAATTGTTAAACTATAATTTTTAATTAAATCATCATCACCCTGAGCATCAAATAAGATAAATTTACTTTTATTCTCTTCAAAAATCTCTACACCATTGGTTCTTATAAAATCTTTATTTCCACCGAATACTCTATTCCTCGCAGATTCAGATATGATTATATCAATATCATCATTTTTTCTGACTCCCATTAATGGTAATATTCCACTTTGACAAATTGTAAATTCTTCCTTTTCTATTCCTAACTTCTCAACTCTTTCTATATTATTTACATCAACAACCAATGAAGATAACTCACTTTTATTCATATAAAATGGTATATAAGATTTATTTCTAATCAATCTACCAATCATAGCAACAGCTCTATGATAACTATGTTTTATAAATCCATCTTGAAATTCTACCGTATCACTCTTTAAATATTCTTCAATTTCCTCATCTGTCATATTTTCTTTTGAATCATAATACTCTTTAGTTAAATTACTCCACCCCAATTCATGATGATCTCCAACACCATGTTTAAATTCACCATCCATACAATTAAAATATTGCCAATTGTCTGGGCTTAGTTGTTTTCTAAATTCATCCAAATCTTTATCTTTCCAAAACTCAACTGCCTCACCTACAGTATCCAATACTTTATTATTTAAAATTACTTCTTTTCCACCACCACCCCTTTGTAATCTCATATTCAAAAAATATTGTAAATTAATTGGAACACTTCCTTCCCCACCAATTTTTGATTTATGTTTTCCCATTAATTTTATAACATCATCATCTCTAATATCACCCTGTACCCAATTAAATTTAAAATTATTTTTCCATGCAACATAATCAAATCCCATTTGATCGAGATGACTATAATATTTCATCTCTGTCCACCAGTCTTCTCCAACTTTAACAACTTCGGGAGCATTATGTCTTCTATATATTTTTCCAGCAACAATTAACCCATTATTTTCTGGAAATTTCTCTTTTTTGTATTTTTCCACTTGTCGTTGAATTAAAACAGGATTATCTTTATAAGTCTTAATTGACCTCTCAGGATTTTGTTTTTCTTCTTCTGTTAAATTATTATAATTTCTGTCTCCAAACCAATAAATTGCCTCTGCTTCTTTATATATACAATTTCTGGGGTCTAATTTACATTGTTGATGATCCCAACAAGCCATATCATAATCGTTTAAATATGTTTCTATAAATGGTGTTGGATCTCCACAAATCTGATAGTTTCCATCTACCCATATACTATATTCATACTCTGGCAAAAATCTATGTGGTAATGCTTTATATTTTCTAGCCATTCTAACTGGTTGTTTATAAAGAGGTGTAACTTGTCTAATATCCCAGACATCAGATTTGCCCAAATCTGAATCGGTGAATACTATATAATCACAATTATCAGAAACATATTTAGGTTCATACAAAAAATCATATCCACCAAATATAGCCATATAAATTGCTATCTTTTTCATTTACTATATATTCCCTCTATTCTAAATAACTCTACATATTCCATATTCTTTTTAGAACATTGATAATTACTATGGAAACTCTTTATAGACTTTTCCGAAAAATATGGTTTATATAATTGACTCTCAAACATTTTCAAATACTTTATTTTTTCATCTAAATCTATCTCAACATAAAAATTTGGAATCCAAGTATCTAATGAGCTCGGTGTACGATAAGATATTATTCCTATTTTTTTATGCCTAACCAACGCAGGTGTCATATTATTCACAACCCTATGTTCAAAATGTGAATCTTCATTTGGTAAAGTAAAAATACAATCATATGAATCTAAAATATAATTTCCAGTTTCTAAAATATTCACCCACTCATCTTCAGCATGATTGACAACGTGTTTAATACCTATGAAACTACCACTAACATTTGGTATTATATCCCATATATTTCTACATTCCATTTGTCTACTTTTACCAGTACTCTCATCAAAATCTCCACCCTCTGATAATATTAATACATCAAATTGTGTATCTGTAAATTTACACATTGAACCTACCATTCCATATTCAACATCATCTGGATGTGCACCAATACATAAAACTTTATCAAAATTTAAAAATTTCATAATACCTCTAAAATAGAAGATTTATCAATTATTTTTTGATACTCCACATTTATTCCTTTCTCCTTAAATAAAGATTCATTTAAATATTCTTTAGCACCTATCCCAGACAAATAAGTTGTTGCACCATACTTAACACATATATCAACTAATCTTTCAGTTGATTTTAATTCAGTAGGATAATCTATTTTCAACTGAGTATCTATATCCAGCATATCACAAAGATTAGATATTATACAGAAATTAGTTGCAACTAAACTCTCACCAATACACTTATCCAACTCTTTTAATATAGACTTATATTCAGACAAATTATTTTTAATTCTATTCCAATTATTCTTTGGATTAATATAAACTTTATCCAATATTGGATTTAATCCTTTTTTTACACTCATTGTGTACCATTTATCATTAAAGTTAAATCTGTTTTGATATCCATTCTTTTCAAATTGACATTGAGTTAAACAAACAAACATATCTGATTGTTGTATCTTTTCAAAGAACGGATTCCATGGCATAAAATTTGGTTGATGTATAGATATTATCATTTATAAGTATACCAGTTACAAAACTCTTCTATTCCATTTTGTATTGATTTAAATTTATAATCAAAATGTTTGGCTATTTTCTCATTTGAAAATACCATTGTTTCATTTACAAACGGACTATCTCCTTTATCACCAAAAATAATCCTTGTTTCCTTTTTCAATTCAGTAAAAAATAAACTAACTAACTGATTTAATGTAATAAACTCACCATTATTTATATTATATGCTTCATTAGTTACAGTACTATTAACAATCTTACAAACAAGATTAGCAACATCTTCAGCAAAAACAAAACTTAATAATGAACTTCCATCCCCATCAACTTGAATTTGCTTTTTATCTAAAATTCTATCAATATAATATGTTTCTCTATCATGTGGATTATCTATACCCAACATATAAGTAGGTCTTAAAATAACCAATGGTAAATTTGTTTTTTTCAAAAACTCTTCTACTTCTTTTTTATCTTTTCCATAATCACCAAAATGTTTATATTTAGATGCTATACTACTCATAAAAATATATTGATTAGTTTTCATATTCTGTATCTTTTTTGCTTGCTCTACATTATACAAACACATATCAATAATAGCATCATAATATTCAAACTTAATTTTATCAGTAATCTCATTTCTATCACCTCTAATAACTTCACAATCTACATAACGATCACCACTTCTATTTAAAACAGTTACCTCATGTCCAGCATAATGTAATTGTTTAACAATAAGTTTACCACAAAATCTATTTCCACCAAAAACTAAAATCTTCATAAATATATCCCACCTTCTACAAAATTATGTGCAATAGGATACTGTCTTTGAGATTCATAACACTTTGAATATCTTGTTACTACCTGGTTAGTTCCACATTGATTACTAACATTTACTTTTGCCATTGATTTAATATACAACTGAATTCTCAAATCCACATTTCTCATATCTAAAACTTTATCTACAAAATTAAATGGTGTTTCTTCAATAGGATTAGCTGTCCAATAAAAATATGGTAATGGATTATCATTTAAAACTTTAGACATTACTTCCTTATCTTTATTATATGATTTTTCATCGTACTTTCCATTCTGAGTTCCGAACCTATCTGATACTAACAAACAACCAAATTCTTTATCATCAACATACTCAGATATTATTTTATCACCTAATTTTTTTTCCTCATCTGACCAATACATTTCTGGTTGACAATCTACCATCTCTTCTTCTGTAAATTGCCAGAAATTTAACATCTGTTTTATTAATGGAATGTCTGTTTTATTTACATCATAAATTCTATAGTGATCATGAAAAACATCATCAATAATATAATCTTTATATGCATCTACATATGGATTATTATCAAATATAACATTTACATTTTTATATGGGTTATTCCAAGTTTCCCAGTAATGTTGATAATTTGCAAATAGACTTTCTAACAATTTAACTGAAGGAACATATACTTTACATTCTGGATACTTTTCTTTAAGTAATCTTGGCATTGCTGATATAACTCCCCAATCACCAATTCCAAAAGCAGTTCTCATAACTGTGAAAATTTGATTTTCCAAATATTCATCTGGAATAAATAAAGAATCAGAACTATCAAATCCCATTTTATCCCTATTATCTACTTTATATAATTTATTATCTAATATTCTCCAAAATACCATCATATAACCTATTTTGCTTCTCTTGTCTTCCTATTGATTTTGGGTGATACAAACTTAATTCTTCATGTGGTGGAAGATGAGAATATGTTTTACATCCTTCAATAATTTCATGTACAGGTTTCACCCATTTTATTTCAGGACTATTTAAAAAAACTCGTGCTTGATAATCGGGATAATTTACCCAACCTTTTTCTGTAACTCTCCATCCCCATTTTTGAATATGTTCTTGAGTTAATCCATCTACAGTATTTACTCTCGGTATCCATACCAAATCAACCTCATTCATTTCCAATATGGTATGTAGTTGCTCCATCAATATTTCATGTGGAATTTCATCTGCATCTAAATGGAATATATAATCACCACTACACATTTTCTTAGTATAATTTTTTAAATCTGAAAAATTACCCTCGAATTCATATGAATGCCAATTAAACTCACCATTAACAGAATGTGAACGAAGATATTCTTCAACTCCTGTAGATCCATTGATGGCATCATAAGTTATTACTATTTCATCTTGTAGTTGTTTATGCTTTAACAGAAACATAACCAATTGTTGTATTTCTGTCTCCTCATTGCAAACAGTAATAGCATAAGATATTTTCATCGAGGATGTATCCTTGGTTGCCTTTTTCCAAATCTACCCTCAACAAATCTTTCTATAGTATGAAATAAATCAGGTGGTAATTTATATACAAGAGTACAAATAACTCTTCTAAGTTGATTAAAATCATAAGTTCTATAATTATTACCCAATCTCATTCTAGCCAATGCTGCTATTCGCTGTGGACCAAAGTCTTGAATTTTTCCACTTGAAATTTGTAAACCATCTACCATTTTAACTGCACCCCGTTTTGTCTTTTTAACAAATAATGGATCTAAAACCAACAACAATCGAGGTTTTTTAGAACCACCTCTTGATCCATACATAAATCTTATAAGATCTCCCTTTTCAATTTCCAACCAATCTATTTGTCTAGCTTCTCTTAAAACCTCTGGAGTAGATGGTTTTTTCTCCAGCTTCTTTTCAGTTTCAGTTTTTTCTTCGTCTAATTTATCCGATTCTTTTTGTTGTTTTGATAATTTTTCTGTTCCCTCATCAATTCCAGGTCTTGTAACTTTTGTTATACCAGTTAAAATATCATCTAAAAATCCTGGTTTTTGTTCAGCCATTTTATATCTCCTCTACAATCCCCATTTCTCGACACGCCCCAATAAATTCGTGTTTACTATAAATAGAAGCGTTTTCAACATCTAACCTATGTTTATGTCCCTGATATTTATCTCTTTCATCTTCTGGTATTTCTACAACTCTAGCATATCTCCAACTCCAATCTTCCTTTGTTCCTTCTGGAAAAATTATTCCTTTATCACCCATATTAATTACTGATGGAATCCATACAACATATTTTTTATAATCTCTAAATGCTAACTCTTTAACTAATTTAGGTGAAGATTCGAGAGCTAATTTAATTTCTTCTTTACCGAAAGCATAATTTGAATTGCTGGTAAAACCACATCTAAAACATAAATAACTATGATAATTATTTTCTTCTACATATTCATCAAAACACATACTATTTGTATAACAAATAGGACACTGAGTTTTAGTTTCCATTAATTAACCTTTTTTAAATTTGGTAATTTTATTTCCTCTAATTTACTATCAGTAGATTTCTTTTTTAATTTAGGTAATGTGGATGCCTGAATTGGCATAGATGCATCTTTCTTTTTTAATTTAGGTAAATTTAACGGAACTTCTGCAGCAAACTCTGGCAAATATTGATTTAATATTTTTTCAAATTTATCTGTCATAGCTTTTAGTGAAAATGTACTCTTATTAACCATTGCAAGTTTCTTAGCATTTAAAGTATATCTTTTATAATTGTTATAAACATCTTCAATAACTCTAGATGCTGCTTGATAATTTACACTAAACCAATGAGAATCACCAACAAAAATTCCTTTAGGAAAAGATGACTTATGAACTTTTGTCATACCACCTGGCAAATGAATAGCCGAAGATGGTTGTAAAAAATCTACATGCCCACTCCAACCAGAAACAAGAATTGGTTTTTCACTTAATGATGCTTCCAATAATGGTCTCCCAAATCCTTCACCATGAGTAAATGAAACATGAGCCTTTACTTTAGGATAATTGTAAAGTTCATTCATTTCATCATCTGTTAAATCCCCATGTAACAAATATACATTTGGTAAATCATCCCCTTCTACATCATTTTTAATTGCTTTAATTTTCTCTTCTATCTCTCTTCTATCAATAATAGAAAATCCAGCACCACTACTTTTTAAAACAAGAGCAGGCTTTTTCTTTTTATTTTTAAATGTTTCTAAAAATGTTTTTACCAACATTCCTGTATCTTTTCTATCATGAGTTAATCCACCCTGTAACCAATGTCCTACAAATAAAAAACAAAAAGACTCATCAATTTTCTTAAATTCTCCAACCAATCTTTCTGAAAATTCTTTTGTCTTTTTATATATTTTAGTATCTGCACCTTCAAATAAAATTTCTACGGGTTTTTCTGATTTTAACGTACCAATAGATTTTTCAGTTTCTTTTTCCTTCTTTTCAAAACTAACTTCTTCTAATATTTGTTTCGTAAATTTAGAAGGAACTATATTCAAATCCATTCTATTCATACCCTCAATCCAGTCTGGTGGACACGCTGTAGTTTCTATACCAGCTGTAATTCCAATATTATATTTAGCAAAATTCTGAAACTCATTAGGAATAACTACATGAATATGTACATCTGGTTGTCGAGTAAATTGTCCATCGGTTTTCAACCTATCTATTATCATTTTATCATTTGGATCTTGTTCATTTAAAGCATTTTGAGGTGTTGTCCCCCACCGTACTGGAATAATTTTTACATCATATTTATCCATTGATATTAAAGATCTACAAATATCTCTTCCATGCGATCCATATCCACTTCTTGTTGCAACTGGTGCTGTAACTACAACCATTGGTTTATTCATAAATTCTCCTATATCTTGAACATTTCGTAAGGTTTTCTTGAAACCCAATTATCAAAAGTATTATCCATATCTTTTATAAAATTCTGACACATTAAATTTGCTGTCATACCACTTTCTTCTCTAAAACAATATGCTCTTCCCACTTCTCCATATTTAGTTCTATTTTCTTTTCCTTCATCATACCAGTCTTTTATAAGTTGAGCAACATCATCAAATCTACATCTATCATCAAAAATGTAAGGTGTTGGTGGTGAACCTACCATTGATCTATTTGAAGGCCAAACTGGTTTTACCCACTTACCCCAAGTTAAATCTTTATTATTTGCCCATTTTCTATCATCATGAAGAGTATGTACCCATTCATAATCTTTATAAGTTAAATATTTTCCTTTATATTTAAATCCACATTGATCTTGCATACCACCTGTAACATTCAAAATAATTGGAGTCCCTGTCATTAAAGATTCTGTTGTTCCTAATCCCCATCCTTCGTTAGATGCAATATTAATTGTAACATCAGCCATATTATAAAGAAAATTTAAATGTTTACTTTCTAATTTTTGTGTTGAAAATATAACATGACAATCAGGAGCTATATCATCAACAACTCTAGGTAAATCTGTACCATTGTCATCAACTGGAGTAGTATGCATTACTAAAGCACATTTATCAGCTTTTTCTTTTGGTAACATATCACAAAACGTTTTAAATGCCAAAACAACATCTCCTGGCATTTTTCTACGAATATTTCTATTATTAAAAAACAAAATAAAATCTAATTCATCTTGATTTGGAATTGTATCTAATAATCCCCGTTTAAATGATTTTAATTCTTTCCATTCTGAATGCAATTCGGTTACGGGATAAAATAAATCTTCATTTGCACCATGAGGTACATAAGTTATATCACCCCAATCATGTGAATAACTTCTAACATTTTTTACAAGGTTATATGTTTGTTTAGATATATTCATTAATAAATCTACAGAATCATAGAAATCTCTATTCCACATTGGATATGGCAAATCATCCCAAATATTATAATAAAAAATAGGAATATTTTGTCTAACTTCATGCTCCATTTGAAATAACCATATCCAAAATCTGGGGTCTGTATAAATCATTATCGCATCTGGTTTTTCTCTATGAATTAATTCTCTGACTATTTCTTGATTTCCATAACCACTTATGGGATAAATCATTAAATGTGCATCTTCTATCCCAGTTTCTTGTTTTACAGCATCTTTCATATCAACAACCTTGCCATCTTCAGGATGTTTAATAGCACCACCCAATTGGACCCAATCGTAATGATCAATCGTACCCATAACTATTTCTCTTGACATTGTACCAACTCCTGACGACATGCGAAGATCATCAGACATTAATAAAATTTTCTTTTTGTTCCTGTTTTTAAGCATATAACCTCTCTAATATTTAATCGTTTAATAACTGCCTTGTATCACTATCCTTATATACCCGCTCTTTTTTAATATGATCTTCTATAACTTTTAATCGTTCATCCATCTTAACCAAAAGATCATAAATTTTATCAAGTATCTTTAATGCTGGTAAACCATTCATTAAAATTGACTCCCACTTTCTTGTAAATTCTTATGTTCATCTATTTGAGACTTAAATTCTTCATCTTTTACATACAAATCCATTGAACGATTTACCAGTTTTTGCAAAGTAAATTCATCCCTTAAACAGATTTCTTTAAATCTTTTATACAGTTCTATTATAATTTTAACTGTAGTTAATTTTGTTAAACTCATATAACTCTCCGTGTATATACATATATATATCACACTAATTAATAATTACAATCCTTTTATTTAACCTTTTAGCATGATTAATAGTATTTTCAGTACCTTTTGATACCATTCCCTTTGGTATGAAAGCAACTACAAAATCACTATATTCAGCTATTTGTCGGTTTCTCTTAAAGTAATTACTTATATAATAAGGTTTATTATAACTATTTGCTCCTAAAACACAATACATATTATGATTATAATGTGATGGTGGAAACTCTGAATACTTCATATCAAATTCTAATGCAAATTTCTTTGCAAATCCATCTGCTCCTTGTGATTGTCCACCACTTACTATTTCTACACCACCTTCTAAATCTTCTTTTAATTTATATATAAATTCTTTTATTCGTTGTTTATTAGTATATTTCCGGCTTCCCACGATGGCCACTATCCTCATAATCATTCCTCTTTTGTTTCCTTTTTGGTGGTTTAGGTGATGTACAAAATTTAGCACACTCATAAAAATTATCCAGTCCCTTCATTACACCCAATATTCCCCATTCGTTTGGATAAGAATATTGAAATCTAACAGGTTTAGACTCTTCTCCCTCTGGAGTAATATTATACCAAACTTCATCATTTATTTTTATTACATTGCTACTTCTAATAAAAGTTTTATAATTTAAAGTAGATTCCCATTTTTTTAAAAATGATTTAAGTTGTTTTGGGGATACTTCTTCATTAACGTACCATAACCATAAAACAAATGGTCGTTGTATATCTAAATGAATTTCACTAATTTTTGAAACAACCATTTCTTCAAATTCTCCTATAAATTCACTCAATTTTAATCTTACGCTTAATTTACTCCCACCAAGTCCCATTACCTTCTCCTATCACATAAATCTGGTTTATTTTTGAATTCACAAAACCTACAATTTTTATCAGATGGTTCTTTTCTATAAATATGACTTAAATTATATTCCCCATTTTTTGTAAAACATTCCTGAATAAACTCCTTCAATTTTAAATTAACTTTATTAATACTTGGTGTACCATTTGCAGGAACAAAAGTTTGTATTCTACGTTGTGGAAAATCTACCTTTTCATAAAGCTTTCTTTTTAATATAAAATATTCTATATCAATTCTATCTAATGGTATATCAAATTGTTTAGAATAAAACTGTTTATACATAAGTAATTGATTAGATTTATTCTTATCTGCTTTCATATACTTATTCCAACCCATAGTAGAAGTTTTAATATCTATAATCTTTATTCTATCTCTAACAGTATCTTTTATGACTACATCTATATATCCAATAAATTTTATATTGTTATACATATTGAAATCTAAAGGAATCTCTACACCTAAGAGTTCATACCCCCGTTTACTGAAATACATACCTCTATTTTTCTTAAACCAATCTAGCATATGTACACCATGTCCATAAAATTCATTCATATCTTCTTTTGTACAAAATTCTAAACCACCATTGTTTTCAACTATTCCCAAAAAATTACTTTTCATTCTATGAGCTAACAATTCATTTAAATCTATCTCATTTGCAGTTTTAATAGACTCTGTATACATAACAGTAAGATATCTCTGCAATACCTCATGCATTGATGTACCAAATAATGTATGAATATTATCAGTAAATTGTCTATGCTTATCAATGTAATTTAATTTCCACTTATGTGGACAAACTGCCCATTGATTAAATTGACTATAACTTATGCGATTCATCTGATCCAATCTGGTTCAATAATTTCATCTACTAATCCAAACTCTAAACATTGTTTTGCATTTAAATAAAAATCTGTTTTTGTATTTTCAGCCCAATACTCTCTGGATTTAGCAGATGCTTCTGATAATATTTTATTAATAGTTTCATGTAATTCTTTTAAATGATCCGAAGATTTGAGAATATCAGAAATCTTACCTTCTTCAAAAATAGAACCTTCGTGAATCATAACTGTAGAATTTTTAGAAATCCTTCTCTTTCCTGTACCACATGCTAAAATAATAGCAGCAGCTGACATTGCTGCTCCATAACAATGTGTATTTACCTCAACTTTACAATTTTGTATATAATCTATAATACCCAACATAGAATATACATCACCACCATAAGAAGTTATTAATAAATTTATTGGTTTATCTGGATTAACATTTTTTAAAAAATTGATTCTAGTAACCACAAACCATACAGTATTAACATCTAAGGAATCTGATAGATAAATGATATTATTTTTAGCATCTACTCCATAATCTAATTCAAATTTACCTCTTTGATATAATAAACTTTCATTCTGTAACTTTAGTTTTGTCTGTTCCATGCTTTCTCCTTAATCTCTTATCTAAATAATATACATATTTATGTTTTGGTTCTCTATCTACAAAAAATACATTTGGGTCTTTAGCTTCCCATCTTCTTCTAATTTCAATACTATAAGGTTTAACAGGTTGACTTAAAGATCGAGAATGGTATTCTTTTCCATCCACCATTAGTATTCTAGACTTACCAGTAGTTCCCAAATATTCAAAATTTGTTGCTTTATAAATCACTCCACTATGTCCATAATGTTGATCGGCAAACGAAACAACAACTTGATAATTAGTATTTTGTTTTAACCACTTAAATGTTTTTGATATGAAATAACTTTCTGTATTTGTTGGTGTATCATCTACACAACACAATCTTCTTAACTCAACACACCTTGAGGGATCATCTGGGTTATATCTCTTTGCCGTATTTGGCATCGAAGGAATTGCATACATAGCAGCTCCTATCATAACTGGCAACCCAAAGTTTCCTTCTCTATATAATCCAAAACATTCTTTTTGTTGTATACCATTTGTACTATGTGAATAATGATTTTTTCTTATAAATGGATCAATAAACCTACGAGGGACTTCTTCAACTGTGAAGTCTGTAACTTTCATCGCAAATTAAGTTTCTTAATTTCCTTTGGATCCACACCATAACTTTCAATTATAGTTAATATATCTTGTTTACCTTGTTCTGATAAATAATACATATCTAAAGCAGATACTGCTTCAACATTACTTATTTCAAAGTGTTTTGCAACAAGATCTATTACCCATTGTTCATGATTCATATTCTTCTTTCCTTTAACATATTTTAAAAATTGATTTCTTCTTGGTAAAATATCTCTATAAACTCGATATAATTCTTTTGGACTTAATGGATATTTTTGAATTTCATTAATTATTTCTATCCAATCACTCTTCATAGATAAAAACCGATTAGTCATATAATTAGACCAACTCTTTATTTCATAATCTGAATAATCCTCAAGCCGCTCCTTCTGGCTCGTCAGTAGATCCTTTGTCCACTCCCACGGGGCTTTCTTCTTTTGTTTCTGTCTTTTTCTTTTTGTAATCTGTTTCATAAAACCCTTTACCTTTAAATATTACTGCTGATTTTGAAATTCTCTTCTTCATTTCAGTATTACAAAAATAACCTTTAGATTCTTTACGACATATTAATGGTGAAGCTTTTAAAGATTGTAATACTTCTTCTTCATTTCCACAAACTGAACAATAATACTCATAAATCGGCACGGAATATTGAATCCTCTTTTGGTTTATCTTCCAAATCTAAACCCGTACCTTCCAAAAACATCTTTGGAACTTTACCACAATTTCCACAACTATACACTTGAACAGGAATAAGTGCTTCTTGGCCAGAAGGTGATATAATTGGTGAAAGTCTTTTAATCACATGCGCTGTAATAAAGAGATAATTACCACAATCATCACACTTTATAGTATCTGCCTTTTTTAAATCAACTTGAACTTCTGCTCTGGGTAGTGGTTTCATAGGTTTTGTTGTCATTTTATAACTCCTTAAATAATCTCATCTATTAAACCATATTTTTTACAATTTTCAGCATCCCACAATAAATCATGTTTTAATATTTCATCTATTTTTCTCATTGGAACTTTTGTATATTCCTTATACACATTCTTAATAGTAGTCATCATTAAATCAAGATTCTGTTTCTCATCTTCAAACTCAGAATACTTTCCCCAAAAGTTTGTTGATAATTGATGAATTAACATATAAGAATGTCTACTCATAAATCTATAACTTCCAACTACTGACATAAATGTAGCGGCACTTGCACAAAATCCATCTACATAAGTATGAACTGGAACTTTACATCTCAGTATTGTATCCATTGATGAAATACCTGCAGTAATTGAACCACCACCTGAATTTATAAGTATTTTTAAGGTCGGTGGATCCATATCTAAATTATATCCAAGTGTCAAACTTTTAGATTCTATCTCACCTATCTTTTTATTTAATTCTGCTGCACTTTCTCTATTCACACCAGCATAATAATAAATCTTGTTTTCATGAACTGCTATATGTTTTTCTGGTTTAGTATTATTTGGTTGTGCACCTTTTTTAACAGATGGTTTCTTTTCACCCCAATGTTTTTCATTCATTATTTTACTACTCCTAATAATTCAATTAACATAGCCATAGCATTGATCTCCTTATCAACTACCTGACTATCACTTAACTCATACTTAGCAATTACTAAAATACATTCAGCAACATGACCTTTTCCATAACTATCTACTTCATCATACAATAATTTAAACAAATCAGCGAAATCTGTAATTTGAGAATCGGCCACTAATTGTCTTATATTTTTAAAAGCACTTTTCTTATCTTGTGTTTTTAGTATTTCTAATAACTTTAATTTATAATCATTTTGAATAACACTCCCCTTATCCAATATTAACTTACCCTTTATAACATTTCGTTGAGCTGAATTTATAACCCTGCGAATATCTGGATAACCACCATTAACTAATAATCCAATATCTGACACTTCATATAAAACATTTTCATTATCTAATATACCTGATAAATGTATTGCTACTTCCTTTTTTGAAGGTGGTATAATTTGAAATGATTGACATCTACTTTGTATTGGATCAATTATGCGCTCGACATAGTTACAAGTTAAAATAAACCTACAATGTTTACTGAAGGTTTCCATTAAATTCCGTAATGCCGCTTGTGCATTAGGAGTTATATAATCACATTCATCGAGCGCAATTATTTTATAATCTTTAAATCCTACAGAAGATGCAAAATTCTTTATTTTTGTTCTGACAGTATCTACATTATTTTCATCACTCGCATTAATATATAAATAATCACAATCTATATTATTCATCAATATTTTTGCGAGAGTGGTCTTACCTGTACCAGCCTTTCCATGCAATAAAAGATGCGGTAAGTCTCCACTCTCTAGATACACCTTGACCTTACCTTTAAGATGATCATTCCCAATGTAAGTGTCAAGTGATGAGGGCCGATACTTTTCTACCCATAAAGTATTACTTGTCATAAAATCCTTTTTCTTTTACTTTGTGTTTTGTAACCTCAGCTTTATTGAAAGCCCCTTTTGGATAAGGTAACTGAGGATGTTTCAAGTTATTAATAAATAGTCTATTGTCTTTCTTACTACCAAGAAAATATAAATATCTATGTTTTTCTGCTTCCTTCTTTAACCAAAATGTATGTCCAATCTGACGTTTCAAATGTTCAGCATTACTACTACCATACATAGAATAAACAGTTCTACTGTGTATCCACTCACCATTTTCTTCTATTTTCAAACTAAACGTAGGCGCCATTTGAATAGCACCACATCCTTGATACAACCAATTAGTAGCTTGATAAATACCACCTGCATGATTTTGTTCTGGATCTGCATAAGATACCAATACCTTTACATCAGAAGCATTTTCCTTTAACCATTTAAATGATTGTGAAATAACATAAGATTCTATATTTTTTCCATAACCATCATAAATAACAAGCCTTGTTAATTCTAAAATATTTTTAGTAGTGAGTTCTAAATCTTCTTTAAAAATAGAACCAAGAACTCTTCTACCAATAGGAAAACCATATGCTATTGCACCAATTAATTTTTCTTCTTTCTCATCAAAAAATTTATGTTCTTCATCACTTTGATAAAAAATCCCTATAGGATATCTGCATGAAGATAATCTACCACTATAATGATTTTTTTCAATGAAACTTCTAGCTAATGGTTTGGGAATAAGTCTTAAAGACACTTTTGAAGTATCAACATAAGATTCTTCCATTAATCAACTGATTGTAATGCTACTAAATAATAAGTTGCGTTATAATTGTCAATTTTAAAATTAATTCTAGCCAAACCATCTCCACTAACTTCGAGAACTGCACTTTCACATTCTTTATTAGCAGAAAGAACATCTCTAAAAAGATTAGCATTAAAAGAAACTTTATTAATTTCTTCATATGTATCAGTTTCTACAGGAATTGTAACACGATTAGTATTAATTGATGAATATCCTATAACAACTTTTACACCATCACTATTTGTAATGACTGTAAAACTATCTGTATCTGCAAGAGCTGATTTACCAGAAATAAACTTCTGAATAAACTTACTATCTACTTTTACCTTAACATGAAACTCAGGAATCTTTTTAAGTTTCGGTGGTTGATTTATAACAGATAAATCTGACAACATGTAGTTTACACTCGCCACCCCATCAGTTACTTCTAATGAAATAGCTTTATTACCTGCTTTAGTTAACTTCATTTCAACATCATCTGAAAGTACATCCAAAAGTTTAATCAACTGTTCTGTATTATAAACTCCAAGTTCAACATCTTCAAAATTCCAACTATTCATAGATAATTCACCAAGTAAAGATTTATCACCTGTGATAAACCTAGTACTCAATGTATCTCCCTTACTAGTAAGAACTACAGAAGCAACGTTTCCACTTAAATAGTACTTATCAATGAAACGACTTACTTTATTTTTATTCATAACTATTCTCCATTTATTATAACCATATATACATATATATAGTTTTGTTTATTCAAAATCAAAAAAATCTTTCAATACTTTCACCCTTATCAACATGCTGCCCCCACTCCATTGTATCATAAAACATTTTTATTTTCTTCTTTAAAATAGAATTATAAATTTTATCAAAATTCACATATTCCATTATAAAATTTAATATTTCTGGTGGGTCTTCATATCCTTTATAAGCAATAGTATCTAATCCAAAATTGTTATTTTTAAGATATACCCATTTAATTTTTTCACCATTTGATATAAAATTATACTTATTGCCCAATTTAAAATATCTAACTAAATCATTATATGATATTGCTGCTTTAACATGAACTGGAGCACCCTTTTTAAAAGTTGTAAAAATAGAACTGGAATCAAAAGACGCATTTTTATCAGTATATTTAATTATACCTTTAACTCCAGTAGGTATTGCAATAGTATCTAATTTCATTTTTTTCATACCATTTTTAAAATCTGAAATCCTATCATCTATTTTATCTTTTGGTACATCAGTTAATATATCTTCTAACACATCAGCTAAAAATTTTCTAAGTGCAGTAGGAAAATTTGAACGAACTGTATCTATTCCCTTAACTAATATTTTATTAACCTTAACACCATTATCACTAATGATTTTCATTCCATATCTTTTTTTAACAATAAACAATCCAGATTTAGCAATAATCTCCTGCTTAATTTCAAATCTATGGTTGTCTTGTAAATTACACATTCTCTTAGAAAAATAATCATAAGACTTATTTATAAAACTTTGAATTTCTGATGCAATTTCTGTAATTCTCTGTGCCATCATTACATCACTTAATTTTTTATCAGGAAATCTTTTCTCAATCAATGGAACTGCAGAATAAAATACAGAATCAGTATCTATATAAATACAATAATCTTTATCACCCGTTTGTAACTCTTTATTATAATAAAAATTTGCCATCTTCTTTGTAAATTTAATTAATGTCTGACCAGTTAATGTTGTTGCTTCAGCATTATCTAAATCATAAAATCTAAATACTGGCAATCCCAATACACCATATAAACTATTCAAAATAATCTTTTGAATATGTTGTCTTCGTTGAAAATATTGATATTTATCTTCTTCTCCCGCATCACCAAATTTTTTCATTAATTTTCTATATTCTAATCTTTTATCAAACCAACTTTCTAACAAAGCTGGAATTAATCCCTTTCGATCTAATTTATATAACACACCATTTGTAGAAATAGAAACTTTATTATTATCCAAATATTCTTTCAATTCTTTTTCTGTTAATTTTCCAATTTCTTTTTTATCTTTTATAATAGTATATGTCTTATTATCCCCCCTTAAATATTCTTCTGCATCCCATCCTTCTACTCTTCCAATTTTAGTTTCTGGAGATATATTTAACGACATAATACAAGATGGATACATTGAAGTAATATCTAAATCATAAACCCAATCATGCTTTCCTCTTTGGGGATCCTGAACATAAGCACCAGCAAATTTATCTTCCATACCCATTAAATTCTTACCTTTAGGATCTTTATTTGGTGCAACAATACCCAACTTTCTAAGATAAACTAAAATAGCTCCTTCTAAATAACGAGAAGACATATAAACATCTTCATAAGGAACATGACCAACATGACATACAGCCCTTGCAATATTTATAAAATCCAATTTATCATCTAAACCCTTAACAAGTCTAACATCATGAATATTATATTCAACAAACTTTTTTAAATCACTTTCATATAAATCATTGAGTGTACCTTCATATTCTATTTTTCTTTCACCAAGTTCTTCTTCTGCTATAGAATCTAATCTATAAGAAGTTTTTGAAGAAAAAACAAAGTTTTTATATAAATTTAAATAATCAAGTACAGAAACACCTGCTATTTTATATTTAGAATAGTATTTATTCCAATGTACTTGTTGAATTGGTGATAAACAATTAGCAATATCTTCACCCAAAACCAATGTTATTCTATTATAAAGATATGGCATATCAAATTTATCTACATTCCACCCACTTATAATTGTTGGTGCAATTTCTAAATATGATGCCATAAATCTATTAAGTAATTCTCCCTCACTTGAAAATGATTCAACTATTACACCATCTTCAAAATCATCATCTAATTTAGAATATTCATCAAGAACAAAACACTTATATTGGTCCATAATAGAATCATATAAAGCAATAGATGTAATTTTATTTTCCGCTTTTGAAGGTAACGGAAACCCTTTAGTAACTTCAACTTCTATATCTATGTACATAACTTTATGACCTACAGATAATTCTTCAGAATCAGTATAAACATCTACTAATGTTCTTGTTTCTGGATTAACATCAGATTCATATAACCCAACAGTATCTTTACTCCAGCGATAAAGTTTTTTTAATTTATCACCATATAAAGATACATGAGTACCATACGGATCTTTTATATAGGCATATTTTTTATATGGGATAATAAAATATCCCCTTTGGTCATCCCAAATATGTACTTTTCGTTTAAAGCCGTCGAAATAAATATTTTGATAAATAGTTATAACTCCTCAATTTGATATATTGATCTTACGAATAAAATCGTATATAAGTCAAGTCATTTTTAGTAAAATTGGGGACCAGTTACCCAGCCCCCAATCAACTATTTTAGAAACTAACAGAAATACCTGCGTTAAAGTATCTTGGTGTTCCAAGAAATACTTCAGCATTATGTGCTGCGTGGATTTTATCCCCGTAACTATTGTATTGACTATGATCTACTGCATCCTGTACATATGTTGCATCAGTTGCATTAAACATATGAACAAATGCTGTAAAATCATGCCCCCCAATTGAAGGTAGTTTATATGAAGCATGTAAATCAACTCTGGAATATCCAGGTGCCATCCATACTTGTTCTCTGTCTGCATCGGCGTCTGAACCATCATACTCTCTTGCGCCAGGACTCCAATCAGAATAATTGTTATCATACTGACTGTATACTGCCTGCAATTTCAATCCAGATATTGGTGTAAGAGTTGCACCTAAGACATACGCTGTCTGTGGCATATCACCTACATACAAACCATCAAGTGCGTAAGTATACGGAGTGGTTGTTTGTCCAATGACTTGACCATCTTCGTTAAACTCATCTTCTTGATAATTACCATCTGCATCACCATCAAACACCCACTTACCAAGACTTACTGTGGCATCTAACCTAAGTAAATCAAGTACTTGTGTAGTAGCTTCAACTTCTACACCTTGGTGTTTTTGGTTTATTCCTGTAAGGAAGATAACATCAGTATCACCACTTGAACCCTGTCCGCTTGTTACAGCTTTGGTAAGATTTCTGTCTTTCCAATCTGTATTATAAGCACTTACTTTAACGGATACTCTATCAGCAGTCCAGTTCATTCCAGCTTCTGAACTAATAAATCTTTCATTAGCTGGGTCTGAAGCAACTGTACCATCAAAGTAAATCACATTGTCCATGATAGGTGGTTTTTCAACTATACCAAAGTTACCGAAAACACTAACGTTATCGGAAACATCATACATTGCGCCACCTTTCCATTGTAAAGTAGAGATAGATTCTGATTCTATCTTTTCATCTGCTACAGTAAAATGATCTTGATATGAATATGCAATTTGTGATAATCCTAACATACCATAAGCAGAAAGTGGACCTGAAGCATAAGCTCCCTGAACAAATCCACCTAACCAATCAACGGTAGTTTCATTGTGATAGGCAATTATATCACCCAACTCAACTCTTTTACCATCTGATGCGTTATCATCTGCATAATCCATATAATAATCACCACCCATCAAGTCACGTACTTCACGTGCGTGTTCGATTCCGGCAGTTCTCCAATCTATACCAACTTGTAATTTGAGTTCATCACTCAAATCATAATGTAGTTTAGAAATAAGACCATATGTATTCTGACGATTTATACTATTCCTCAAAATACCTACAGATTGATTATTATCAACACCATGTGTACGTGTGATTACTCTTTTGTCTACATAGACTGTATCAGAATCACCACTATTCATAGCAATAAGTGCATTCCAATCACGTGTCCAGGGACTACGACCATAATAGAATTTATAGTCATCATCACCAAGATTACCATCAGCATCCATAGTAGGAATCCTACCATAAGTACCTGTACCACCACCTGAACCACCAGACCAATACAATACTGAACTCAGTCTTGTTTTGTCATTGATAGTTAAGAAATGGTTTAAGTTAACCAATGGTTTATGAAAGAAGTTTTCTCTTTCATTAATGTAATTGGGATCATGTCTTGCTACTGTTTTAGCACCATACATATAATAGTATTGTTTACCTGTATATGACGGATCAACTGGTGACCAGTTCTGATTAAAGAATCTTCCGACATCTTTAAACTTACCATCATCACCAAGTGCTTCTGTATCATATCCATCTACACTCTCAGCAAATTCGGCATCATATGCACCGATATTCTGTTTGTATAGATTATGACCATGCCGTTGCGGAGCACCGATTGCATATAATTCAAATCGGTTATCTTTATTTAGTGCGTAACTTGCACCAAAATAATATGCCCAAGCATCTGTCCATGTCTTGTCTATGACACCATCACCTGTTTTTCTTACAATAGTACCACTCAAGGCGAGTTTATCACCAATAAGACCACTATTATAATTAAGAGTTGATTTCAGGAATCCACCTGCTCCAACTTCTTGTTTATACCTACCACCCTTTGAATGAGCAGTGGGATCTGTTATAATGTTCATCGTTCCACCAATGGAAGGGGCAGCTAAATTAACAGCACTCAAACCACGCTGCATCTGAATAGAATGTGAAGCATCTGCTACACCATCCCAATTAGACCAATATACCCAACCGTTTTCCATATCATTTTGTGGAACTCCGTTAATCATCACAGCAATATTCCGTTGATTAAACCCTCGAACATTGATACGAGCATCGCCCGCACCACCACCTTGCTGAGTTGCATATACTGATGGTGTAAGATTAAGAGCCATTGGAAGGTCTTGTGAACCAAGACGGAATTCCATGTCTGCTTTTTCTACCGTTGTATGTGCAACAGGTGTTTTCTCGCCTGCACGAGAAGCCAAAACTTCCAATGCTGACATCCCGACTGCAGAAATTGATAGACTGAAATCGAGAGTTACATCACCACTAACATCAACAGATGCAGTGGATGATTCATATCCAATAACAGAAGCTGTAATTGTATGAGAACCTGAATCTAACTTAATAGAATAAGTACCATCTTCTAAAGAAGCGGCACCCAAATCAGTTCCTTCTACAACTACATTGGCTCCAGCCAAAGGACTTCCTTCCTCATCTGCAACTGTACCACTAACACTTTGTCCATAAATGAACATAGGCATTAGAAATGTAATTACCAATGAGAATAAGTTACGTTTGTTTTTCATGAAACGTCTCCTTGTTTTTTATGTGTAAGACGCATTTTTCTACAGGTGCGCCAACTGCCTGCTTTACCCACGAGATTTAAGTATGTGAAATCTTTATTAATTTGCATATTCTTGATCATCATTATCCCCTGTAATTGGTATAATTTCACAAACATCGTTATTACAAAATTTATCTATCTCTGCTTCTTCACCTTCTATACCAACAAAACTCAAGTATCCAAGTTTTTTAATTTGTTTATTGTATTCCTTTTCTTCAATAGCTTCGTATGGCATTTGTCTATAAACACCACCATTTGCTCTTGGTAGTAATGATATACCCTTTAATCTATACTGAAAATATTTTAATACATGAGGTAATTCTTCCGCTTCTGTTTCAGGATTGAATGTAGCCGTACAACTAACTTGGTTATCTGCCCAATGTCGTTGAAGAAAAGCGGCTAAACTGAATTGTTCCCAAATCGAAAGTTCAGCCGATGTTCTTATGCCCTCACCTACATCAACTGGTACCTCTACCACCATTGTAGTATCTTCTGAACCGAATGCTGGTTCTATTTTATAACCTGCTTTTTTTAATGGTTCTATTAACTCTGAATGTTTAGATAATCTCATCCTACGAATATAAAATCTAGACTCTGGATAATGCATTCCTGGAGTTGCTCCAACTAATAATGAAACTGTACCACTTGGTTTTACTGAAGTCGTTTTTATTGACTTCGGAACTGCAAACCAATCAGAATACATACAATCCCATTCTTGAATTGTATCATAACCTTCTTCTAACCATTTTCTTAATTCTTCTAATCCTTTATTAGTAATAAATTGTGCAACACCACTTACACTACACCCAATTCTACGATTTCTTAACATAACTCTATTAGTATCACTCCAATGAGTTTTACCAAGTGTTACTGTTTTCGCATACAAATACGCATACTTTAATGTCCTCAAATAGTCCTCTAATGATTCATGACTATTTGGAAAAGTTTCTACAAGACAACATAATTCATAACTTTCTAATGTTTGTTCTAAACAAGGATTCCCACCAGCTGCTCTATGATCTTTATTATCTTTACCATTTTTTAATCTACTATAACCTCTCATATTCTCTAACCAAGCAAATCCAGGTTCACCATTATCTGTAATTCTTTTACATACATCTGTATAATCCATACCTAATTCAGCAAATATTGAATTGTTTGAAGTCCATCCATATGTTTCTCTATGTTTATTTACTTTATAATTTTTTAAATCTAAGTATTCTTCATCATAAGCATCTCCAAATACAATCTCTGCAGTACGTCTTACATTGCCTGCTACAACACATTTACCGATAAGATTCATTATATCTACGATCGTAGTAATTGTAATTGGTTCTCCTGTGTTATCCTCTAATACCCCTCTAATATCTTTGTGAATTTCTTTTAATGGTTCATGACCACTTGATACTCCACCAAAACCTTTAATTGGTTCACCTGCATCTCTAACCTTTCTATAATCAAATTCTACTACCGCTGTTCCGTGAAAATAACTATCTAATAATAGTCTAAGGGATTCTACCCAACCTTCTCTTGTATCTGGTATCTGATAAATTTCTTCTTTTCTATCTTTATTTACACCTTTAATAACAATTTCACCAGCACCTTTTGTATCAAAACCAACTCCTACACCCAACATACTGGCATCCATCAAAAAACAAAATGGTTTTGAGTAATCTTCTTTTAGTGTTTTAGTAGATACGAAAGCACAATTGTTTAGTGCTGCATATAAATTCTTTTCTTCGGTGATTGGTGTTCCCATAGCCCATAACCCACGACCAGGTGGTAAAAATTTCATATAAAACATTCTCTCATACATTTCCTGCGCTGAATTCTGTGCTTGCCATGCATTCCATCCAAGTTGATGAGATTCAATCCATTGTTTCTGCATAGAATAAGTTCCTTCTACAACTCTACGAATTGTTTCCCACCATCTCTCATTTTTACCATTTTTTTTAACACGAGAATACGTTCTCATATAAACTAATTCACCTAAGCCATTAAAACCAAATGGTGGCTTTTTTCTTTTGTACTTTGCTATAAAATTTTCAGACAATTGGAACTTTTCCATATAAACTATTTCTCCTATTTACAAACATTTCTTATAAACTATGTTACTCACTTTGATAAATATAATATATACTCCAATCTATTCAAAACCTTCCACATCAACATTCATATCTTTAAATTTAGTTGAAAGTTGCTTCCTCTCATACTCTGTTGAGTTATCCATTTTACCCTGTACTGTTTTTCCATCCTTTGTACTCGCTTCATAAACTTCAATTTTACCTATATTTGTATTTATCATAGCTGGAAACGTAAGACCATCAGGTCCAAATCTATTTTTAATCACATGAAATCTACCTGTATTTGCTATTTTATCAGCAACTTTTCTACTAACTGATATAACAAAGTCTGCAATCATCACTTTACTATATGCCTCTGCAACTTTTGATGCATCAATTATATCTTCTTCCAACGAACTTCTATTTGCCTGTGATGCAGTCCAAAT
>Ga0187827_10002461_pt1 | contig 25311 bp, 35 predicted proteins | sample ETNtaG_39_FD_167969 | JGI IMG/M metagenome (GOLD analysis project Ga0187827, IMG submission 167969) | Marine microbial and viral communities from oxygen minimum zone, Eastern Pacific Ocean - ETNP2014_SV_150_PacBio MetaG (Illumina Assembly) | ecosystem: Environmental > Aquatic > Marine > Hypoxic... | reverse complement strand
CATAAAAGATTCAATGAAATTCGAGATAGAGAACACCAAATCCGCACTCTTCTGATGGTCAGCATCAACCGTTTCAAACGCACTCTTCTCAATCTTCTTATTCTTAAATTTGAAATAATCCCGTATAAAGAAACAGTCATGCATAAAAATACGAGAAAGCTGTTCAGGAGTCTTAGATCTACGCTGAGCTAACGAAAAATACTGATCAATAGCACGATCCAGCGAAATACCGATAGACGACAACGCCTTATTAAACATCAAGATCTTGTCCCGATACGATACCACTCTAACCGACCGACCATACAACAAGTCACCATGCGTACGCAACATCTTCTCACAAAAAGAATTAAACGTCTCAATAGCAACCCCTGAGTTCGGTAACCGCTTCATCATCTCCTGTCGAGCCTTCCGTGTAAACGTTATCGCCAAAATCGACGAAGGAGCAACAGACTTATACTTAACAAGAAACTCAATCCGTTTAGTCAACACCGTAGTCTTTCCCGATCCAGCACCAGCAATACACAACAGATGACTATTTACACCAATAATAGCTTTCTTCTGCTCATCATTATATTCTTCCAAAAACTCACCAAAAGCAGCAAACTTCTTCTTATCATCTTCCGTAATCGTAGTAGCTTCCTCAGAAAAAGCAAACGAAAGCTGTTTAGTATGTAGTGTAGGATTAGAAATCTCCGAAACCCCCTTATCCGAGATCTCCATCACCTTCCAAAACCGATTCCCGTCAATAGACTTCATCTGAATCAGCCCATTCAACACCAACCGTTCAATAACCTCACTCAATTCGTTATCAGAATACGCCATCGACCCATAACTAGCAAGCTTCTGCAGCTGATTCTTAGTAATAGATTCATGTTTCTCCTTCCCCTGCAAGAATTCAGTAAGTAATTTCTTCCCAACCCCAAACGGAATCTCTTGAAGAGCTTTCAACACCAGCAAATGATTCAAATCCCCAGACATAGAAAGTTCGACAAAGAACTAATTTAAGTAATTAACTCAAAAGAAGCCGTCTTTAGAAGATGAGCAGCCCGTAATTGAAATGGGTGACCACAAAAAGATAAATGGCATAGTTTGTGGTCACCTAACCAATAACTAAAGCAACCACAATTCTTCCAACCAACACCTATAAATATCTCCTCAAGCTATTTTTTCCATGGAATTCAACCCCGACGGCAGCATCAAGCTCCCAGAATACGCAGTAAAGAGAAAACAAAACAACGAATTCCGATTAAAACAAGCACTCTGCCTCCAAGTAAAGAAAGAAGTAGTAGATTTCCACGCTCCAAAGAAATGCACCCTCCACATTAAACTCTCAGAAAAGATCCATGACGATGCATTCGTCACCAACATCCACAAACGCTTCGACGCCTACGCCGAAGTCCCCACCAAAATAAGAAAGATAGAAGATAAAGAATTCCAGGTAGACATCGGGACTTGCTTTAGAAGATGCACCGACTGCACCAAGTTCGTAAACATGCTCAAAGACCACATGGTAGGAAACGTCATAGAAAACAAAGGCAATTGCACCTTTGAACAAAGAAAATCCAACTTCGAATTCGAAGATTATTTTGAGTAGCTACCTGGAATCAAGAAAACCCTTCAGATCCAAGAGATCTCAACACCTGCTTTATCTGAGCTATTACCTCCTTTTGATCATCTTTCGCCGACATTCGTACAAACTTAATAAGGAGATCCGAAAGCTCATCATCTCTCAGAAATTTGACCTTGTAACCATCGGTGATGAAGTAGAATCGGTAGACGTTATATTTGAGTTCTTTGATGACGACGCCCCCCACGACCCCAACCACCTTACCTTTTTTAGGAAATGACTCTAGATCCAGCATGAGCTTAAAAATACGTATCGAATCATGCCTGAAGCGCTTGTGAATAGCTTTCTCCAGAGAAGAAGTAATAATTACCTTTGCCATTTCTTTTGAGCTTTAGAAAGAGCCTCCCTAACCGAGAGGGTATCCTGCTCATCCATCAACAGTTCCTGAAGCTGCCGCTCCTTAGCGCTTTCATAGAGCTTCTTGATAATGTCGGCATACGTCTCTCCCTTATAGCCGAATTCCTGAAGCTTGTCCCTCATGGTAACGGGTATGGATATCGTTGTGTTCATGGTTTTCCTCCTTAATTATAACCATTATAATGGCTATAATGTATATAAATGTTGCGGTTTTAAGGAACATCAATCAACAACTTCCTAACGCATCTTCAGAACATGCTTCATCTCTTCTAAGAACCGATCAACTTCCTCTAAAGTATTATACACATACATCGAAGCTCTAACAGAACCATTCTTCAAACCGCGCGAAGTAAACCAAGAGTGCACACAATGCACGCCCGAACGAACCATAATATTAGCAGATTTATCCAACATAATAGCAACATCATTTGGTGCCATGCCATCAACCATAAACGAACAAATACCAGAACGCTGAGCAGCAGAAGGACCAATAATCGACAAACCCAAATCAGCAATTCCAGCACTCAGCTTTTCATTCAAAAGAGTCTCATGCTTTTCAACATTTGAAAGTCCAATTTTTGATAAATACGTTGTAGCAGCACCTAAACCAATAATACCTGCATAATGTTGAAGACCAGCCTCAAACCGAGCAGGAATCTCTTCCAGCTTATAGTCATCATACGTCGACCATTGCACCGTTTCCCCACCAACCATAAACGTATCTAATCTCTCCAAAGCTTCCATTTTACCATACAACACTCCCGTTCCCGTTGGACCAAGAGCTTTATGACCAGAATACGTAAGAAAATCAACATCTAACTTACGCACATCTACCGGATGCCCAGGTACAAGCTGAGCACCATCCACGTGAAGAGCAGCACCATGCTTATGTACAACAGAGGAAATCTCACGTATAGGATTCGTAACCCCATCCAAGTTCGAAGTACCCACAACAGACACTAATTTAACAGAATCATCCATTATTTTCTCAAATGCAGCCAAATCAAACGTATTATCCTTAGCACTTTTAACCTGCTTCACAATAACTCCCGATTGAGCCAACTTCAACCAAGGAATTAAATTAGAATTGTGCTCCTTATCAGATAACACCACCGTATCACCCTTCTTCAACCCAAAACTGTTTGCAACTAAATTAATCCCCTCAGTAGTATTCTTAGTAAACACAATCTCATTCGAATCAGCACCACCAATTAATTTGCGAATAGCTTCCCGAGATTCAAGAACACCAACCTCAACCTTCTCAGAGAACTGATGCGAACTCCGACCAGCACATCCCGGGTAAGAACTATAATACTCATTCAACTTATCAATTACCTGTACCGGTTTGAGTGCCATGCATGCTGAGTCCATGTAAATCAAAGACTCTTTAACTGACAGTGCTGGAAAATCTTTCCTAAGTTTACTTACGTTTAGCATTTTTCACCCTTCTTAAGAAGACACAACTTAGCTAATAAATCTTTCTGATTATTATCTCTAAGTATCTGTTCAATCTCTTCAGGTCCGATGTATTTGATTTTAGGGTGAATTCTTCCAGGCGAGCCATAGAGATACCAAATTTCTAATATATCGGCGTGCGGAAGATAGTTTTCAATATCTTTGTTGATGTACTCTTGAGCCAAGTTAAGCTTGACTTCAAACAAAGTAGTATCTGCTCGAGCATCAGGTATTTTCCTATTTGGTAATCTGGGATGGAATTCAACTTTCTCTCTTGTGGACTCCAGAACACACAAGACAAAAGACTCCCAATATTTCCAAAAATCATCCTCAACGAATGAGCTATTTACCTGTAGGTCAGAAGCCATAACAGCTTTGTTTAACGACCCAAAATGCCTCACTGCTGCTCCAAAGAGACCACTATTGAATTTTCTAACTTCTCTTTCTGTAGGTGTCTTCCTGAGTTTTTGTGACAAACTCAACATTTCTTTTCGTATCTTATCTTTATCCCATTTAATGTTGTTTGGTTGAAGACCATGGAGTCGAACAAGCTTATTGTACTGGTTTCCATAGTGGCGCCTCAAAGCATTCAAGAAATCTTCTCTGCCAAGCTTTTTGAGTTCACGATGAGTGGGAACGTATCCCAACTCCTTGACAATAGAAGCAAATTCAGTAATCACTAGGCTTCTTGACCAATATCTCTTATTGGGGCGCAGTCCAGCAGTTTGGAGGGCATCTATGTAGCTCCCAAAATACCTTATACTTGCCTTGAAGAGACCATAGTTGCCCACCGACCTGAAATCTTTTTCCTTAGGAGATCTGGATAAGGTGGAAGCAAACTCCTTGAGTTGAGAAAGGACTTTGTCCCCATCCCACTTCCTAACTCCTTTGATTTCTGAGGTTTTCTCATTCATTTTAAGTTATAACACAACAGCGAAAGTGATTATATAATTTTGGATTTTCAATCAAAAATGAGTATAATGTACTCGAGTAATCCAATCAAATGAATGCGAATCAATAACACAAGATCAAATTAGTGGAGTTCAATCCCATTGCGCTTCAACTCTTTGTTAATCAAACGCTTGAATGTTTTAAAGGGTTTCGGTCCGACTACTCGCTTCTCACCTATAAAAAACGTAGGAGTCCCAATCACACCAGCATGAACTCCAGCCAAACTATCTGCCTGCACCTCAGCAACTACAGAAGAATCATCCAAACAACCAATAAACGTATCAATATCAAGTCCTAATGAAGAAGCAAACGAAACAAAAGAGCCGTTACTCCAATTCAGCTGATGTTCAAACAGAATATCATGATATCCCAAATACCGACCTTGCCGACCAGCACAGTTAGCTGCAATTGCAGCCTCCAAAGCAAAATCATGGTGAGGAATAATAAACGTCTTGAATTGAATATTCACAAGCCCATTATAATAATCAAGAATCTCTGAAACAACAGGCTCAGCCTTCTTCGTATACGGACAAGAATAACATCCAAACTCAATAATAGTTAATGGTGCAGCAGGATCTCCCAACACAGGATCATCTCTTTCCAGCGAAGGCATAATTAACTCATCAGGAACATCAAGATCCAGCTTACTCGTCCTACTATTGGCTCCTGAAGGATCTAACATACAAAAACCATCCGAATCAGGGCCATTACAATTTCCATAAAAGGAATAGTTGTAAATCCCGATCCCACTCACAACTAAACTCCAGATCAACAAGCCCGTAAATAACAAAGCAACAATATTGTAATGGGTGTAAAACAATTTAGCAAGAGAAGGACTATACCGTAACAAAGAACCACTCACCTTAGATTTAATACGATCATCTAAACCAGATTTACAAGGCCTAAACGTAGCCTTCTTACATAAGCAATCAAGTGATTCCAAGAACAATTTGCGATACTTAACGCTAAACACACCAAGAACAGCAAACAAGGGAAGAGCAATCAAACAAAGTACCATTTCCAGAACTACTTAACATGTTTTTTTAAATCTAATGCTTTTATTTTAGCAATAACAGCATCCGGCACCATTTCTTCCCATTGACCGCCAGAAACCATCCGAGCTCGTATAGTAGTGCTAGAAATCTCATCAATTAAAGGCACAATCGTAAGTTTGGTCCCCTTTGCCTTAAAGAGTGATGCAACATACTCATTACCCGTATACACCCGTTCATACGAACCAACATGTTCAGTAACATAGTCCACCCACAGGTTATCATCATTAATATCTTCTAAAACAACAATCTGATACGCAGTAATACTCTCAGCAGCTAAAGCCGCATCAATCAACTCGCATCGTTCCTCAATCGTAAACGGATTATCCGCAGTCCGAGATTCTTGTGCCGACCCCACAACAATAATCAATTCCTCACATTCCTTCAAAGCAAGCTGAACATCAGCCAAGTGCCCGCGATGAAAAGGCTGAAACCGCCCAACAAACAATCCTGTAGTCATAAGTAAAAGAAACAAAACTCGCTATTTAAACGTTACCCCTCATACACCAAAGCTTCATCTTTCCCGTTCCTGACCAATTCCCCGAGATAAACCTCTCTCAACGCACCCACAAATGCTCTTGCACTGGGGAATCGCTTATCTCTATCCTGTTCAACAGCAGTAAGCACCACCTCATCAAGACCCTTCGTGACAGCATCATTGAATCGAGAAGGAGGAGTATGGGGAGATTCAGAATACTTCCTGATGGTTTCGCCGATGGAAAGGCGATCACTAAACATAGTGGAATTAGTAAGCATAAAAAAGAGAGTCATCCCCGCCCCATAAATATCAGTTCGATGGTCTACCGAGGCAGCATCCGCTATCTGCTCAGGAGAAACATAATGAGAGGTACCCGCCATCATATTACTATCCTCCTTAATAACCCCCGCAGAGGGTTTAACCAGACCAAAATCAACCAACCTAATGATGTTGTCTTTATCAACCATTACATTTTTAGGATTGACGTCCCGATGGATTACAGGCTCTCTTTGACTATGCACATAGTCAAGTGCCCTTCCCAAGTGAATAGCATACAAAACAGCCTCCCGCACAAGCAGAGGAGAATAGTTAACGCGTTGCTTCAGATTATAATCTCCCGCAAACTCCATTACTAAGGAGGGAAGGGGAGCATCATCGTCTTGCAAAGTACTAGTGCCTATCCCATACGGAGCAACAACTGAGGGGTGATGAAGCCGATTCAAACAGGCAAACTCTAGGCGAAACCGTTCAAATCGATCAAGAAAATCAATTTCTCTTATCACTTTGACCGCAAGAGGCACACCTCGCTCAGGGTGCTCAGCGTAATAGATCTCCGACTGACCGCCCTTACCGAGAAGACGCCCAAGCTGAAGTTCACGTATCCACGGCTCAGTAGCCTCAACAACAAATTCCATACCAGAGAAAAACGCATCTACACTTAAAAATCAAGCCTTTTTCAACTTACTACTCTTAAACTCTTCAGGTTTAAATGCCGAAATCCTAACAATCTCCACATCACCAACTTTCTCAAGAATCTCAGCATCCGTGGGTCGCTGATCATAGCCCAATGCAAGAATATCCGGCTTTCGCGAATGAACAATAGCATACACATCATCTGCATTACCTAAAACAACCTCATCCGCAATCCCTAAAGCTTCAACATGAGAAACACGATCGCTATCCGAATACCGAGGCTCAAAACCTTTAAAACGACTAATATTTTCAGAACGTGCAACAACCACAACCAAATGACCTAACTTCTTAGCCTCAGAAAGATAGTGAGAATGTCCTGCATGAACAACATCAAACGAACCAAAAGCCATAACCGTTTTCATAAGGAACCTATTTTTTCTTACAAATAAAGAACGCGTGATCCTTCTCCAACGGATCCAAAACTCTATAATCCACAATCGTCAAATACCGTTCAAGTTCTGCTTTAACAACAGCAAACACCGACTTCGGCTTCATCGTAACATCAATCGAACGCGCTTTAACAGCTAATAAAGCATATCCACTAGGCTTCAGATACATATCAATATTCTTCAAAAACACAGAAACCTGATTTCGCTGTGCAACATCCTGATACACAATATCTACAGAAGAAACTCTATCCTGATAAGTAGCAGGCTGATTAGCATCCGCTAAAATCGGAGCAATATTCCCTCGATCCTCAGCAACAAACACCATCTCCCTCATAACACGAGGAGCAAAATCAAGAGCAAACACTAAACCGGTTTTTCCAACAAGATCCGAAACGTGACTAACAGTCGTTCCAGTTGAACAACCTAAATACAACACTCGCTGCCCAGCCCGCAAGAAAATATTAGGACAACCCTTTTCTATAGCTGCAGCCAACTTTGATCGACGAACATTCCATTCCCGATATTCAGTTCCTTTATCAGCAACCAGCTTCTCGCCATACACTTGTTTACCGCGAACAAGATTCTTCGTAAATAACCGCTTACGATAGTCAATAAACACATCAAACACTCCAGTCTGCTTCATTTGAACTTCCTCTCAAGCTCTTTTAACAAAGTAGAACCAATAAACTCACCTTTGAAATAATCAACCTTTGCACATAACAAAATCTTATCAGCCAACGAACGAGCAATCTTACCGTGCATTTCCTGCTGAGCAGATGCCAGCAACGGATGCTGTGCAATATAACCGTGTCTAGGCGCCCTAGCTCCCGTCTTCATATGTCTAAACAAAGCCTTTTCAGCACCCAGCACCTGAACTGTAGATGCAGGAAACTCAACAAGCTGCTTCAACGAGCCCGCCTGATGAATTAACTTAGCGCCGAGAAAACTCCCAGCAAGTGCTGTAATATTAGGACAATAAGTAGTCATCAAACCTTCGAGATACTGTTCCTGCTTCGATCTAAACGACCTCAAATGCTCAATCTGCTTAGCCAGCATCAATACGGCGTCAACATCCTTCTTAGAGATATCGCCACCCATCGAATCCTTCTCATTAATCTTCAACCGACCAAGAAGAGCCTTTCTATCCTTCGCAATGATCTCAGAAACAAACGTCTCCTGCTCCTCAACCGCTCTTTCAGTTTCCGGATTATACATCCCATACCATTCACGAAGTCTTTTCAGCAACGTATTAGTAACCGTCGTTAATTCCATCAATGAAGAGACACTCTGTATAATCAAGTTATCCTCAGAAACAGATTCCTTAACATGTAATTTAGCTAACGCAATATTTCTTTCAACAAATGCACGATCATAACTTCCATCTGCAAAAATACCCAAAATCCGAACCAAAGACTTACCCTCTGGCTCAATTGCATTAAATTGCTTCATCAGCGAGTTCTTTTTTTCAACAGAACCAAGATACTGTTCATTATTAGCAAACAACTCCTTCTTAATTACCTTGAAGTGTTCATTAAAAATAAATATTCCTAACACATTTGAGAAACAGTAGCGTTTATGCATACTCACGCTTCCTCGTGATGCTCAGACAACGATGTCTGGTCAGCATCAGGAGTATCGCTGCTTACCTGATCACGCACCTCAGCGTTTTCAGAATCCCCCGCAGCTTCAGTACTATCACCTTCAACAAGAGGTGCAATTTTTCCTTTATTCAACATCTTTTCAGCCTTCGGAATGGCATCTTCAATACTACTAGCTAAACCTGACTTCAATAAACTTTCAGCCAATTTTTCAACCTCTGGATCAACGTTCATACGCAAGAAAAACTACTACGCTCTTTTATAGCTTTCTATTTTAGAAGAAAAAAAACGCCTCAAAATGAGGCAAGGATCGCTCCAGTAACAAGCATCAACACCAACCAGTGCGACACATTCAATACATACAACTTTACCGGTTTACCCTCCCAAAAGACAGAACCAATAATCACCGGAGCAATAAACCCTAACCACAACCAAAAACCTGTTGTAGCGCCCATCACCGGGCCAACTGCGCGAGTATACTGAACAAAATGCGCCATCACATACGCCATAACCAAAGCCGCGATAAAAGCACCCGCCAGCGTACCACCCATCGGCTTCTTTTTCTTTGCGGCAACTTCCTTCTTAGAAAATCCCATTAACTTAATCCATTGCTTTCCAAATAACAAAGGGGAGTACCACAAAGCACCAAGCACCATGTTAAATACACCCGCACCAAAAATCGCATACCAGTTGAGTACCATACCATCCACCTCAAGAACATTGACACAAATAAACTATTTAAGCATTTGTATGCTCCACAGAACAAAAGAAAATAACATCCTTACTCTCCAAAATCAAAGAATCAACCACAAACAAAGAACGAATCAATGATTCAATTTCTTCAGCCTGAGCACTTTTTCGCAAGAACGACAACACAAACCGATTCTTTCCAACACGTTTAATCTCCGACAACCCTTTCGCAACATCAGAAAAGTTCTGTATTGCCGTGATAGAAATAACCACATCAAAAGTAGAATCATCAAAAGGAAGATGTTCAGCAGCAGCCTCAACATACGTAATCTCATCGCTCGAACGAGCACGCGCCAACAACTGAGGAGCAGGATCAACCCCTGTCCGAATACAATTCCACGGCTCCGTAGTCAATCCAGTACCACACCCAACATCTAACAACTTATCTTTAACAGTAACCCGAAAATGATCCTTAATCAGACCAATCTTAGCAAGCTGCTCCTCGCTATGCAATTCTTCATAACCAGAAGCTATCTCATCATAATACGTCATGTTCAGATGAAGTAACTCAGTGTTTATAAAAGCGTTGTACCGTAAAGTCTTTATAGAAATTCTCATTTCAAGCAAGAATGAGTTTATTCAACATTTTAGTCATTGATGATGAAAACTCCTATATCGAAGAAATGAGGAGGCATATCAAGCTATATTTCAGGCAAGAGATATCAGTTGCAAGTTCTCTAGATGAAGTCAAACAAAAAGTTCCAGCAAACGAGTATGATTTATATTTTTTAGGTAATCCTACAGGTACATGGAAAGAAATAGCAGGCTATATCAGAAGCCAACATGAGGATGCAAGAATTGTATTGAACGTCCACAATGCGACAGACATTAAATGCGCTTCAGCGGACATCCAAGAAGAAGTACAAAGACTAGGCATTGAAGAAATCGTAGATAAGAACGAAATTAATCAATATCTTAGAAGGGTATGGGAGCAACTGTAATGAAAACGCAAGAATCAATCGAACAACAATTAAAGAAATACACCTCTAAGAAGTATATCCAGTTAACCTCAAATGGAAACGAAGCAATCACACTCTTACTAAAGCAACTAAAACCAAAAAAGCTTCTCATGCCCGACCAAGGCGGCTGGATCCATTATCTGAAAGCTGCTAAAACATTAAACATCGATGTAGAATTAGTAAAAACAGACAACGCCCTAATCGACCTAGAAGACCTCAAAAACAAGGCAACAAAAAATGCAGCCTTCATCTATCACCAATTAGGAGCCTACATCGTTCAAAACCCCATAGAAAAGATCTACAACATCTGCAACAAAGCAACCTGCATCGTACTATTAGACGTAACCGGAACCGTAGCAACAGAACAATGCAACGGCAACTACGGAGACGCCATCATCTGTTCTTTTGGCAAGCACAAACCCCTTAACGCAGGATATGGCGGCTGCTACACAACTAATGACGCATCACTAATAACAAAACAAAAGCTATTCAACGAACAAAAGAGAAAACAAGTAGACGAAGCATTGAATGTACTTCCAATCAGACAGTGGGCCTACCAAGAATTAAGCAAGAAAGTAAAGGAAGACCTCAAAAAGGAAGACATCTACCACCGCAAGCACGATTCAATCAATGTTATTTGTAAAGGACATTCAAAAAAAGTAATCAACTATTGCACGAAGCATAATTTTAAATACAGGTTATGCACTCAGAACAATAACACGACGAAACACATCATGTCGTTTATTAAAATAAACCAAGATGCAATCAGCATCGACCTACAAGAGATGGAATAAATGGTAACAGAACCCGAATCAATGAATGACGTCATCTACTTCTCTAATAGGAGTGTAGGCACCGGCAAAGTCAGAGCCTGGGTCTACAGAAAACAATGCCCCGAATGCGATAAAGCAAAAATGGGCAAGCCCGTAGTAAAAGGCAAAGTCAAGATCAGAGCAAAAGAATACGTCTGCCCAGGGTGCAATCACACCGAAGAAAAAGAAGAGCACGAAGAATCCTTAACCCTAGAAGCCATCTACACGTGCCCCGAGTGCGGCAAAGAAGGCGAAGGCACCACCATGTACAAGAGAAAGTCATTCCAAGGCGTAAAAGCATATGTCGTAGAATGCCAACACTGCGAAGCAAAAATCCCAATCACGAAAAAACTAAAAGCGATCAAGAAAAAAGAGTAATTATTTCTTACAAAGCGAAACAAAATTCATCAATATCTTCTCACCCTGCTCTCCCGAAGCTTCAGGATGAAACTGAACAGAATAAATCGGACGCTTCTTATGAAACAAAGCCTCAATTCTACCATTTGGAGATGAAGCCATAATCAAAAAGTCAGGCGAAACCCGCTTAACAAACTTCGAGTGGGCCCCATACACCTCTAAGGTACGCGGCAACCCCTTAAAGATCTTCGTACGATCCTTAAGAGTAGTCTTATGGTCTGCACTCTTATGTTTATGCGGCAACACCAACAACTCAGCACCAAACGCCTCAGCAATAATCTCATGCCCTTCACAAATACCAAAGATCGGAACATTAAAGCGAAGTAAAGCAGCGATATTAGCTCGAATCCGCCGATAAAAGATCTCCCCATCCAAATCCGGAGTCCCACCAGAAAGAATCACTCCAGTAATCTTAGAGCTATGCACCTTATGCAACAAAGAACTCTGATCCCTCTGAATATAAGCCACGGAATGCTTCCGCAAAATCCGAGCTATCTTTTTCGTATGAATGCTATGATTGTTGATGAGCAAGATCATACTCTCTCTGGAGTCTCACCCTATAAATACATTACGCTTAACGCAATGCCGACGCAGACGAGCTAATTCATAATGCCCAACAAGTAAACCACTCCCTAATCATAACATAAGTTTATAAGAGCCACTCTCTCATTACCCCTATGCCGGAGCTATTTAAGAAGCCAGAAGAGCCAAAGGAAAAAAAGAAAGGATTATTCGGAGGCTCTCCAAAAACACCACCACCTGATCCTGCAGCAGATACCATGACGCGGGATGTAGAAAACGCTGTTTCTCGCTTAAGAGTTCTAGAAGAACGCCACAACAATGTCCGTGCAGAACTCAAAATAACAGAAGAAAACATGCTGCACAAGAGCAGAAAACTCAAGACCGAATTAAAGACCATTATTTCAGATATCAATGAATTAAGACGAGAAAACGTAGAGCTCAAATCACGTATGCTGTCCATCATGAAAGAACTCCAAAACTTCGCAGCGAGACAAGATGTGGAAGTATTGAGAAAATACATCGAAATCTGGGAACCCATGAATTTCGTAACCCATAAGGAACTAGAAGAAGTCGTCATGGAAAAAATCAAAAAAGTCTTCAAGGCAAGAACCACTGCCAGAACCACAACAAAATCAACCTAGAATTAAAATTTCCAAAAGGTTTATATACGGTAATTGCGAGAAAAAACACGAGGTGATAGAGATTGGCTCTTTTTGGTAAGAAGGAAGAAACAGGTACACCATTTCCTGATGTAGCTATGCCCGATCCTAATGCAGCACCACCACCTCAAGCAGCTGCACCCGCACCTCCCGATCCCTATGCACAAGCACCACCACCTGGAATGCCGGACCCCGCGATGCAGGGAATGCCTGCTCCCGGAATGCCGCCCGCAGCCCCACCTGGCATGCCACCCGAAGCACCTGCCGGCAACCAAAACATAGAAGAAGTCGCAGAGGCCATAGTACAAGAAAAGTGGGCAGAGGCAAAGAAAGAACTCAATAAGATCGAGGAATGGAAGGAAGACGTAACCGATAAAATAGGAAATCTCACTCAAAAGGTAGACGACATCAAATCACAGTTCGACTCATTACACAAAGGAATGCTAGGAAAAATCTCAGAGTACGACGAAAATCTAACGAATGTAGGCACCGAAATCAAAGCAATGGAAAAAGTCTTCTCAAAAGTCCTACCCGCCCTAACCGATTCCGTCAACAAGCTCCAAAGATATACGGGCAACACAGAAAAAGCACCCGTCAAGAAAAAACCGAGATTCTAAGATAGGGTGCAGCAAGAGAAAACTTTATAATGTAGAGTTTGCTCTCAGCATATATGCAAACAGCGGCACCTGAAAAAGTGAATGTTAATTTAATTGAGATAATTGCTTCTATTGAAAGGGCTGGCAAGTGTTTCGAGGAAACACAAGGTAGGGTAGATATTCAAGCATTACTTGTAGAAGATAACGATCTTGCCGCTGTTTATTTAGGGGCAGCCGATAAGGCTAAGGAGTTATTTGAAGCCGGACAACATCCAGAATTAAGCAGATATGATAAAAGATTATTTGATGTTGGATATGACGCTCTTAAAAGTGGAGAAATCGTAGTAACCACACAGCCTTCTGAATAAGTTTCTCCTAGAGCATATTTAGCTAACGCTATCATCCACAAACCATCAGAAATGATACTGTTTTCCCGCTAAAAGCAAAATAGCAAACACAGAAATGATGAAGATAAAGATCATACCCATAATTTTAGGGTGGAAAATAACCTTAACGGCCGAATCAAACTCACTATCGACACCATCATCACCCGGTATATCGACCTTATCCCGAATTTTAGCAGTTGCAAACACCACAACAATCAAGACTAAAATAATGTAGGTAACAACCTTCATTCCATGCAATGAATCGTTAGTATCCCCGCCTAGATACGTTATACCGGACTGTGCAAAGACACCAAAGAGAAAAATCAATGCAATCACAGGAGATATTTCAATAATCAAATCCGTAACATTCGGAGAAAACAACACAAACATCCCAAATAACACGGCAATCAGCATATTAACGCCTTTATTATCTCCGAGCGTCTTCGTCATGCTCATTCCAGCATAGACTATAACAGCAATAAAAACAAAAACAAGGATATTAGAGAATCCTTGCAAACCGGAAACGTCTAAAAACGTAGCCATCGTTACTTAGCGAACATCTCTCCTACTGCATCGCCAATCTTCTTAAGCGAATATCCCGCGTCACTATCGCCATCATCGGCTCCCGTTATCCACCAGACGATAATAGCAAAGACGAGTATCATCACGATAATGGCCACCGTCTGTTGTCCAAAAAAGTTGTTGAACCAACTCCAGTTACCCCACCATCCTGCACTTCCGCCGAATATTAACAAAACAATGATGAACGCCACAATAGCAATCCAACCAGAAAGGTAAGATCCCATCCATTTAGCTTCACCGCCAAACAGACCGATCAAAATAAGCACCATAATAATTGCTACAGATATCAAAGCAACCTGTGGCAAGCTATTGTTCATAATTTCAACAACATCTTTCCCGGCCGGATATCTACCGGTAACGTGCGGAACAACAACTAACATCCCTACAACGAGTGAAAACACCAAATTGTATTTTCGCTTACCTTCACCTAAGATGTTCGATTTTTGCAATACTGCGAAGATAACTACGAAAATAAGAAGGAAAGGAAGCATGACATCGGTTAACCCCCATGAATCTAAGATACGGACAAACTCTTCCAATTGCAATGCATTACTAGCCATTCTTTGACACCTCTAACTTATTTTTTACTGGGTATTGAAGCCTTAAGAGACTCACCAGAGTGAGGCTCCCCCTTAACGATATACCAGACGAAAAGGAAAATAATCCCTATCAAAATAATTGCTCCTACACTCTCTCCACTCGTTCCAAACCTGAAAAAGCCCCACATATCATCCCACCAGCCTAATGCGTTAACAAAAATCAACACAATGCCGATGAACATGAACAGCATAAAGAAGTAATTCCAGCTTCCTTCTAAGAAGACACCATCACTTTCTTTCATAAATGAACCAACCAATAATAAGAACAATACCGATAACATCAATAAAATCACCGTGTATGAAGAAACAGTAGTAATAATCTCAACTAATTGACTGCTAGCAATCACAAAAAACGCAATAACAAAAGAGGCAGTAGCGTTCAAATTCTTCTTAGTATATTTCTTACCATCAATCTCCTCCGTACCAAAGACTTTCGTCTTTTCCAGAATAGCAAAAACAATGGTAAACACCAATAAGAAAGGTAAAACAACATCAAACAGCCCAATCTCATCAAAGAATGTAATAACATCTCTAAATGCACTAGCCATAACATCAATTTTAAGAATCTAAATATATAAACCTTTCTGTTTTAGTCGAGTGATGAATAAAGAAGGAACCAACACTAAGAGAGATCCAATAATTGCTTCTCCATATGTAGCAGCCTATACGAACCCCTCACAGGATCTATTCCAGGAGTAATGTGGAACAAAGAAACCTGTCTCTGGAGATTTTCACCTGCTTCCGGGTGCTGTGATCCCGAAACACGAACTTGCTCATCACCAACTGCATATAGCAGCACATCATTTTCAGAATCAACTGGCCTCAGGGAAGTTCGACCATTCAAAGCAAGCTTTTCTGCAGCATCCCAAGAATCAACGGGGTACTGGGTAGCTATAATCGTTCCCTGAGCAAGACCAAAAATCATACTTCCATCAAGATAGCAACCCTCTTGATCTCCAGTTAACGCAGCAGCAAGCGCTCGACCGGTAGGCCTAACTGCGAAACCAGTACCCGTATCTGGTTTGAGATCTTTAACAAAGAACAGATATCCTGCATCAACAGGACCTTCAAAATACGCAGTCAATTGATTGCTTCCATGAGCAATGGTTGCAGGAACATCTATGCCCTCATCCTGGAAGCGTGTAGGATGTTCCGTATCATTTACATAAGGGCTTAGACCATTCAATCCACCAAGATCATAGGGTAATAACACTCTCAACAGACTACCTCGATGTCCTTCAACCTCACTTTGAAGTGTTCCAACAGTTTGATCATTGGATGCAATATCAACCCTTTCAGGAGATCTAACTGCAACAAGAAGATATGCATCTTCATGCTTCCAATCTTGCTGAATGCGTACTTCAGTACCATACTGTTGAGCAGATTCACCAAGCTGCAACTCTCTAGAACTACCATGGTTAGCCAATTTGCTGAGATTGCTGGTTACCTGATGTAGGGATAGAGGTTCCGACGTAGTAAACGCAGTAACCTCTCCCCCAGTAAATCCAGGTATTCCCTCTGCTAACCTTTCAAGTGGCACCGTCACAACTTCATTTTGACCCATAACCAACCAAACTACCAAAACATTTATTAACCTAATGTTATTATTATAACGAAATAAGGAGAAATTGTTATGCCCACCGTAGCACACTTAGTAAAGAGTCTTGTCGAGAAAAAACCCTTTGTAGCTGAAGCGTTAACGAAAGGATTGATCAACTATGCAGCTCTTGCAGAAGAGCTCAGTCCGGACATAGAGAGAGAACTGCAAAAGAGTGTAAAAGCCTCAGCAATCATCATGGCATTACGAAGATACGGAGAATCTCAAAAGGACAAGTTCAAGACCTCCTATTTCAATTTTAAGGAATCAGATGTAACCATAAAATCAGGACTCTTTGAAATCACCGTTGAGAAATCCAACCAAATTCCTACCGAACTGAAGAAATTATACGAACTAGTTGATTTCGGAAAAGGAGACTTTCTTACCATCACCCAGGGTCTGTATGAAGTAACAATCCTTTCAAACAATAAGCACATGAAAGCTACCGAGAAAATATTCAAAAACGAAAAAGTAGTGAAAAAAATAGAGAAACTATCCTCCTTAACTGTAAAAATACCTCTAGATGCGATCCACACGCCAGGAATGTTCTACATCATCACCAAAGCACTGAGTTGGGAAAACATCAACCTCCTGGAGATAGTTTCAACCTTAACCGAACTAACCTTTATTCTCAACGAAGACGATGTCTCGCGTGCTTTCGAAACGCTCAAGGATTTGGTGGAGTAGAAACGTATCAGTTAAATCATCCAGCCTCTTTTAAATATTCGAGGGTTGTCAACAACAGATTCTCCACTAGAACTCCTATTCGATGAGCGATTGAGCATTTTGCGAGCATCAATCATCATAGCTTGAACAGTAGGACCGGGGCCTGCACCCTCACCAATAACTTGGGGAGTTCCATAGATTCCATCTTCCCCTTCTACCATCAACAGAGTATTCAAAGCGCCAGGCATGAACAATCGATCATGGTACGGATGCTCACCTCGATCGTATAATCTACCCCGAATTTCCCATCCCCCGGCAGAATGCGAAAAACTTCCGGGAGAATCCTCCTGAGCCGATCCTTCAGGAGCCATTGAAACGATGTAAATACTGTTCTCCAACAGACCTAAATCACTCTCCATTATGGGCTGAACGCTAACATCCGCTGCATCCATCACCTCGCTACTAACGCCCGAGAGATTAAACAAATTAACAGCTTTCATCGCTATATCACTTGTAATTTCTTTATTCAATACCGGAATCAACTCAGTATATCCTGGCTCAGGTAATTTATCCTCTATAGCAGAAGCAAGAGCAACATCCAATCCTCCAGGATGTGTTAAAAGGTAATTAACCGTACCATTCAAAACCCCATGCAACCCATACAAGTTATTACTACCTCGATCTCGAAGATAAGGAATCATGCGAGAACCACCACCAACCGCAGCACTATAGCCGAGCAGACCATTAGCAATAACCTCTTCAAGTTCAGCAAAATGATAAGCTAACGCTCCCTTCTCAGAAGTCACGATAGGAATACTCTGACCAGTAAAGGAGAGTATATAATCCCTTGCAGTCTCGCCAGTATCGAACGTAGGGATCGTAAGAAACGCAAGATCAACAGAACTAAGGAGGTCAACATAGGCATCAGACTCCCCAAATCTAAGGTTCTTCTCAAAATCTAAGAATGTCCCATCAATATCAATGACAGGACTAACAATCCAGTTTTCCTGGCTCGTTCTAAGATAAGCCTCACCTCCAATATTCCCTGCCCCTATAAGGGCCACGTCCGCTACACCGAGAAGTGCCATTTTACAACCTATCCGGGCATAAACTCATACGTTCCCCAGGAGTAATTCCCGTATGAGTTCTATATCTCCCATCCTCCAATACTTCTACCTGACCAATACGGGCAACATCAGGAGATCTACCAAGTTCCACTCGAACACGCTGAGCCTGGTCCTCAGATCCAAGATAGACGAGCAATGATTCTGGACCCGGGGAGAAGGCACAATATCCTCTTCCAGACACCCCTAACAGTCTCGCTAAGTCATCAGCCCCCTCAGCCATTCGATGCTCGTCGCGCACCCTATACGATGCAGACACCCGAAACGGCAGAGGCATACTAGTCCGATTATTCAATCTACCACCCATAATTGATGAGAAACGAATTTCTTATAATAACTTAATGTTATTAAAATAACAAAAAGACTACTTATTGTTTTCAACCTGCTAAAGCAGGAATCCCAACCTTTTTATGCTGACAATATTCAAACCCCCTATGCCTTCACCAGAAAACATCCAAAATAAAGTCCTCTCTTTCTACCAGAAAAACGGTCGAGACCTGCCCTGGAGAAAAACCACAAACCCCTACAACATCCTAGTTTCCGAGATCATGCTCCAACAAACGCAAGTAGATAGAGTAATTCCCTATTACACCAGATTCCTAAAGAAATACCCAGACTTCAAAGCACTTTCAAAAGCTAAAAAGCCAACTTTACTGAAACTCTGGCAAGGCCTAGGATATAATAATAGAATTCTCAGACTACAAAAACTAGCCCAAGAAGTCACAGCAAACAACAATGCACAACTACCAGAAACCGAGGAAGAACTACTCCAATTACCGGGAATCGGACCCTACACCGCACATGCAGTACTAGCATTCGCTCACAATAAAGCAGTTCCCGTCATGGATACCAACATCAGACGTGTTTTAATCCACGAACTAAACCTAAAAGAATCCATCAGCGATGAAGAAATAAAGAAAATAGCCCTTTCCGTCATCCCTAAAAACAAATCCTGTATCTGGCACAATGCGTTAATGGATTACGGCGCAATGGAGAAGACAGCGAGAAAAACAGGAATCGAATCACTATCAAAACAATCCAAGTTCGAAGGAAGCGACAGACAAATAAGGGGCATCATCGTAAGAAAGCTCCTCAAAGACAAGCAAATAACGCTACCCCAACTCAAAAAGCAACTCAACCGAGATAACCTCAACCAAATCCTAGAAAAGATGATACGAGACAACGTCATCAAAAACAAAAACAACACCATCACCTTTGCATAATTTAATAAACAACACCTCAAATAAACCAACTATGGAATACAAACAAGTAATATTAGTACGAGCAGACTTAAAACTCCCTAAAGGAAAGATGGCAGCACAAGCAGCCCATGCATCAGTTTCCGCAGTCTTAAAATCAAGCAAAAAGCTAGTCGGAGACTGGAGCAGCCAAGGAATGAAAAAGATCGTTCTCAAAGTAGCAAGTAAAGCAGAACTCCTAAAATACAGAAATCTAGCAGATGATGCAGGACTCAAGAGCGCATTAATCCAAGACGCCGGCAGAACCGTAGTCGAACCCGGCACCATGACCTGTCTAGGAATAGGACCAGACGACGAAGAGAAGATCGACGAAATCACCAGCAATCTAAAGATGGTATAGTTTTATAAATAGCATACTCATTCTCAAATCGTTATGGGCCCGTAGCTCAGCCTGGTTAGACAGATGGAAAATCTGGACCAAAGCGATCGCCTCTTAAGCGATAGGCCGCGAGTTCGAATCCCGCCGGGCCCATTTTATTTTTTCAAGATGTTTAGAATTACTTGAACCGATACGCTCCATCCACGTTTGTAGGTTCTTCCTCCCATTTACACAAAGGTAATTTGTTACATAGTCATTTCCCGTTACGCAATGAGTTTCCTTAATATCTAAATAGGTATTAGCCTTAATCCCTAGGACAGAGAGTGCTTTCTGACAATCAACAATGAGCTCTCTGCTACACATTTTGGCTTGGATAACAGGATATTTTTCAACTTTTTTGAAGTTGATAGAAAAGTCAGTATCAAACAATCCTCTGAGGAAATGCCCGAGGTATTCTTGCTTATTCCAAAAAAGCGATGGAATCCTAATGGCGGATTTTCTATTCATAGGGAGGCCAATAATCTGTTTATAGAACTGCACCATTCCCTTAGAACATATCTTCAATCTGAGTTCAGATTTGTTAGTTCCAACAAAGTAATGGGGAATGTCAAGGTTAAAGAGGTCCTTCTTTAATTTTTTTACATAATTCAATATGTAGTCTTTGTCCGTCTTCGCATCCCCAGAAACCATAATCTGGTATTCTTTTCGATCTGAGGAAAGGTACTCCCCAATATGTCCATCTCCAACCATAATTCCTATGTCTTCAGCAAGCGATTGAGACATCTCAGAGGGCAATCGAAGTCCTCGTTTGATATCTTGTTTACTTAACTCAATTTCAGATGTGTTTAATCTCATAATAATCACTCAAATTTTTGCATATATATGACTTTTGCAAAATAGAGTGCGTTGAGATTCGTGCAAATCTGAGTGAGTAACAAAATGGCAAACTTCGAAAGTCCTTATCCATACCTTTTTATATTCATTCTCCAATAGAATTTCATGACAAACAAATACTGGTTCAAACCAAAAAGCTATGGTTATGGCGCAACCCCCACCACCTGGGAAGGCTGGGCATTCACAGCAGCCTTCATCGCAGTCGTTCTGTGGAGAGCACTAAAACTAGAAGAGCAAGCTCCAAGTCAATTTGCGCTAGAACTAGGACTTCTCATCCTCATCCTCATCGTAGTAACCAAACAAAAAACCGACGGAGAATGGAAATGGCGTTGGGAAAAAGGCAATAGAAACAGCTAATTTTAAAAAAGAACTTCATTTCTAAAACATCATGACAGAAGATTCCATGCACTGGGCAGATCAAACGGCTCGGCAAATCATCAACCTGAAGGGAGAGAAAGACAACTACGTAATAGAATCAGGAATCACTCCCTCCGGAATGATCCACATCGGAAACTTTAGAGAAATTATCACAGCCGATCTCATTCAGCGCGGTTTCGAAGCAATAGAAAAGAAATGCACCTTCTTCTACATCTGGGACTCCTACGACGTCTTTAGAAAAGTTCCCGTAAACGTTCCTAATCAAGAAGAATTAAAGAAACATCTTCACAAACCGGTGTTTCGCGTTCCCGATCCCTACAACACACACAAAAATTACGCAGAGCACTTCGAAAAAGAGATGGAAGATCAGCTACCCCGAGTCGGCGTCAATCCCACCTTCGTCTATCAAGATCAAAAGTATCTCAACCTTGAATTTACCGAAGAAATCAAACAGGCACTCGAAAACACCGAAGCCATCAAAGAAATCCTCAATGAATATCGAAAGGAACCGCTAGCAGAAAGCTGGCTCCCTATTTTCGTATTCTGTGAAAAGTGTCATAAAGATACCACTCATGACTTAGTCTATGAAGGAGACTACAACATCAGCTACGAATGTGCGTGCAATCACAAAGACACCGTTGACTTCAGCAAGAAAGGAATCGTAACCTTAAGATGGAGAGTTGACTGGCCCATGCGCTGGCACAAGAACAAGGTAGATTTCGAATCCGCAGGAAAAGATCACTTCGCAGCAGGCGGTTCTGTAGACACCGGAAGAAAAATCCAAGAGGCTGTCTGGAAAACTCAACCACCGCACGGCTGGGTCTATGAATGGATCAGCATTAAGGGAGGAAAACAATTCTCCAGTTCTGCAGGCGAAGTCATAACATTAAAGGAGATGCTCGAAATCTACGAGCCACAAATCATCAGACACCTATTCGCCGGCACCCGCCCAAACACCGAATTCGCAATCAGCTTCGACCTAGACGTCTTCAAAGTCTACGAAGATTATGACCAGTGCGAGCGTATCCACTACAAGAAAGAGGAAGTAGCAGAAAAAGACTTCCTAAAGCAAAAGAGAATCTATGAACTTTCACAAGTAGATTCCGTAGCAAAGGAAATGCCCTTCCAACCGTCCCTAAGACACATGATGAATGTCGTGCAACTCTATCAAGGAGACATGGAACAAATCAAAGGCTTCTACAAAGACGACATCAAAACCAAGGAAGACGATCAAAAGGTAGAAATCAGAGCTCAATGCGCCCTAAACTGGCTAGCAAAGCACGCTCCAGAAGACTTCAAGTTCAAAGTAAATACCAAAGAAGAACTCAAAGCAATCGAATTCACCGATGAAGAGAAAACCATCATCAAAGCGCTAGCTACCTCCCTAGAAACCGCAAAGAAAGACGAGAAAGCACTCCATGACAGCTTCTATGTAGTAGCAGAGCAAGCAGAAGCAAAACCGCAAGACCTCTTCAAAGCAGTCTACAAAGCATTAATCAACAAAGAACGCGGACCACGCCTAGCAAACTTCATCTTAACGATAGGCATCAAAGAAGTAATCGAACTAGTAGAGAGTATTAATTGAATTCTGCATACCAAAAAAAGCGAAATCTTTATTAGATAGCAGAACTAGGTATCATTATCGCAGCTCTCAAGAAACTAAAAAAAATTCTAACAAACACTAACAAAGTAATCGCATTAGCATTAAAAGCTGAGGGAGATATTTCAAAATTAAAAGCAAGACATGCAAGGAAACTTCTTAACAAAATAATTGCCTTAGATATAGAGGAACTCCAGGAAATCCACAATGCCCTCAAAGAATTAAAATACGATGACAAAGAATTAGTAACAATTTTCCAGCAATTAACCCAAGAATGCCAAGAAATTGTAGCCATTGCCCAGGATTTATTTAAAGACTTATCTCAAACAAAAAAACTCGACGAAAAGCACAAAAGCCACATCCTTTCATTATTAGAAAGAATAAAATCTCTAGGAGAGAAACAAATATTGCAGGAAAAACAATTCCTCGAGATGAAGGGTGCCGACTTCGAAAAAGTCCTCGAAGAGTATGATATTTCTAAATTACCAAAGAAAAAGACGCTATGGCAAATAGGAGAAATTAGAGCTCTCTATAGAAGAAACCTCGCCCTCTCTGATGAAGAAAAAGTCAGAGCGTTCAAACAACTGCTTGACGAGATGGGACCCGTAAGACTTGAGAAATATTACCGGAGAATTTTTCTCATCATGACAAAAGCGGAGAAGATACTAGTCAAACTTAAAAAAGCCAATCCCGGAAATGCCTTAATCAAGGAAAGCGAAAAACCCATGGAAGTTCCAGAAGTAGTAGACGGCCCAGAAGTTCCCAAGGAGATCATTGTCCCCTATCCAAAAGAAAAACTACCTTCCATGGACGATATTGGGTTTCTGATAACACATGGCACCCTATTTTCTATTTTTACTGCATCACTTACAGGTGGACTGTGGACGGGTGCTTTTTCGTTTATGTCAGCAATTCAATATATAGGGTGGGCCTCCGGACTAGTTCCTCTTGCCTTAGTCATCGCCATATCATTTTGGTTTGTGAAAAAAAAAGATGATGAGGTATCCAACACTCATAAAAAAGACATTAAATCTCATAGCATTTCTAACACAAGGCGGATCCCTCAAAATATACGATACAGAGGGTATAATCCCCGAACCTGGACCGATAAGAGTATAGAATTCGACCAAACTCAAGCAGGATAAAAAAGAGCATCAAAATCAAGAATACTAAAAAAAATAATTCTTTTCTAGCATCTAACCCAACCCATAATCATCAAGAACTTCTCGCTCATTAATCTCTCCACGCAAATTAGTAACCATCAACCGCTTAATCTGTTCAGGATCTTTATAATTGCCAAGCAACCAAGACAATTTAATGAGTGCAGTCTCCGGAAGCATATCATTACAGTAAAGACATCCTATCGATGACAACCTGCGCAAATTAACATACACAGACGGATGCACCCCACCAAAGAGACATTGCGAGGTTACCGCAACAAACCCTCCTTCTGCAATATACTTTTTGAGCGTAGCATGATTCTTCAGATTCTCTTCGCCTAGATTGGTAGGCGCGTGTCCCAGGCCCGTCCCCTCAAGCACAAAACCTTTGTAATGACCAGCAAAAAATTCGTACAACCGATTCTTCATGACGGGATGTACTTTCAACAATCCCGTATCTTTTTCGAAGCGATCCTTCACAATGAGTGTATCGTCTTCAGTTTTCCTACCATAGTCCTGCTTCAGATAGTTGATATCTTTTGTCTTATAATTGACCAACGCAAGGGGAGTATCATTAATCGCCTTAAACGCATCTCTCCGCGAGGTATGCATCTTTCTTGTTTTCGTTGCCGGAAGGATAGCACATTCATCATCGTTGACCGAATTATGCATACAAATGGCTACACCTGTAAAATCAGTTTTGGCAATAAATTCCGCAGCGCAAATCAAGTTCATAGTGGCATCCGTACTTGCCCTATCCGGAGACCGCTGCGCACCAACAATGATCACAGGAATATTTATCTTCTCAAACACAAAAGCGAGAGCAGCCGCCGTATACGCAAGTGTATCAGTACCATGACCGATAATGACGCCCTGAACCTTTTGTTCCGCATACTTCCGAACTGCATCAGAAATTTTCTTGTAATCCTCAATCAACATATCCTCGGACATCATATTGGCGACAAGTTCAGTTTCAATGTTCGCAATATCTCGAAGCTCGGGAACCATTGCAAGCATATCCTCAACCGAGAATTTAGCAACAACTCCACCCGTCTCATAATCCACTTTACTTGCTATCGTACCACCCGTATGCAATATCGCAATGGTCGGCAATCCCTTTTTACTAACAACCTTCTCGAACGTTTCAGTATGT
>Ga0187827_10002458_pt1 | contig 25347 bp, 20 predicted proteins | sample ETNtaG_39_FD_167969 | JGI IMG/M metagenome (GOLD analysis project Ga0187827, IMG submission 167969) | Marine microbial and viral communities from oxygen minimum zone, Eastern Pacific Ocean - ETNP2014_SV_150_PacBio MetaG (Illumina Assembly) | ecosystem: Environmental > Aquatic > Marine > Hypoxic... | reverse complement strand
GTTCCAGGACCAGACGACCGTACCCTCAGGGTCTACCTCGCGCACCACATCCTTGCCCTTTTCTTGCCAGCCAAGATTGTAAAGGGTATTTCCATTTGGCAGCCGGTCGGCATCATGAGATGCCTTAGGATCTTTGTGCTTCCAAACAACCTTGCGCTCGCGATTGATCTCGTAGATTCCTGAACCGTGGACGGTGATCAGGATATTACCGTTCTGAAGTTTAGCGGCATCAAGTACTGCTCCAGACATCGACCGTGGAGGGGCAAATTTCCACAAAATGTTACCTTTGAAATCAACCTCGACAACCTTAGGTTTCTTAGAATCCGACATATCAGCGAGCAGGGTTGTGCCTTTGAAGACTTTGTCTTCAACAAAATGCGTCACCTTATAACCCCCAGCCAAAACCTGTGGTGGACAACAACAGACAATGGCAATAAGCATCATACGAGTAATCATATGTGTTCCTCAATATCCAACATAGTTTGATTGTATCTATCAATAAAGTGTTATTTGCTCAAGCTAGTTATCAGTTGGGCTAGTGCATCAGCTTGGAGCGATCACCAACAATCAACGGGGCCTTTCCGACCTGTTAACTGATCGCCGCTTGGGGCCTGGCTGACCCAGCACGGCCTACCCGCGCAGCGCTTACCCCGGCAATTCGGCCCAGTGTCACTGCACTCAGAAGGCCATTTCCCGACAGATAACCCCAGACCGCGGGACCCGATACACCTCTGGCTGCACCCCCGCCCGCGAACAGATTATCGAATCGTCCGCCATCGTTGCGCAGCACGGTGGCGTCAGCATCGACCCGCAGCCCACCCTGCGTATGGAACAGTGCACCGGTGACCTTGACCAGCCGGTATGGGGGCTCGAGCTGGGGGTGGTTGCGAAAATCCCGACCATACGGGTCCGTAGCACCACCATCGCAATACACGCTGTAGCGAGAGAGCGTGGCTGCAATCCGCTCCGGGGGTGCCCCAATCGTTTCAGCGAGTGCGGATGAATTGACTGCGGTTCTAACAGCACCGGCGGACTCGGCCTGGCGATAATCCTCGAACTCGAGCGCCAATTGGTGCAGACGCTCATCAAACACAGTCCATGCCACCTGACCCGGTTGGTCGAGCACCGCGACGGCCTGCTCCGAATAACCCTGGTGTTCATTCGAAAAACGGTCCCCGTGGCTGTTCAGCTGAATGCCGCCTTCCATCATGATCGCCCAGGTGATCAGTGCACCGTGTGGGATGGCAACCGACCCGTGACCCTGATAGGCACCGAGGTCGTCTAGGCGTGCATCCAATGCCCTACCCCATGCAACAGCATGTCCCTGATTGCCGGGATGGCCGAAATAGAGAGCATCCGCCATTTCGGGTATCCGCTCCTGGAGTAACTGCGGGTTACCACCGTACCCATTGCAGGCCAGGACCAAAGCCCCGCAGCCGATACTTTCCCGGCTTCCGTCTGGCCGAGTGACCTCGACGCCCACAATTCTGCCGCCCGGCAAAGCAAAAAGGCGTTCGACTATTGCGTTCGTCACGATATCGATCCCAACGTCGACTACAGCCGACGATAACCCATCGATCAATGCCCTTCCCGTGCGCGCTGGCATCGCATGCATTCGCAGCACTGAATGCCCCGGATAGGTAAACCCAGTCAACAGGTTGAAGCTCAGCCCATGACTATCGTTCAGCCACTCGAGGGCCTGACCAGACTCGCGACACAGCACTTCAACATAAGCGGGGTCAGTTAGGGATTTTGTCTTTCGTAATATGTCCCCGACCATCAGCTCAACCGAATCACTGATACCGACCGCTGCCTGCCAGCGAGTTCCACAGGCTGGAATAAACCCGCTGGACAAGGCCGTAGATCCACTGGGTTGGGCATCCCGCTCGAGCACCAGCGCCTCGACACCTGCATCGTGAGTGGCGAGTGCAGCAATCAAACCGCATGCGCCGGCCCCAATAATGATAACCGGCACTGAAACCGGGAAGTCTCTAGCAGTTCCGAACTGGACTTCCGCCTTGACTTGGGTGTTTTCGTTCATGACAAGGGCACAGTGACAGGACCGGTCAATGTATCGACGTCCCCTAAACGTTCGATCCTCATGGCAGCAGCAAAGACCGCTTCTGCCGCAGCAGATGGCCACACCCTGGTGGTCAACTCAAAGAATTTCTCGGTCAGCACATCCTGGGTGTAAGGATCCTCCGAATCCCCGCGGTTGGTTCGGGTGAAGCCTTCGAGGAGTTGCCCATCTTTGAGGCTGATCTTGACCCGGGCTGGACGATAGTCAGGTACCATCGCGGTGAGCGTCTTATCTTCGACTACTTCGACTCTGGAAGCCAGAGCCATAATCTCGTCCCGGCCGATCGCCTCCCAGGTGAAACTTGCAAGTCCGGAATGACCATTGACCAGAGTGGATGCGATAGCGAACGGCACTGAAAACTTTGCCGCCAGCGTGTTGCGTGGGGACCGATCGTTCAACTGCGCAGCAAGAGAATAAGTCTCGACCTTAATTTTATCAATATCGCTGACCTGAAAATCGGTATCGGCGCAGATGCGAGCCAGTACATCTAGCGCCCCGTGACAATAACGGCAGCAGGAATGTCTTTTGAAATAATTGCGTGCAATTTCCCAGCGCGTGCCGAGTTCCTCAGTCAGGGCAACCGGATCCCAATTCTCAGACAGTACCGAACCCCATATCGTTGACAGACCATCGTGCTCTCCATTAAATCCAGCCCTGACCATGTCCCAGGCCATCACCGCCATCTGCCCAGACACGCCGGCAAAGCTGTTACGTACGGTCCCGCCCTGGAGCATCGTCTGGCGACTCGTACCAAGGCCCAGGGTCGATGCCACATTTATGGTCTCGCGAAACTCTCTAGGCGTCGCGCCAGCCAGCTTGGCAACCGCCACCGCACCGCCAACCGTGCCCCAGGTGCCGTGTGGATGCATGGATTTACGAATTGTGGCACCGATACCGATACGTGAACCCACTTCGTAACCAAGCACCAGCGCGAGTAGGAACTGCCGTCCGTCCAGTTCCTGGCTTTGTGTGCAAGCAAGTACAGCAGGCAGCACATGAATGGCTGGATGTCCCTGACAGAATTGATTACCCTCATCCATTTCCAGAAAGGTGCCGGCGGTTCCATTGAGAAACGCAGCTGTGCCGGCCTGCAGTTTTTTGCCAGACCCGAGCACGGTGGACTTTCCGCTTGACCCCTGGGCCATTGATTCGGTCAGCGCCAGTACTTCCGGTTCAGCAGAACCGCCGACAATAGCGGCGATTGTATCCGCCGTAACCTGGCGTCCACGCTGTATGACTGGGCTGGGCAAGTCCTCAAAAGACGTTCGAGAAAGGAACTCGCAGAGATTTCCCAAGTGATCTGTCATTTGTGCTCTCCAGTTCTATGGTTTGACATGCCTATCCCACCAGCGATTTGGCGCTTGCCAGCAGCCCGGATAGCTCAACGTTTGGCGGCCAGCCCATGCTCGAGCCGGCTAAGCAGACGGACCACTGGCCACAACAACAGCAGGTAAATCAAAGCGGCGGCTACCAGCGGCGTTGGGTTGAAGGTCAGTCCCTGGACGACCCTGGCCATACGCAGCAACTCTGGTAGCGCCACGACACTGGCAATAGAGGTGAACTTGACCACTTCGACCGTGTTACTGACCAGATCCGGCAGGACATTTCGGGTCGCCTGTGGAATGATCACGTAGACAGTCGCCTGCAGTCGCGTCAATCCCGTGGAACGAGCTGCTTCCATCTGGCCACGCGGAATGCTCTCGATACCGGCCCGAAATATCTCGCCATAGTAAGCCGAGGTATTAAAGGTAAACGACAGCGCAACTGCAGCCAATACCGGCATGTCGGCACCCAGCATCGGGGCACCGTAGTAGACAATGATGAGCAATACGATTGGCGGAATTGCTCGGAAAAAATCAACATAGAGCATCAGCCAGAAATTTACCCAACGCTTTCCGAAACTGCATGTGGTCGCTACCAGAAGACCCGCAAAGATACCAAGCGGCACCGCGATCACGGTTAGCAACAGCGTCATCTTGAAACCACGCCACAGGAAAGGCAAAGACGATTTCAAAATCTCCAAATTGAAAAAGTTGTAAATAAGAACATCCAGGCTGGATTCCATGATCCTTCCTCAACGTTTCCAGGCGTAGCGACGCTCCACCCAGCGGGTGAACAGTGTCAGCGGGAAAAAGATCAGCAGGTATCCGAGGGCCGCCAGAGTCAATGGAGATGTGTTCGCACTGTAAGCCTGGGCGGTCTGGGCCACGTTGAGCATTTCCTCCACAGCAACCACGGATGCCAGTGCCGTGTTCTTGGTAATCGTGATCGTGCGGTTGGTGAGCGGTGGAATCGTCATCCGTACCGCTTGTGGAATGATGACGAAAACCAAGGTGGTCACATGACTCAGGCCCGTAGAGCGAGCTGCCTCCCATTGCCCCTTCGGTACCGAGGTTATCCCAGCCCAATAGATTTCTTCTGCAAAGGCGGCCAGAACTAAGCTCAGACACAACCAGGCCGACACAAAGCCGGACATTTCCAGCCCAATCATGGGCAGCGCAAAGTAAAAAAGCACCATCAACACCAGCGGTGGGATCGCCCTGAAAATATCTACGAAAATGACGACCAATGCGCTGATGGGTTTCACCCTGTGAGCGCGGAGAAACGCCAAAACCATGCCAAACGAGAGCCCGGCCGCGATGACCAGGGCGCCGAGACCGATTGTCGTCCAGAAACCGGCGACAATCGCCGGGAAGTACTCGACGAGCACTTCCATATTGAAGAAACTATGGAGAAAAGTGTCCACGCTGATCGTACAACGGCCTAGTGGTGGGAGATTCGCTTGAGAAATTCCTGGGTACGACGGTGTTCCGGCGACCCGAAGAGTCTTTCGGGTGGCCCCTGCTCAAGAATCTCTCCTTCATCCATGAAGATGACACGGTTGGCGGCTTCGCGCGCAAAAGCCATTTCATGGCTCACCACCACCATGGTCATGCCCTGATTGCGGAGAGCACGCATCACTTCGAGTACGCTGCCGACGAGCTCGGGATCGAGTGCGCTTGTCGGCTCGTCGAACAGCATCAGTTTAGGCTCCAGTGCCACAGCCCGGGCAATTGCGACCCGCTGCTGCTGTCCGCCTGAAAGTTCGTTGGGATAGGCACGCGCTTTGTCAGACAGGCCGACGGCCTCTAGGGCTTCTAGGCCACGCTGTTCAGTCTGGACCTTGTTCAGTTTCATCATTCTTTTCAGTGCCAGGCAGACGTTTCCCAGTGCACTCATATGTGGGTACAGATTAAAGGACTGGAAAACCATACCGATCTGCTGCCGCACCTGGTTGATATCAACTCCCTTGCCCATAATGTCCTGACCATCGAAGATAATCCGTCCTTTAGTAGGCTCCTCTAGACGGTTACAGCAACGCAGCAACGTGCTTTTCCCCGAGCCGGACGGGCCGATAATAAAAACGAATTCCTGCTCGTCAACGCTCAGGTTAATATCTCGCAGCACTTCCAGATTACCGAAGCTCTTGTGCAGTGACTCGAGGGAGAGAAGTGTGGGCATATCACTCACGGCAGGCATCTATTCTCGACGTGCTCATCCATGGTATTGATATGTGCTCCGATCAGAACACAACCGGAAATATCCCCATGCGCGGCAAGCAACAACCGTGTCATAGAGAAGCCACCTACCAAGTCCGACGCCTGCGTGACAGCAGCCGCCGGACCCGAGGTTTAGACCGACTAATTGCAGCTTATCTTGTGCGGAGAAGGATCGTAACCTTCAAATCCCGGCATACCGTATCCGCGGTAAACGACGTTCGCCGAGGACGTCGGCAGTGGCGGCATACCGATCCATTTCTCATGGATCTGGGCAACGGTGCCGTCAAGTTTCATGCACTCGATGATGTCTTCAAACTGGTTTCGCAGCGCCGTGTCATCCTTGCGGAATGCAAATCCACCTTTCTTGCCCGATTCGATGACGACATCAGCCACTGACAGCTGTGGGTTCTTGCTCGCAGTCCAGCCGCCAACCGTATCACCTGCCATATTGGCAAAAGCCCGCCCTGTCACCACTGCCTGGACCGCTTCGGTATTCTTACCGAAACGCATAATCTCCCAGCCGTACTGTTCCTGCCGGGCACTCAGCCATTTGTCAAACAGGTTACCTCTATTAACAGCAATCTTCTTACCTTTGAGCTCATCGAGACTCTTGGCGGACGATCCCTTCTTGATGATAAAGATGTAGTTTACGTCCATGTAGCCTTCCGCAAATAGCATGTTCTTGGACCGGTCGGCAGTTATGGTCGTCGGCGCAATAATCGTGTCATAACGTTTGGCATTTAATCCTGCGAATATCCCCGACCACTCCTGGTCGATAATCTCGAACTTCTTGCCCATACGGCGCGCGACCTCGTTGGCAAGATCCACGTTGTAGCCTTCTACACCGCCATCTGCCGTAGCCATAACATGAGGGACGTAGCCCACATCGGCTGCGACTTTTATAGTATCCGCGGCCTGGGCTGCCGCCATCATCCCGAGGCTGGCAGCAAACGCGCACAGTGTTGTGGTGAATTTCCTGGTCATTTGTCTCACTCCTTCGGTTAATGTTGTCGCCGCAAATCGAGACTCTTCAAACCAGCTGTCGTGAATCCGACGGGGAATGCGACTTTATTCGTTGTTGTCCCTGATAAAGGAACCTGACCCCCCATGGAACAGTCTACTTCAGTCTGATTGCTGCGACAACGGTCCGGACATGAATCAGTCGTTCAGTCAGACAACTGGTCGATCAACTCCGCACAAGTGGTCAGCCTGGCGATACTGCCAAGTGCCTCCAGGTTCACGTCATGAACCCGATGGTCGAAGGCCGCACAACCATCAGACAGAACGCTTACCTCGAATCCGTGCACATGCGCATCACGCACCGTGGATGCGACACCACCATTGGTGACGATGCCGCCAGCAACAAGATGTGTGATGCCAGCCTGATGCAGTACCCACTCCAACCGGGACATGTAGAACGCTGAATAGGCGACCTTCTCTATAGATAGATCTGCCGGAGAAAGTTCCTCAATCAACGCATGACCAAAACTTCCAGGCGCAAAATCACCCGTCCCAAGGAAAGGACGCAATTCCCGGAGGTGCTCACTGATAAACGGCTCGGCGTCCCAACCTGGAACGAGTGTGAAATGCGTCGACAGGACCCAGTCGCCGGACCGGCGAATCGCGTCGCAAACAGGTGCAAGCACTGCCGGCAGTGCGCTGATCGCCTCGCAGTTGATACCCGCGCGTGCGTAGGCTCCTTCGGGGTGCAGAAAATCATTCTGCATATCAATCAGAACCAGCGCCGTATTCGACATCGCGTTCACCGTGGTTGACTAGAGATCCAGCCTCTGCACAAGCAGGTTACCATAGCCATCGACCACACCTTCCAGGCCAGGATCGATGAATATGGTTGCATCGGACTGCTCCAGCACCGCCGGACCGGGGATACGCTCTCCTACCGGCAGGCTGAGTCGCTCGTAGACGCGGGCCGAGTGCCAGCCCCCATCGACCCAGACATCCCTTTCTCCGGTCATCGTACTCCGGGCATTGGCAGCGGGCGAGATAACAGACAGATCGAAGGTCGGCCGCCGGCCCACCACAGCAACCCGTAGGTTCAACACCCGTACGGAAATATCCTCCAGCAGGCGACCGTAAGTAACGCGGTAAGTCTGATCGAACGCCGCTCTGATAGCTACTTGATCGGTAGAGTTATCCAGAATCTGTCCCGGCAAAGGCACGGCAATCGTGTGGGTCTGTCCAACATAGTTCATGTCCAGTTCGCACGCCACCTCGATCCCATTGAGGCGAATCCCGGCTTTTCGCAACAAGCGCTCACCGCTTTCGGCGCTGTCGCGTACAAGCCGGCCTAATTGTGCGGTGTCGAGTTCCTCTAGCAATCGGTTGATCGTCATCACCCGGTCGTGCCGCATATCCGCAGCGATACAGCCCAGTGCACTGGTAACTCCCGGGTAACGCGGTACGAGCGCGCTGGCAAGCCCAACATCCTTGATCAACGAACCCACGTGCAGCGCGCCGCTCCCACCGTAAGGCATGGCAACGAAATTCTTGGGATCGTGCCCACGCTCGACCGACACCAGCCGGATTGCACCGGCCATTTTCGCATTCGCCACCCGGATGATAGCCTCCGCCGCCGCCATGGTATCCAGCGCCAATGGTTCTCCGATTTCGCTCTGGATCGCACAACCGGCCGAATCAACATCGAGCTCAGTCAGCCCGCCCCCAATCGGCTGCTGCGCGTTGATTCTGCCCAGCACCAGGTTAGCGTCGGTCACGGTCGGATGGCTGTTCCCTTGACCGTAGCAGACCGGCCCTGGATCCGATCCGGCACTTTCAGGTCCGACCTGAAGCAGTCCGCCCGGATCAATCCAAGCGATCGAGCCGCCGCCGGCACCGATCGTGGTGATCTCGACCATCGGCGTTCTGATCACCATACCGAAGTCGATCTCGGTCTGCGCCACCATCTCGCTCTGGCCTTTTGCAATTACCGAGACATCAAAACTGGTGCCTCCCATATCACAGGTAATGATATTGTCGATACCTACAGACCGGGCGATGTGGGCACTTGCGATCACACCGGCCGCAGGCCCGGACAACGCTGTTCGAACCGGGAGCCTGCAGGCGGTATCAATTGTCATGACACCGCCGTTGGACTGTACGATCAAGATGTTTCCCGTCAGCCCGCCATCGCGCAGACCACGTTCCAGCCGGTCGAGGTAATCCCCTATGGTCGGCTGAAGATAGGCATTCAGCGATGCTGTCGAAGCTCTCTCGAATTCCCTGATTTCCGGCAAGATCTCATGTGAAGCCGTCACGTGAGGGTTGGGCCACACCGCCCGTACAGCTTCCACAGCTATTCGCTCGTTGTGGTCGTTGGCATAGGCGTTGATAAAGAAAACACAGATCGAGTCAGCACCCTGGGCGCGTAACTTCCTCGCGGCCTGGGTAACCTGATCAGGGTCGGTCGACACCGTACAGGTCCCGTCTGCGAGCACCCGCTCGTCCACTTCGAGGCGAAAATCGCGGGGAATTAGCGGGGTAAATGTACCCCACAGACCCCAGGTATCGGGCCGGTCCCTTCTCCGCATTTCCAGCACATCCCGAAAGCCCCGGGTCGTGATCAGACCCGTCTGGGCCCCTTTTCGCTCAAGTAACGCATTGGTCGCAACGGTCGTCCCGTGCACGATCGTGGCCACGTCTGCAAGCCCTCCAAGAGTCCGCTCGATACCTTGCTGAATACCCCGGGACTGATCTTCTCGCGTGGTGGGCACCTTAATAACTTCGCACGTACCATCTACCTCGTCGAGAAAGAACATATCCGTAAACGTGCCACCAACATCAACACCAACAACAATTCGTTCAGTCACTGTGCTCATCACCTAGACAGTGTTCTACTGCAGATTCTCGCCTGCACGTTCTGTCACGTAACCGAGCCGAATGTCTTCTTCCTGGCATTTTCGATTCCTATCTTTCGGTTTTCCGAACCCGCCACCGCCTGGTGTTTCGAGGCGAACGCGCTGATTCTTCTTCAGTCTGATTCCAACGATCTTCGATACCAATGCCGGTAAGTGAAATCCGTCATCCTGCTCATAGGAAAAGCGGTTACAACTGCCTGGCGATCCACCCACCACACCCGGCGGTGGAAATTTTCCACGGTCACCGAACAGAAAAGCTTCGGCCTCATCTTCCAGTAACGCGATCTCGTAGATCGCCCCGCAACCGCCGCGGTGTTCACCGGCACCCCCGCTGTCCGGACGCAGCGCCCACTTGGTAAACAAGACCGGATACGCCGCCTCAAGAATTTCTAGCGGTGGTATGGTGGCTGTAGAGATCGGCGCGTTTCCATGGTTAAGGCCATCGCCTTCGGGGTGACCGCCGTGGCCACCACCGAAGAAGGAAAACATCACCCAGCGGCGCCCGTCCCTGCGGTGCCCAGCCAGCGACAAAGCGTTGATGGTACCGTAGGCGCAACCGTTGGAGATCAAAGGATCGGCCTGGGACAGGGCCACGAATATCACGTCGATGATTCGCAGGATAGTTTCGGTATAGCCCCCGACCGGCCGAGGCGCACTGGCTGACAGCAGGCTGTCTTCTGGAATAACGAATTCGATGGGTGAAAGGACGCCGGAGTTTGCCGGCACCTCTTTAAAGATGTGCTTCAAGGCGACGTAACAGCAGGCAATCGTCGTAGACCGGGAAATATTGACCGGCCCCGCACACGAACGCGCTGTCCTTGAAAAATCAAGGCACATGCTGTTGTCACGAATCTCAATATCCAGTGCCACGCGAAGAGGTTCGTCGACAATGCCGTCATTATCCAGCCAGTCTTCCGCCGAGTATCTGCCTTGGGGCAGTTCTGCAATGTGGCTGCGCATCAACGCCTCCGCCCGCTGTTTCAGTTGACTGAAGGCCTGCTCAACCTGGTCGGTGCCGTACTCTTCGAGCAATGCATCAAGCCGCTGCGCCCCAAGATCAAGCGCATTCAACTGGCCGTTGAGGTCGCCATAGAGCGACCCTGGCAGTCGAGAATTAGCCTTCAGGATGTCTATGATGTCAGTTCGGATTCGCCCATCCTCACAGAGTTTTACCGGCGGAATCAGCATGCCTTCCTGGAAGCTCTCGGTCGCTGCGGGGTTGTAATTACCGGGCACATTGCCACCGACATCGTGCCAGTGCCCCACCGAGGCCAGGAAACAGAACAGTTCACCCCGATAGAAATAGGGGCGCACCAGCTTGAAGTCGGAGAGATGCGTGCCACCTTCGTAAGGATCGTTGAAGATATATATATCACCGGAAGTCAAAGGGGTATCGGTCGCGTCGATGCGATCGATAACCAGTCGAACGGCGAACGCCATGGTGCCAACGAATATCGGCAGGCCACTCTTGCCCTGGACCAGGGTCTCCCCGGTTTTGGCATGGTAGAGGCCATGGCTGGCGTCATGAGCTTCCGCAATGATTGGATTGAATGCGGACCTGAAGAGCGTCGCATCCATCTCGTCCGCGATCTGTTCGAGACGCCCCTTGAGAACCGAAAGTGTCACAGAATCAAGATCAGGCATAAATTGAAGGAACCCTCTGTTAAACAGGGTGCATGAAAAGCACGACAGCCGTATCATAACCGCCTGACCCGCCACGAAACAGGTCACGCCCAAAGTTGAGCTACAAACACACAATTTGTGTTCAGCCTGTATCGTGCTGCTTCGTCCAAACAGGAGAATTTAGCTGACTCGTATTGGAATCGCCTTCTCGGGAGGGCCAAGTCCGGCCGAGATCGTCGACTGCGTCAAGCTGGCCGAATCGCTGGGCTACGAATCGGCCTGGGTTGCCGAGGGCCATGGCGGTGACCAGTTCTCGGTGTTAACCGCCTGCGCCACACAGACGTCGACGATTTTACTGGGCACGGCAATATCCAGCGTCTTTGTGCGTTCGATACCGACCATTGCAATGGCCGCAGCCACTGTTGACGAGATCTCGGGCGGCCGATTTATTCTTGGCCTGGGTTCCAGTCACAAAGTGCAGGTTAGCCCTGAGCACGGGATGGATTACGCTAAACCAATCACCCGCATGAAGGAAAGTGTTGACATCATCCGGGCACTGCTGAGCGATGGCATAGTCCAGTACGCTGGCGAAACAGTGACAATCGAAAACTTCGACCTCTGGTTCAGTCCGAAACGCAGAGACATTCCTATTTATCTTGCTGGCCTTTTCCCAAAGATGATCTCTGTCTGTGGCGAGATCGCCGACGGTCTAATCCTGACCCGCAGCACGCTGGAAAACAGCGAGCAGACCAGACAGTGGATTGCTGAAGGTGCTCAACGCGTTGGGCGTAATGCTGCCAACATCGACGTGACGTCGCTACTACCGACCGGGCTCGCCGACAGCCGGCAAGAGGCCTTCGACACCCTGAGACCGGGCCTTGCGTTTTATCTTGGGTTCTTCCCGCGCTATAACCGTCTGATCTCCAAATACGGGTTCGCCGACGAGGCCGCACACGTGGCCAAGGCCTGGGCCCGGGGCGATCGAGCGGCAGCTACCAACGCGGTGACCGACGCCATGATCGAGGCGACCAGCGTTGTGGGCACTGCCGACCAGTGCCGCGAAAAGATCGAAGCCTACCGGCAGTCGGGTATCGATCTACCGATCGTCAGTCCGTTCGCGCGTGGCTCGGAGTCAAAAGGGATCTTTGAAGCAGTTATCCGAGCCTGCGCCCCGGAATAGGACACAACACCAACCCTCAGAGCGATTCGATCGTCAGGCCAATTCGCAGCACACCCGGGCAAGGTCTTTCGAGGCGAACGGTCACTCCACCAGATGACACGCTACGATTTACTTGGTGCCCGGGCCCGGAGTCGAACCGGGACAGCCATAAGGCCGAGGGATTTTAAGTCCCACTGATTCTACATGTATACACCTTCGGACTCACAGAAATACCTGTTAATACGGAACTACTGCCCTTTTCACTTAGTGTTTGCATGAGTGGACATGAGCAGGGTTGGGGTCAGAATTGCACCATGATTGCACCATGGGGCTATTTGTTCTTGAGCTTGTCCCGCACTGTATCCAGATACCAAACGACATCGGCAAGAATAAAGAGCTGCGCGTGCAGATAATCCAGACTGTTATCCGCTGTTTGTTTTGATATCGCTGCCGAGAAGAAACGCTGCCAGTGCTGGAGCCAGCTTTAGCGCCGTCAGAACGAATGGAAAATTCCACGGAATAATAATGCCAATTACACCTATTGGCTGACGCAACGTGAAATCAAATTGATCTGGCGCCGGTACCGCATTGATGGTACCTACTGCTGTTTGAGTGAGATCTCCATAGTAATCCCAGATCTGTGCCGCTAATTCGATCTCGGCCTCAGCATCTCCGACCGTTTTCCCCGCATCGGTCACCTCCATTGAAGCCAATCGTTTCGCATGTTTACGAATCATCCTGCCTATCTGTCTTAGCAAGTTACCTCGTAATCGTCCATCCAAATCACGCCATGTCGACGCTCGAAAAGTTTTTCTAGCTACATCAACGGCATTGTCGATGTCATCCTTAGTTCCTCGAGCGGCTTCACCAAAGATATCACCGGTCGCTGGGTTTATCACTGGGAAACGATCGGTGCCTTCCTGATTCCGCCCATCAATGAAATGATTAAAGAGTTTGCTCATTCTCACACATAACACTCTACAAATAATTCAGAGTAATGTGGGCCTCCCCTCCATAAACTAAATAATTTAAAAATTATTGGAGAACGATAAAAATTTGTAGTTAGGAAATTCCAAGCATTTCCTTTGCTTCGTCAACTGTAGCTACTCGTCGGCCTAGATCGTTAGCAAGTCGAGCGATGCGGTCGACGAGCTGTACATTACTTTCAGCCAGTTGCCCACGTTGATAATCCAAGCAATCCTCTAGCCCTGTCCGTACATGTCCACCGGCGAGAATTGCCATGGTGTTCACCTGAACGGCTTCCAAACCCAGAGCGCAAGTCTGAAAAATGCTGTCTTCCGGCAAGTTTCGGATGGTGTAATTGAAACCTTCCATGCTCGTCGAAATGCCGCTCTGCTGCCCAAAAACAAGTTGAAGAAAGTAGGGTTTATCAAGAGCATTCCGAGAGATCAAGTAATCCAAAATATCTAAATGGCCTGGATGATAGATAAAGACTTGAGGCTTTACACCATTTTCCCGCAAACGATTGGCTGCCTGTTCTGCATCATCGAACGTAGATAGAAAAACCTTGCTGGGCGAGTCGCCACCACCCGTATAAGCAGCACCCCCTCGAAAGGTCATAGGCCCCGGATTCAACGCCATGATATCGGGCTCCGCTTCTGCCTGAGGAACAACATAATGGGCAGTACCGACAAGGCCGGTTCCCTCGCTCGGCAGATCAAACACACCTTGTGAGTTATCAACCAACATTGGTACCTTCGCCCGTATTAGTTCGTTTATCTCTGCATAACGATCTGTATCATGTGCAAATTGGACGGGGTCATGAGCCTGACGAGCATGAAAGTGAACGATCGCTGCGCCGGCTTCAAATACTGCGAGAGCTTCGTCGGCTTGTTCTTCTGCCGATACCGGTACAGCCGGGTTACCACTTTTCTGGTTGGTACCTGTAATCGCAGCACTAATTATCACGGGGGGCATTCCTTCTTCTACCCGCTTTACGTATTCTCTCTGGTTGGCGTAATCCCATGAATTATCCATGTTTCTTTTCCTCACATATTATCTCGGTTTCAAAATAATGATCTCAAAACTGTTTAAGTCCCCGCCGAACGCTATCTACTAGTTGATCAATATGATTGTCATTCATTGGCGTTGAAATGCTTCCCCCTTGAGACAAATGGATTCCCTCTGACATTAACCAAAAAAATAGCCATTGATGCATTAAGCTATCATCTTGGGTTGCTTCTCGGTAATTTTCTGGTCTCTCTTTCAGAAAATGTATCTTGAAAAGAGAACCAATACTTGTACACACAGCATCGATACTAGACTCAAGAAAAATTGAGTTCAATTCTGCTTCAAGTTGCCTGGCTAACTTTCCTATCTTCAGATATCTTTCTTCGCTCATTTCTTTGAGCGTAGCGATTCCAGCCACCATTGTAAGTGGATTCCCGTTATAAGTGCCTGCCTGAGCAATTCTCGGTTTTGCCAAAGGATCGAAAAGTGCCATAACATCAGCACGCCCACCATACGCACCACCAGGTAACCCACCCGCAATAATTTTTCCCATACAGGTCAAATCCGGTCGAACACCATAGTATTCTTGGGCGCCACCAGATTGGATTCGAAGGCTAATCACTTCATCAAATATTAGTAGTACGCCCGCATCCTCTGTAATTTCTCTTAAGTGGGTAAGAAAATTTTCTAGCGGTAATGTGAATCCCGCTCCAGTAGAAATCGGATCTATTACTACGGCAGCCAACTCATCAGCCTCGTGCTGAATGATCTCCGCACACGATTTCGAATCATTAAACGGCAGGACGACGACTTCATTGATAACCGCATCGGTAACTCCAGGTGAAGACGGTACCGAAGCGGGGCGATTGGCAGGACCGAGGTCTGGACCCAATGTTGGCACATGGCTGATCTGCGCGTATTCACCGGAACCATGGTAGGCGCCCTCAAATTTCGCAATTTTTGATTTTCCGGTATATCCCTTTGCAACACGCATCGCACAGATCAATGCCTCTGTTCCGGAATTACAAAACCGCACAGTTTCGACCGAGGCGATACGCTGGCAAAGCAGTTCCGCCATGACGATTTCCAGCTCGGTTGGTCGATTAAATCCAGTCCCGCGTGATACTTGTTGACGAACCGCCTCTACGACAGCTGGGTGCGCATGCCCTAAAATCAGAGCCGTATTGTTATTCATAAAATCCAACAAGGCATTACCATCTACATCGTGAATAATCGGGCCGTCACCCCGCGCTAGATAAATCGGGAACGGACTGAAATAAACCCCGGTACGGGTGTTACCACCTGGCAACGAACTCTGCGCTTGATCGAAAAGTGCTTTTGAGCGTGTGTTTCGCTTGGTGTAGTCCTGAATTAGTTGATCTACTTGTGTTTTTAGTTTTCCTCTGTCCACAGTGTGGTATCTCTTTTTGTATGAAGTAAGATTTGAATCAGCAAACAAGTTTCCTGGCCTAGTTATTCAACTAATGGCCACGAATCTGAACTTTGAACTCCACAGCTTTCCTCTATTGCTCGTGAGCGAATATCGAGTTGCTGGAATACTTCCAACTCATCAAAGCAAGTGAACTTTCCATGATCGAAAATAAATTCGCCTTGCACCATAACCGACTGCACCGTACTAGAAAGGGAGTGATAAACCATATTGACCACAGGATTCTTAAAGCGTGGTCTTGACTCAATACGATCAAGACTGTGGATCACGAGATCTGCCGATTTACCCGAAACAAGAGACCCAATCTCATTATCCATTGCCAACGCTTTGGCACCATTTATTGTTGCCATTTCGAAAGCGGTCTGTGCAGTAACCGTAGGTAGGCGACCACGAGTTTCGCGGTGAACCGTTGCTGCAAGATACATCTGTCTTGGAATATCATGTTTACCGCTATGACCATCAGATCCCAAGCTAACCGGTATGCCAAGTTCGAGCATCTCGACTATTCGACCAACACGAAATGCTCCTTTTGCGCGTCGGATCGAAGCCGAAGGACAATGCACAATATTTGTTTTTGTTTCCACAATTAGATTAACTTCACTTTCATCTAAGTGAATCATGTGAACAAGTGTGAGATTTGGGCCCAGTATTCCGAGATCATCAAGGTGTTCAATTGGACGCTTTCCGTGCTCCGTCAGCGTTTTGGCAACCTCTTCTTCGTCCCACGATTGATGCATAATCATCGGGAGCCCCAACTGATCGGCAAGTAATTTAGACTCGATGAGCAATTGATCTGAGGCGGTTTCCATTCCCCCTAAACTAATAGCGCAACGAACTTTTCCTCCTCCATGAAAAGGATATTTCCCACTTTGAATTTTTAAAGTTTCTAGACATTCATCAAGTGGAGCCAGCCACCCTTCAATTTCCCCGGACTGATCTGCTACAAATTCTCCTGGCATGCCTCTCAATCCCACCAATTCTGTAGCTCTTGCTGTGGCATCAAGATCATAAGAGCTGCCGGTATCTGAATAAATAGTCGAGCCATTTGATACCATTTCCATGCAGCAAATCAGCGTGCTTAGATAATCGTCTTCCGAAGTTCGAGATCGTAAAAATGGAGTTTCTACGTTAGTCCAATTTGCGCTGCTTTCTGGCACCAAACCGCGAATCAGGTCCATCCCTGTATGAACATGTGCGTCTACTAATCCAGGGTGTACCACAGCACCATTCAAGTCACGTACATTTAAGCTGCTGAATTTGGCCTCAATTTCTCTATCAGTCCCAATAGCTTCTATTTTTCCGTCATCAATCGCGATCGAGCCATCGACAAATATTCGTCGCTCCTCGTCCATTGTGAGGAACGTCCCATGGCGCAATAAACTATCTACCGAAGCTTTCCCGTCCTTCAAACGCTCGATCCCCCAACAAATTTTCGAGTTGGCCGTTCAAGTTTATGTTGCAAGAGATCGTGGAAGTGCAAAATGCAAGTTTCGTCAGCACCGAGACCCCCTCGGTTGACCATTAACCTCTGATCAGTTACTCCACGATCTAAGCCACGTTGGACCGATTCGCACAGTGCGATATCCTCATTGATCACTTCACTTATGAAAGCGTGACTTTCTTCTCGCTCTGTTTGTGATACCTTGTTTTGAAAAAAACGGCGATGACGAGTCCGAGTACGATGACAGCCTTTTGGAAAAATTTCCGTAGTCGAAAAGCCTTGGGAGCCTGGCCATATCGAGACATACAAATTTGGAAACAGAAAATTAAACCGTGCCGTATCCATGCCGCTTTTTTTGGCGCTCGCCTGGGTTGCTTGACCAAGTGCAGCTCCCCGTTTTTTCCCTTCAAGGCGCTGAGGTGCCTGCTGCGCACTCCACCAACCTTCAACCCATTGCTCAAATTTACTAAGATCAATAGAGCTCGCTAATCCTGGGTGAGCATATGCGCAGTGGTAGCATTCAAGAGAGTTTTCTACAACAACTTTCCAGTTCGCTTCAATCTCGAAGTTAAATTCCTCCATGGTGCCAAAGGAAACGATCTTGATTAAATCTACCTTGTTTTGGAGGTACTCGAATAAGTCTCCAAAAAAATAGGATAAAGGAGCAACATCAAGATCGCTACAAACAAAAACAAAGGGCCCCCAGATTTCCAGACTTAGTGGTCGCAGTCCAATTCCCCTAGAAAAATTTCTTACACCAGGTACTCGAACTAGTGACCCATCTAGGCCATAGGTCCATGCGTGGTATGGGCACTTGAATTCTGTAGCCACACCTGTTCCTGAGGCAATCTCAGATCCCCGATGAGGGCAAACGTTATGAAATGCACGGAGTTGGCCCTCATCTCGCACCACAATGATGTTATCGTCACCAATGTGAGTTGTTACATACGCACCAGATACTTTTACCTCCGTCGTGAGGCATGCAAGCCCCCAGTAACGTCGAAAAACCTGTTCAGTTTCTTCAACAAAAACTGCCGGGTCGTAGTATGTCTTAGTTGGAATTTTAGACAACACAATCTGAGCATCACTCATAGTCATCTGGTCTCCAAAAACAAAAGCCAGGCTCGGTTAAAAAACTCGAGCCTGGCAATTGCTTCAATCTAAGAATTACTGTGCAATAAACTCCTGAAACCTGTCATTTATAACATCATGAATTGTTCGGTCTGGATCATCTGGAGAAGGCTGATACCAGAAGAAAATGTCATACCGGAAAACGATGTCGTTGGGTACTCCGCCGCGTTCCGGAACGTTAACCCTTGAACTCGACCAAACTTTGGCTTTTTCAGGATTTGCCGCTTCGAAAACCGCTTTAGACGGAATCGGTTGACGCCAAGCCTCACCAATTCCTGCCCCAACTTCAGGCTCAAAGCGATAAGCGATTGAGGCCATCGAAGCATCCCGATTCGGAGCTCCCTTCGGCACTGCTAGATAATCTGTGTGGGTAAGCGCGTCTTGCATAGTGTATGCAACGTTGAATCCCTCATCGAGCAGATTCTCGATTCGAAAATTCGACATCAAGACCATGGTCGCCTCACCACTGGTTAGGAGCCGTTGCGACTCGGTTCCGCTATTCCACCAATTTGCGATATGAGGTTTAATCTCAGCCAGTTTCTTGAACCCACGTTCAAAGTCAATGGGGTACATATCCTCCCGAGAGACACCATCCGCTAGCAGCGCTGCTTCCATATTCTCCATTGCTGTCCAACCCACCATGCCGCGACCACCTGGGAATTTCTCGACATTCCAAAAATCGGCCCAATTTTTTGGCTGGGGGCCACCGTTTGGAAAAGCGTCGAGGCTGTATGCCAATACCATCGGTACTTCGGCGTAAGCGATTGCGTATTTGAGTTTATGCTCTGGCAGCATGCCATCCAGAGTTTCCTGCGGGAAAATGGAGTAGTCGATCTCTTCCAGACAACAAGCGGCATAGGTATCGTAATTCGACGCAAACACCGAATACTGGTCTATCTCTACCCGCCCCGCTTCTATCTGAGTCCGGACCTGTTCGTAAATATCCCCAGTCCAGGGCACCTCTTTGATTTTGACACCTGTAAGTTCCGAGAACGGATCCCAGCAAAATTCGAATTCGGCTGCGGAGAATGTCCCGCCGTATCCAACATTAATTATTTCGCCTTTGAGATCCCAGTCCATCCATGGCCTATCGGGATCCGCTAGTGCGACTGAACCCGACACGGACAATGAAAGTGCCAAGCCTGCCCCCATAACAAATTTATGAAATTTCATAGTGTTAGTTCCTCACTTTAGTTAATCAAACTTCACTACAAACAAATTACAATAATCTAGAACACGTTAAGTTAACGTAGTGCAAATCTGTCAAACCTGGTTAACATCGAATATACACTTAGCACCGGAAAAATTGCATGTCAAGAACTTTTAAGAGGCATTTATTTGCCAAATAAAACGACAATTCGATACTCCTTCATACAAAGCATAAAATATCGTGAAACGCTTAAGATCTAATAGAAATAGACATGGATAAATTAACTGGAGGGCAAGTCCTGGTACGGTGTTTAGAACAGCACGGCGTACGCCACATATTTGGAATTCCTGGTGACGTGACCGTTCCCATCTATGAAGCTCTCCAGAAATCTAAGATCAACCATATAACAACTCGGCACGAACAAGGCGCGGGATTTATGGCAGACGGTTATGCCCGGGCAAGTAGACAACCCGGTATTGCTGTTGTTATCAGTGGGCCAGGTGTGACAAACATCGCGACTGCGATGGGAGAAGCCTATACCGACAGCGTGCCATTGTTGGTGCTGTCAGCCGATATCGCAACAACTAGCTACGGTAAACAAGCGGACTTTAATCACGAGATTAGTGATCAACAATCTCTAACTGCTGCCATTTGTGCTCAGAGCATCCGCATTCAATCAATAAAGGATATTCCAATTTCGGTAAATGATGCCTTTGAGCATTTCAGAATTCGATGGCCACAAACCATCCATATTGGAATTCCGACCGATATCTTGGAAGAGTCTGATTTAGTAGACATCCCATCATTTACACAAACCCCAGCGGCTGTTCCTGGGGCTGATCAAATTCAAAAATCTGTAGACATCCTGCGCGGTGCAGACTCGCCCATCATGATTTTAGGTGGTGGTTCATACCGTGCACGTCACTTAACACCAAAGTTGGCGGAGTGTATTGGTGCATCAGTAGTTACTACGATGAATGGTAAAGATTCATTTCCAAATGATCATGAACTCTACTTGGGTGCTGGATTTCACTTCTCATCAATTGTCGATGCGGTAAACAATTCTGATGCAATTCTAGCAGTCGGAACTCAGTTCGGAAGAAGCGACTTTGCAGCGGTCTCAGCAATGGATTTGTTACCTCAATATGCGGCGCGACAAAAGCCACTGATTCGGGCAGATGTCACGCGCACCCAATTACATGCCAATATTCCCGCTACTGTTGAGTTGCTGGGTGATTCAAAAACCACGATCACAATCCTTCTCGAAAAAATAACCATTGGAAAGGAATCTCGTTCACGCGCACCCACCCAACGTATTAAGAAAGAAGTCGAAAAGCAGGCCAGGGAATTGGGAGAAAATTATGAGCCGTGGCTAAAAGCCGTAAGAAAGAGCATCCCAAATGAGGGGATTATTGCGATTGATTCTACGCTCATCGCCTATCTCGGGTTCCCCTTCATTGATATTCCAACGGAAGGAAGCTGGCTCTATCCCAGTGCATTCGGTACTCTGGGGTATTCATTGCCGGCGGCTATTGGCGCAAAAATTGCACAGCCAGATCGGCCAGCAATTGCGATTATTGGAGACGGCGGATTTTTATTTACCTGCACGGAACTTCTTACTGCAGTAGAAAACGATATTGGCTTACCCGTGCTTGTTTGGAATGATCGGGGGTTTGGAACTATTCGAATGAACATGAAAAGCCGCGGTATGTCACCGCTTGGCGTCAACTTTTCAATCCCTGATTTGACTAGTGTCGCAAAAGGATTTGGATCTGGTTATCAGAATCCAAAAACACCAGATGAACTAGCGAACTGCATACAGGTAGCATTAGAAAAAAATTCACCAACCATTATCGAGGTGATCGATGAGTAGGGCAAACTATCCTAAACTCAACGCAACCTGCAAGAATCCGTTGAAATATCTAAGCTTATCGACAACAAATATCCACGTACTCAATCCAATTGAGTCGGGCTGGTTTGATTAGACCAATATTACTGATTGAACCAGAGAGAATATAGTTTAAACAGAAAGGCAGAATATCGAGGATGGCAGTTGCATTAGTGACGGGAGCGAGTCGAGGCATAGGAGCTAGCGTTGCCTTAGCTTTGGCTGGTGAGAATTACGATCTGGCGATTACGTCAAGAGACCCTGATCGTTTGCAAGAAATTAGCGAGCAAATTGTCAACAATAATCGTTCAGTCTATCCAATCAAACTTGACGTAAAAGAAACCGACGTGATTCCGGAGATCGTCAACAATATTGAAACTGAATTTGGGCCGATCGAGGTACTGGTAAATAATGCTGGTGTCAATCTTCCTAGGGCAGCACTTGATCTGTCACCGGACGAATGGGATGAAGTTTTGGATACGAATCTTCGGGGATTATTTTTTTGCTCCCAGTCGGTCGCCCGGTACATGCGCAAGAGGAAAGTTGGGAGGATAATCAATATCTCGTCGGCCGCAGGCCTACGAGCCACTGACGATCGAGCCCATTATGGTTCAAGCAAAGCCGGACTAAATTTTCTCACCCGCAATCTTGCTTTCGAGTGGGCCAAGTACAACATTACCGTAAACGCGATTGCGCCAACTTTTGTTAAAACGGAACTCTCTGAGAAAACATTGAGTGATCCATCACTCCGCTCATATTACTTAGGACAAATTCCGCTTCGGAGATTTGGCACTATGTCAGACATAGTCAACGCAGTAAAGTTTCTAGCATCGCCATCATCTGATTTCATCACAGGAATCGTTCTGCCTGTGGATGGCGGATTTCATCTTTGATGTTCTCAATGGCTCGAACTCTAAAAAACGACTATGAATCAGAATAAATTTCCTGGCATAGCTACAGAACCTAGTAATTTAAGAAAGTTTGGTGGTGCTTTACGGTTCGAGGCTGTGGAAAAGCGCTATGGGGATTTTGTGGCAGTAAAGTCACTCGACCTTTCGATCGCGCCAGGTGAATTCTTGACACTTTTGGGGCCGTCGGGCAGCGGAAAGACTACTCTACTGTCGATGGTTGCGGGTTTTCAAAACGTAAGTGAAGGCGCAATTTATCTTGATGAAAGGCGCTTGGATACCTTGCCACCCGAAAAAAGAGATATTGGTATGGTGGTCCAGAACTATGCTTTGTTTCCACACATGTCTGTATTTCGAAATGTTGCTTTTCCATTACGCATGCGCAAGGTGGCACGCAGTGAGGTTGAAGCAAAGGTTAAAGCAGCCTTAGAGCTTGTCGAGCTTTCTGATCAAACTGAAAAATTCCCTGGCCAGTTGTCTGGTGGGCAACAACAACGTGTTGCGCTCGCAAGAGCGGTCGTTTTTCAGCCTCAATTATTGCTGATGGACGAACCTCTCGGGGCGCTTGATCGCCGTCTTCGAGAGACTGTTCAATTTGAACTAATTGAAATGCATCGCAAGCTTTCGACAACCGTTGTCTATGTGACTCACGATCAAGTTGAAGCATTGACAATGAGTGACCGAATCGTAGTGTTGCAAGATGGAATAGTTCAACAAATTGGGCCCCCAAAAGAGATTTACCAGGCACCTGCGAATAAGTTTGTCGCGACATTTATTGGTAATTCAATCGCTCTTGACGGAATTGTCAAGAAAATAGAAAACAAGAAATGCCAACTAAGTATTCAAGATGGTTTTGAATTGTCTGGGACTCTAACTAGCGCCATTCAGCAAGGCGAGCATGCGACACTTATGGTTCGTCCAGAACGTATCGAATTAAGCGTGGATCAAAATGTCGTCGGCCTGAAAGCTGTGATCGAAAGCAGTATTTTTATGGGGGACCTTACTCGGTACACCGTGCAATTATTAGATGGGAAGAAGCTGGATATTGATCAGCCAAACACCCGCGGTCAGATCGATTTTGACAACGGTGCCCGGATTTCACTTGTCTGGGATGAGGGAGACGCTGTAGTAGTCCCGTGACACCCACAAAAACGCACTCACAGAGTGACTGATTTGTAACGTGAAGAAAACTGGAATACTTCAATGGAGAGTCGAGTACCTAATTCTCCCTGTCCTTCTTTTTTACGCGCTGACGCTCCTGTGGCCGACTATACAAATGGTGTTAACCAGTATGCCGGACGGAGACCCACTGAAATTCTACCGGTATATCCTCGCAAGTAATCTGTACCAGGAAGCGTTAGCCAGAACATTTTACTACTCCTTAATTGCAACCCTTGGCACTCTTATCCTTGGGTATCCTTTGGCGTACTACATGGTTCGCGGGAAAAACTGGATTCGTTTGGCAATCACGGCTCTGGTCGTTGTGCCCATGTTTGTGGCGTTATTGGTTCGGACGTTCGGCTGGATGATGATCTTTAGTCGAACTGGCCCGATTAGCCGGCTTCTTTTGGAAGTTGGCTTGACTGATGAACTAATAGTGTTGATGTACACCACAGTCGCTGTCCAGATTGGCATGGTAGCGGTACTGCTGCCGTTTATGGTATTGCCGCTCTACGCAACAATGAGGCGTATCGATGGGCAACTTCTGCAGGCGGCGCGCGTTCTCGGCGCACCTCCGACCGCTGTCTTTGGGCAGATCTTCTTACCACTTAGTCTGCCTGGCGTGTTTTCAGGGGTAATTATTGTCTTTATTTTAAGTCTCGGTTTTTATATCACGCCAGATTTACTTGGCGGCAGCAGTAATCAAGTGTATGCGGTTCTTCTCGCCAAAGCCGTCAAAATGAACTTCACTCGTCCGGCGTTTCCAGCGGCGATGTCGGTGATACTCCTCATGATTACGTTAATTGTTCTTACGCTTGGAGCACGTCTGATTTCACTAAATAGCCTATGGGCGGCAGATGCGCGACAAGAGCTTTGGCAAGCTCAACTGGCTCGACGAGGCCCTCGCGGATGGTGGGAACAATTCCGTGATGAGACTCTCACAACTATCATTCTTTGGATCGGACAATTACCAAGGTTCCTGCAATCCATGCCTGGGATCATCCTCGCGAGCCTTGCTGTTTTCATCACGTTCGTCCCAATTCTTGTTGCATTCGTTTTCTCCTTTGCCCGTTCGATCTTCCTGCCATTTCCACCCACAGAATTAACTCTGAAGTGGTATGCGGAGTTTGCTTCCAGCGATCGCTGGTTCGACGCAATATCCACATCTCTCGTGCTTGGCGTGGTTGTTGCGGTGATCGTGACTTTAATTTCGGCTCTAACCGCCATTGCTATGGTGCGCGGTCGATTCCCGGGGAAAAATACTGTGATGGCGCTCATATTGAGCCCTCTTATCATTCCGCATGTTGTTCTCGCGGTGGGACTTTGGCATCTGTTCTTTGTGCTCCGCTTGTCTGGAACATTTTGGGGTGTTGCAATAGCGCACATGATTCCCGCGATCCCACTGACTACCATCGTGATTGCGGCAAATCTTCAAACATTTGACAAAGGGCTTGAACAAGTTGCCCGCGGGCTCGGTGCTTCTCCAATCCGTGCATTTGCATCAATCACTGTGCCGATTCTTAGGCCGGGATTTCTTGTTGCTGCGTTTTTCGGGTTTTTGGTTAGCCTTGATGAACTAGTGTTTACGCTGTTTCTCGCAGGCTATAGGATAAGAACTTTACCCCTGCGACTGTGGGAAGATCTTCACGTCAGACTCGACCCGGTACTGGCCGTGGTTTCGGTAGTCGAAGTGGTCCTAGTTTTACTAGTTCTAACTGGCGCTGCCCTAGTACTCCGCTATCGACAACGACGAACAGGAGAAAAAACTGCTCTCATAGGCTAGTTGTACTGATTACCAGCGGAGTCAACAACCTGTGAGACTGCCACCAGTCGGCCTACCTTTTATAGGATCCATCCTCTTTTTCCAAATCCCGAAGTAACGCTTTTGACCTGACCGGTATTTTCCAGTCCAGTATGTGAGGGAGAATATGAACCTTTACAGACAGGAGTCGGAAATGCCAAGAAAGAGTT
>Ga0187827_10002456_pt1 | contig 25351 bp, 34 predicted proteins | sample ETNtaG_39_FD_167969 | JGI IMG/M metagenome (GOLD analysis project Ga0187827, IMG submission 167969) | Marine microbial and viral communities from oxygen minimum zone, Eastern Pacific Ocean - ETNP2014_SV_150_PacBio MetaG (Illumina Assembly) | ecosystem: Environmental > Aquatic > Marine > Hypoxic... | reverse complement strand
GGTGATAATGTGAATTTGGATGTTGAGCTGATTACGCCGATTGCTATGGAAAAAGAACTTCGTTTTGCAATACGTGAAGGTGGCCATACAGTAGGTGCTGGCGTTGTAACTGAAATTGTTGAATAGAGGTTTTTATGGCAGGGAATAGTAAGCGTGATATTATTAAAATTGAAAGTACTGCAGGAACAGGATATCGCTATTCTATTACAAAAAATAAACGTCTTCACCCGGATCGAGTTGAATATAAAAAATATGATCCTATTGCAATGAAGCATGTTATTTTTAAAGAAACAAAGTGAAAAAATTAATATAGGTGAGTAGTTCAATTGGTAGAGCACCGGCCTCCAAAGCCGGGAGTTGAGGGTTCGAGTCCTTCCTCACCTGCAATGTAGGTAGGTGCTACAGAATACTGATAATTTTAGATTTAAAAAAATGCAAATTATATGATAAATAAAATATCAGAATATTTCAATGGTGTTCAGTTGGAAATGAAGAAGGTTACATGGCTGTCAAAACAGGAAATGCTGGGATCCACTATTATAGTTGGCATATTCTCAGTATTAATTTCGATTTTTCTTTTTTTCATTGATTTTGGATTATCAGAATTTGTTTCCAGGTTGCTTGGAGGTAAATAAGGTAGACGATGAATTGGTATTCACTACGGGTTATTTCAGGTAAAGAGAAAAATACTGAAGAAAATATTCTAAAAGAAGCAAATGATAATAATATATCTAATGAGATTGAAGAAGTATTTGTACCTTTTGAAAAAATTGTTGAAATACGGAATAATAAAAAACGAATTAGAGAGAAAATGTTTTTCCCTGGTTATGTTTTGATTAAAATGAATTTAGACTTAAATACAAAATATGTAGTTGAAAACACTCCTGGCGTACTTAGTTTTGTAGGCCCTAAAGGAGAAAATCCTATTCCACTCCGAGAAGATGAAATAAAAAGAATTTTTGGTGAGGTAGAGCGTAAAGAGGGAATGGAAGTCGTTGAAACACCATTTACCAAAGGAGATGCTATTAAAGTTGTATCCGGGCCATTTATTGACTTTAAAGGATTCGTGGAAAATATAAATGAAGATAAGCAGAAAGTGAAGGTTACAGTATCTATTTTTGGTCGTCCTACACCTATAGAACTAGATTTTATCCAAGTGGAAATAGAAAAATAAATATTTATGTCAAGAAAAGTTACAGGATTCATTAAACTTCAAATTCCTGCTGGCAAAGCAAATCCTGCTCCTCCTGTTGGTCCAGCTTTAGGCCAACATGGTGTTAATATAATGGAATTTTGTAAGGCATTTAATGCAAAAACACAAGAGCAAATGGGAAAAATTATTCCTGTAGAGATTACTGTATATGCCGACAGATCTTTTACATTTATAACAAAAACTCCTCCTGCTCCTTCATTAATACTGGAAGCAGTAGGTATTGAAAAAGGCTCGGCTGAGCCACAAAGAGATAAGGTGGGAACTATTACATCTGCTCAAATTAAAGAAATAGCTGAATTAAAAATGCCCGATTTAAATGCTTCAGATATTGAATCTGCTATGCGAATGATTGCTGGCACTGCAAGAAGTATGGGAGTGATTGTAAAAGGATAAATTTTGTCACATTCAAAAAGATATAATACAAATTTAGAGCAATTTGACCGAGAAAAAGAATATGGTATTAATGAGGCTGCTGAATTATTAGTCAAGTTTAGTAAAACTAAATTTGATGAATCGGTTGAAATGGCCATCAATTTAGGTGTTGATCCAAAACATGCAGACCAGATAGTTCGTGGTACAGTTTCACTCCCAAATGGTATTGGCAAAGATATAAAAGTATTGGTTTTTGCAAAAGATGATCTGGCGGAAGAGGCAATAAAAGCTGGTGCAGATTTTGTTGGTGATAATGACATGTATGAAAAAGTAAAAAGTGGATGGACTGATATTGATGTAGTGATTGCTACGCCAGATATGATGGCGGAGGTTGGAAAGCTGGGTAAAATACTTGGTCCAAGAGGATTGATGCCAAACCCAAAAACGGGAACTGTGACTAATGATATTTCTAAAGCAGTGTCTGAAGTTAAGGCAGGCAAAATAGAATTTAGAGTAGAAAAAAATGGCATCATTCATAATAGCATTGGTAAGATTTCTTTTCAAAAGGAGAAAATTGTAGAAAATGCCATAGTTTTTATAAGAGCAATACTTAAGGCAAAACCTCTAACATCTAAAGGGACCTATATGAAAAAAGTAACTATTACTTCTTCTATGGGCCCTGGAATTAAATTAGATAAATCAAGTATATCAGTATAGGACTTAACTAATGCCAAATCCTCAAAAAATTGAAATGGTTAATGAATTGACGCAGAAGATTAAGGACTCATCCGGTATATATTTAACTAAGTATACTGGAATGAATGTAGCTCAGTCTACTAATTTGAGAGAGCAATTTAGAAAGAATGAAGTATCATATTTTGTATCAAAAAATACCCTTACAAAATTAGCTGCTAAAAATGCAGGATTTGCAGATAAGTTGGATGATCTATTAACAGGACAAATTGGTATTGCTTATGCCTTGAATGATCCAACTGCCCCAGCTAGAGTTATTCGTAATTTTGAAAAAGAGAATAAGGACTCAAGTTTGGAAGTAGTGGGTCTGATATTTGAAGGCAAGCTGTTTAATGCGGATAAATTTAAAGAGATTTCAAATCTGCCTAGTCGAGATGAGTTGTTGGCAAAATTTGTGAGTTGCTTAAACCAGCCTATGTCGGATCTAGTTGGAACTCTGAATGGAGCAATGTCCAAGCTCGTAATGGTATTTTTAAGTTTAAAAGAAACTAAACAATAATATTTAATCAGGAGATAATAGAAAATGGCAGGCATTAAAAAAGAAGATGTGTTGGCATATTTAGAAAATGCAAATATGTTGGAAATATCTGAATTAATTAAAGATATTGAAGATAAGTTTGGGGTAACAGCAGCAGCTCCAGTTGCTATTGCAGGAGGTGCAGCTTCAGCATCAGGCGGTGATGTAGGAGCAGAAGAAGAGCAATCTGAGTTTGATATTGAACTGACTGGAGTGGGTGAAAAGAAGATCAATGTAATAAAGGAGATACGCACTATTACATCCCTTGGACTTAAAGAAGCCAAAGAAATGGCAGATAACGCGCCTTCTATAGTTAAAGAAGGAGTTTCAAAAGAAGATGCAGAACAGATTAAAAAGCAGTTAGAAGAAGCTGGCGCAACAGTTACACTTAAGTAATATTAAGATATTACTTCAGCTCTATTCACAAATTATTTTTTATACTACATGGAGGTAAAATACATTGAGTACAGATACTTCAATGAATAATGGCGAACGCCATGATTTTTCAAAATTCCAACCCCAAATGCCTGTCCCTGATCTTCTTGATATTCAGCTTGAATCCTGGGAAAGCTTTCTTCAAGAGGATATTCTACCAGAAAAACGGGAAAGCAAAGGCTTGGAAGCAGTTTTTAAAAACATGTTCCCTGTGGAAGACACACGAAATGATTATGTTTTAGAATATAAGCATTATTATTTAGGTTTACCAAAATATACTGAGAAAGAATGTCTGGAGCGAAGGATTTCTCTTTCCATCCCATTGAAAGTTAGATTTGTCCTAAATATTACAGATGAAGATGACCGCAGTAAATATGTTCAAAGCATTGAGCAGGATGTTTTCTTTGGCAATATTCCTTATATGACAGAAAGTGGTACATTTATAATCAATGGAGCCGAACGTGTAATTGTAAGTCAACTCCAGAGAAGTCCCGGTGTATTTTTTGATCAAAATTACCATCCAAATGGAACAAAATTATATCAGGCAAGGATCATTCCTTTCCGGGGTTCCTGGGTAGATTTTACAACAGATATTTATGATTGTATTTATGCCATAATAGATCGTAGAAGGAAGTTCCCTGCCACCCTGTTATTGCGAGCTATTGGCTATTCATCAAATAGAAATATATTTGAAGCCTTTGGGTTGACTGAGACTAATGCTATCAGTAATAAGAAACATTTAATTAACAAATTATTACTTGAAGATATTATTAATAAGGAAACAGGTGAGGTAATCGCTGAAACAGAAAATTTAATTACTGATAAGCTTTTAGAAGAACTAAAAAAAGCAGGAATTAAAGAACTTACAGTTGCCAAAAATGAAGAATCTTTAGAAGCTCAAATGTTGAAGAACACAATGGGAAAAGATCCTACCAAAACTACAGATGATGCTCTTAAGCTTTTATACCAGCATCTCCGTACTGGTGAAGCAGCCTCAGTGACCATTGCTAAAATATTTATTGAAAAAATGTTTTTCTCAACAAAAAAATATGATCTTGGTGCTGTAGGTAGATATCGTATCAATAAAAAGTTTGATCTTGACGCTCCAATTGAAGAGCCTATCTTAACTCGAGATGATTTTATCCATGTTTTTAAATTTCTAATCATGATGAGAAAGGGAGAAAAAGGTCCCGATGATATTGATCATCTAGGAAATAGGCGTGTAAGAACTGTTGGGGAACAATTAGCGAATCAATTCAATATTGCTCTAAGTAGAATGCAGAGAAATATTAGGGAAAAGATGAACCAACGTGAAGCAGAAAGTTTAACGCCACAGGATTTGGTTAACTCTCGAATTGTAACAACGGTACTCAACACATTTTTTGGAACTAGTCAGTTATCTCAATTTATGGATCAAACCAATCCATTGGCGGAAATAACACATAAAAGAAGGATTTCTTCATTGGGACCTGGAGGTTTATCAAGGGAGCGTGCAGGCTTTGAAGTGAGAGATGTACACTATACTCATTATGGTCGTTTATGTCCAATTGAAACACCTGAAGGTCCAAATATTGGTCTTATCAATTCATTGGCAACTCATGCAATTGTTAATAAACTAGGTTTTATTGAATCTCCCTATCAAAAAATTGAGAGGGCGAAAAGTGGAAAGTATAAATTTTCTGGGAAGATCCAATTTTTATCTCCTGATGAAGAAATGCGAGCATATATTGCTCAAGCCACTGAGCCAATTGAGAAGGGTAAGTTTGTAGAACCTACTATTCGTGTTCGTAATGGTGAGGATTTTCCATTGGTGTCATCCAATGATGTAGATTATGTAGATGTATCTCCCAATCAGCTTGTTAGTGTTTCTGCAGCACTTATCCCCTTCTTGGAAAATGATGATGCGAATCGTGCCTTAATGGGTTCTAATATGATGCGCCAATCAGTCCCTCTGCTAAACCCTGAACCACCAATTGTTGGAACGGGAATGGAAAGTAAAGTGGCATTAGATTCAAGGGCTGCTGTTATTTCAACATGTGATGGTGTCGTAGATAGTGTAGATGCGAGTGAAATTGTAATTAAGTCTGCTGGACAGCCTGCTGAACTTGAATTGGTTCCTGATGAGAACAAAAAGATATTTAATTTAAAAAAGCTATTGAGGACCAACCAAAATACCTGTATCAATCAAAAACCTATTGTAAAGCCTGGTCAAAAGGTAAAGAAAGGGCAAATAATAGCAGATGGCCACTCAACCAAAAATGGAGAGCTTGCATTAGGAAGGAACCTTAAGGTTGCATTTATGCCATGGCGTGGATATAATTTTGAAGATGCAATAATCATAAATGAGAATTTAGTCAAGCATGATATCTTAACCTCTACGCATATGAAGGAATTTGAGGTTGAAATTAGAGATACAAAAAGAGGCGAAGAGGAATTAACTAATGAAATCCCAAATGTAAGTGAAGAGGCAACCCGAAATTTAGATGCTAGAGGCATTGTTCGTGTTGGTGCTGAAGTTCACCCGGGAGATATATTAGTTGGTAAAGTAACGCCAAAGGGAGAAATAGATCCCTCACCCGAAGAAAAGTTATTAAGAGCGATATTTGGTGAAAAAGCAGGGGACGTTAAAGATGCTTCTAAACGTTGTGATTCTGGTGTACGTGGAGTAGTAGTAGATACTCAGCTTTTTGAACGTAAGAGTATTGCTATAAGGGAAGAAGAGAAACAGCAAATACGGGAACTGCAGAGAAATGCACGTAAAGATCGTGTTCATTTAATGGAAAAAAGAGATGAGTTGTTATATTCTCAATTATCCGAAGAGATCTCTGGGGGAATACGTGATGCAACAACTAATAGAACACTTATTAAGGCGAAAACATTATTAACTAATGCCCGAATAAAAAAACTAGATTTCGAAATCTTATCATTAAAGTCTCCATGGGTAGAAAATCCAATTATCTGGAATAAGCTTCTTAAGATTTGGCAAAACTACCGACGTAATCTTAGACAGCTAGAAGAGAGATTAGAAAGAGAAATATTCAAGCTGCGAGTCGGTGACGAACTACAGCAAGGTGTAATGAAGCTTGCCAAAGTATATATTGCTCAAAAACGTAAGGTGTCCATCGGTGACAAAGTCTCAGGTCGTCATGGAAATAAGGGGATTGTTTCAATAATTGTTCCTGAAGAAGATATGCCTTTTACTTCTGATGGTGACCCTGTTGATATTGTCCTTAATCCATTGGGCGTACCATCTAGGATGAATTTAGGCCAGCTGTATGAAACGATGCTGGGTTGGGCTGGAATCAAGCTTTCTAAAAGGTATAAAACACCAGTTTTTAATGGTGCGAATCATCTGGATGTAAAAAAGGAACTAAAAGAAGCAGGATTATCTGAATCTGGTAAGGTTGACCTATGGGATGGTAGAACAGGTGAAAAAATTGCGTCTCCAGTTGCAGTGGGTACAATCTATATGCTCAAATTATCCCACCTAGTAGATGATAAAATGCACGCACGTGCCACTGGGCCTTATTCTTTGATAACACAGCAACCATTAGGTGGTAAAGCACAGGCAGGTGGTCAGCGGTTTGGTGAAATGGAGGTGTGGGCACTAGAAGCATATGGAGCTGCCCATACTCTTCAGGAAATTCTAACAACCAAATCAGATGATGTCGATGGAAGGACAAAATTGTACAATTCGCTTGTTCGAGGTAAAAATACACCTGAATCGAGCATACCTGAATCTTTTAATGTTCTGGTTAAAGAACTTGAAGGATTGGGTTTAAACGTATTATTGAATTAACTTAAGGAGATTAAATTGTTATTTTCTAATAAACCAACATCTAGGTTGTCAAGATCTTTTAATTCCATTACTGTAGGACTACTTTCTCCCGAAGAAATATTAAACCGGTCATTTGGCGAGGTGCTTGTTCCTGAAACAATTAATTACCGATCCTATAAGCCAGAAAAAGATGGGTTGTTTTGTGAGAAAATATTTGGTCCGACAAAAGACTGGGAATGTCATTGCGGGAAATATAAAAGGATTAGGTATCGCGGCATTGTCTGTGACCGATGTGGTGTAGAAGTAACACGTAAATCAGTTAGACGGGATCGTATTGGCCATATCACGCTTGCAGTTCCTTGCATACATATCTGGTATCTCAGGTCTATTCCTAGTAAAATCAGCTACTTATTGGGGTATACAACCAAACAGCTTGAGCAAATTGTATATTTTGAAAAATTTGTCATACTTAATCCTGGGTCTTCAGAAAAGGAGTATGGAGAACTTGTAGATGAAGAGGAATATCTAAAACTTGATATTGAGTTTGGTATAGATGCCGCAACTGATGAAGATCGTAATGAAGATAATTACTTTGAGGCAAAAATGGGAGGCGAAGCAGTAATTAGGCTGTTGCGCGATTTAGATGTTGTAGGAAAAATTAATGAACTTTTAGCTGTGGCGCGTGGGAAATCATCAGTACAGAAAAAAGAAGAAGCACTAAAAAGGTTGAGAATACTCAAGAAGTTTGATCCACGAATTGAAAAACAGATATATAATAAGCCAGAATGGATGGTATTAAGTGTTCTACCCGTGATTCCACCAGAATTGCGTCCCCTAGTCCCATTGGATGGTGGTAGATTTGCTGCATCTGATTTAAATGATCTATATCGTCGTGTAATTATTAGGAATAATCGTCTGAAACAATTGATGGAAATTAAAGCGCCTGATGTAATCCTTAGGAATGAAAAACGTATGTTGCAGGAATCTGTAGATGCCCTAATTGATAATAGTCGTATGAAATCTGCTGTTCGAAGCGGAACTCGGAGGCCACTTAAATCATTGAGTGACTCACTTAAGGGAAAGTCGGGCAGATTTCGTCAAAATCTCCTTGGTAAACGTGTTGATTATTCTGGTCGTTCAGTCATTGTTGTTGGTCCTGAATTAAGATTGCATGAATGTGGTATTCCTAAAGAAATGGCTATGGAGCTATTTAAACCTCACGTTATCAATGAATTAATCAAATGCGGGTATACTCGTACTCCAAGGAGTGCAAAAATGCTAGTTGAGCATAAGGCGGCTGAAGTTTACGAGGTTTTGGAAAGTGCTGTCAAGGATCACCCCGTTTTATTAAATCGTGCACCAACTCTACACAGGTTAGGTGTCCAAGCTTTTCAACCAGTCTTGATTGAAGGTAAGGCAATTCGTCTGCATCCTTTAGTTTGTGCAGCTTTTAATGCAGATTTTGATGGGGACCAGATGGCTGTACATGTACCTCTTTCAGCTGAAGCAAAAATGGAATCATGGCTTCTAATGCTTTCCAGCCATAATATCCTTCATCCTGCACACGGGAAGCCAATAGCTATTCCTTCACAGGATATGGTTTTGGGCTCTTATTATCTAACTCGTCCAAGGAAAGGAGAGCTTGGCGAGGGTACTAAATTCTCTTCTTATGATGAAGCTGTTTTGGCATTTGAAAACAGAGAGGTTTCAGTTCATGCAATTGTGGATATAAGGTTGAATGATAATTGGATTAAGGATACAACTTTGGGTAGAATTATTTTTAATGAAAAACTGCCTAATGAGCTATCATTTATCAACTCTACAATGGATAAAAAATTGTTAACTAAAATTATTGGCGAATGTTATAAAACGGCAGGGAATTTCCAAACGATTGCCTTTTTAGATGAGCTTAAGGATTTAGGGTTTGAATTTGCATTTAAGAGTGGAATATCAATTGCTATTGATGATATTCATATACCTGAAAATAAGGATAAGATTCTCGATGCAGCACAGAAAGAAGTTGAAGATATACAGGAGAAGTATGAACGCCATGTTTTAACTGAAGGTGAGCGATATAATAAGGTTATTGATGTTTGGACCCATGCAACAGGTGATGTAGCGAATGAAATGTTTAAGGAACTTGAAAGCGATAATCAGGGGTTTAACCCCTTATTCATGATGGCAGATTCAGGAGCAAGAGGGAGTCAGGATCAGATTAAGCAGCTTGCGGGCATGCGTGGATTGATGGCTAAGCCAAAGAAATCTATGGTGGGTGCTTCAGGTGAAATTATTGAGAATCCCATCAAATCTAATTTCAAGGAGGGTTTATCGGCCTTTGAATATTTTATTTCAACTCACGGAGCTAGAAAAGGTTTGGCTGATACAGCATTAAAAACAGCCGATGCCGGTTATCTTACTAGGAGATTAGTAGATGTAGCTCAAGATGTTACAATTACTATGGAAGATTGTAAAACTGTTCAGGGCCTTCTCCTTGAAGACTTAAAGGAAGGTGAGGAAATTATAGAGCCTCTTGATGAGAGAATTATCGGCAGATATGCTTTGGAAAGCGTTATTGATCCTATTGATAATACAAAATTTGCTAAGGGTGGTGAGTTGTTAGATGAGCAGATTGTTAACTCAATTGCAGAAAGTAATATTTATCAAGTTAAAGTTAGATCAGTCTTAACCTGTGAAGCATCCCATGGAGTTTGTATGAGATGTTATGGGTTAAATCTTGCATCTAATAAAGAACCAAAATTAGGTGATGCTGTTGGCATTATGGCTGCTCAATCAATTGGAGAACCTGGTACCCAGTTGACCCTTCGTACATTTCATATTGGTGGTACGGCATCCAGAATTGTTGAACAGTCTCATATGGATGCTAGGAGAGACGGAGTTATTAAGTTTTCTTCGAATCTAGATTTGATTGCTATAAAGGATGATGAAGGTAATGATGTAATGGTTGCGGCAGTAAGGAATGGCAAGATGGAGCTCCTTGATACTAAAGAAAATTCTATATCTACTTGGCAGGTGCCCTATGGATCAAAAGTATTTGTTGAGGATAATGAAAAAGTTAAATCAGGACAAACCCTCTTCGCGTGGGATCCCTACACAGATGTTATACTTGCAAGAAAAGCTGGGAAAATCCGTTTCAAAGATATTATTGAAGGTGAAACTTATATTGAAGAAGCGGTAGAATCTGGCAAGAAAATGATTGTGATAACTGAATCAAAAAATAGAGATTTGAGTCCTCATATACAGATTGAAAGTAAAAATGAAGATGAAAATCAAAGAAGCGGTGCTAGTATTCTGCCTGTTCGTTCGACAGTAATAGTTCGCGATGGAGAAAGGGTTAAGGCTGGACAAGTTTTGGTTAAAATTCCTAGGGATGCTGGAAAAACTCGGGACATTACCGGTGGTTTGCCAAGGATAGCAGAATTATTTGAAGCTCGTAATCCTGCAAACCCTGCAGTGATTACTGAAATTGAAGGTCATGTCAAGTATGGGAAAGTTAAGCGTGGAATAAGAGAAATACATGCTATTGGAAAGCAAGAAGAGAAAATTTATAAAATCCCATATGGGAAACATATTTTGGTACATGAAGGTGATTTCGTTTTTGCAGGTGATAAACTATGTGAAGGATCAGTCTCACCGAAAGATATTCTTAGAATTGGTGGCGTGGCAAAAGTTCAGGAATTTCTTGTCAATGCAATTCAGGAAGTATATCGATTACAAGGTGTCTCGATCAATGATAAGCATATAGAGGTCATTGTGCGTCAAATGCTTCAAAAAGTAACGGTTGAAAATGCAGGCGATACTTTATACTTGCATGGGGATCGAATAAATAGATTTGAAATACAGAAATCAAATGATGAATTAAAAAAGAAAAAGGTAGTAGTTGATCCGGGTGGCTCTGATTATTATGAAGGTGATGTAGTTTATACATCCAATTTGAAAGACGCCAATAAAGATCTAAAAACAGCACGTAAAAAGCCGATCAAATCTTCAAAAGCAAATCCGGTAACATATAGCCCCTTATTATTGGGTATTACACGGGCATCATTAAATACGGAGAGTTTTATTTCTGCAGCTTCTTTCCAAGAAACGACACGTGTTTTAACGGATGCAGCAGTTGAAGGCAAAACTGATCTTCTTAAAGGCTTAAAAGAAAATGTTATTATTGGAAGGCTTATTCCAGCGGGTACAGGCGCAATGCAAAACAGGGACCTAATCGTTAAAAACTCCAATAGTCCTAGTACTATGGATCCTGAGTCTGAAAGTTCTCCAGATCTAGATAATCATGTTGATGATAAAGTTTTAGAACATATAGCATAAAAAAGTCTTTTTTTGAGAGATAATAAATGTTTGTGTACAATTTTAGAGAGTCTTTAAATTACTAAGCTATGCTGGAAATGAAATGCCAACTATAAATCAACTTATTAGAAAAGGTAGAAAGAAGCAGCTTAAGAAAAATAAGGTGCCTGCTTTAGATGGATGCCCCCAGAAAAGAGGGGTTTGCACACGTGTATATACAACGACACCTAAAAAGCCAAATTCCGCATTGAGAAAAGTGGCTCGTGTTAGACTTTCAAATGGTCAGGAAGTGACAGCCTATATCCCTGGTGAAGGTCACAATCTCCAGGAACACTCTATTGTAATGATTGAGGGTGGTAGGGTAAAAGATTTACCAGGGGTGCGATATCATGTGATTCGAGGTGTATTGGATCCATCTGGTGTAGAAGGTCGACGCACAAGTCGCTCTCGCTACGGAACCAAAAAACCCAAAAATTGATCAATATATATGAGAAGAAGAAGACCTGAAAAAAGAGAAATATTGCCTGATCCTGTTTATAGTAATTTGGTTGTATCCAAATTTATTAATATTCTTATGAAACAGGGTAAGAAAAGTCTAGCCGAAAAGATATTCTATCAAAGTATAGAAAAGATAAAAAAACAGGGAAAGGTAGATGATGGAATTGAGCTGTTTAATAGAGCACTTGAAAATGTAGCCCCAGTATTAGAAGTAAAGTCAAAAAGAATTGGGGGTGCCACATATCAAGTTCCAATTGAGGTTTCTGAAAGACGTCGTATGGCTTTAGCCATGCGTTGGATTATTAGCTTTGCTCAATCTAGGAAAGGTCAGACAATGGCAGATAGATTGGCGGCTGAATTACTAGCAGCAGCTAAGAATGAAGGCTCTTCAGTTAAGAAGAAAGAAGATACTCACAGAATGGCAGAAGCAAATAAAGCCTTCTCGCACTTTAGATAAATGAAAAATATATCACTAAAACATGTAAGAAATATTGGTATTATGGCGCATATTGATGCTGGTAAGACCACTACGACTGAAAGGATATTATATTATACCGGTCGTACTCATAGGCTCGGTGAGGTACATGATGGTGCCGCTACAATGGATTGGATGGAACAGGAAAAAGAACGTGGAATTACAATTACTTCTGCAGCTACTACAGCTTTCTGGGATGGTAATCGTATTAATATAATTGATACTCCAGGTCACGTGGATTTTACAATTGAAGTAGAACGTTCACTGCGTGTATTAGATGGTGCTATTGCATTATTCTGTGCAGTTGGCGGGGTAGAACCTCAATCTGAAACGGTTTGGAGACAGGCAGATAAATATGGTGTCCCAAGGCTTGCATTTGTAAATAAAATGGATAGGGCAGGCGCTGATTTTTATAATGTTTTGGATATGATAAAAGATAGACTTGGTGCTAATCCTGTACCTGTTGTTTTACCTATTGGTTCATCTGATATGTTTACGGGACTAATAGACCTAATTAAAATGGAAGCTATTATATATACGGCTGATGATGGTTCAAGCTTTGAGTATAGTGAAATTCCAGAAGATATGAAAGATGATGCGGAAAAATGGCGGCTGCATTTATTGGAAGAAGTAGCTTCCTATGATGAAACTTTGATGGAAAAATATCTGGATAACCAACCTCTATTACCGGAAGAAATTAAAATGGCTGTTCGTAAAGCAACTTTGGATGGATCAATGATACCAACATTATGTGGCTCTGCATTTAAGAATAAAGGTGTCCAACGGACTTTAGATGCTGTGATTGATTTTCTTCCATCTCCATTAGACGTTGGTAATGTTAGAGGATATGAACCTGATGATCTATCTATTGAAATTCAAAGAACGCCTGGCGATGTTGAGCCGTTTAGTGCTCTTGCATTTAAAATAATGACAGACCCTTATGTTGGCAGATTAACCTTTTTCAGAGTGTATTCGGGAAAAATATCAACGGGTGAGTTTATACTAAATCCAAATACAGGCAAAAAAGAGCGCGTAGGCCGTTTAATGTTAATGCATTCAAATAAGCGGGAAGAAAGGAAGACAGTTACATGTGGTGAAATTGCTGCAATAGTTGGTTTAAAAAATACTCAGACAGGGCATACACTTTGTTCTGTGGACAGGCCAATACTATTAGAATCTATGGAATTCCCGGATCCAGTTATTTCAATTGCTGTAGAACCTGTATCTAAAGATGGCCAGGATGCGCTTTCTACTGGATTGATCAAATTGGCGGAAGAAGACCCGACTTTCATTGTTAAGAGTGATGATGATACGGGCCAAACTATAATATCAGGCATGGGTGAATTGCATTTAGATATTATTGTTGATCGTTTAAAGAGAGAATTTAATGTAACAGTTAATGTGGGCTCTCCTCAAGTGGCTTATAAGGAATGTATTACTAAACAGGTTGAACAGGAATGTAAATTCGCAAAACAATCAGGAGGCCGGGGACAATATGGACATGTTGTTATTAATATTGAGCCGAATAAGGCTGGTAAAGGTTTTGAGTTTATAAATAAAATTGTTGGCGGTGCTATTCCAAAAGAATATATACCTGCTGTTGAATCTGGAATAATAGATGCTATGCAAACTGGTGTTTTGGCTGGCTATCCAATGGAGGATGTTATTGTTACTCTGTTAGATGGAACTTACCATGATGTTGATTCAAGTGAAATAGCTTTCAAAATTGCAGGAGGTATGGCAATGAGAGATGCTGCAAAAAAAGCAGCTCCATCTTTGTTAGAGCCTCTAATGGCTTTGGAAGTTGTTGTGCCAGAAGATTATCTAGGGGCAGTAATGGGAAATATTACATCTCGTCGCGGAAATGTAAAAGGGATGAACGTAAGAGGGAATGTGCAGGTGTTAAGCGCAGAAGTACCTTTGTCTGAGATGTTTGGATATGCCACAGACCTTAGATCCATGACACAAGGCAGAGCTGTATTTACTATGCAGTTTTCTCATTATGGCCAGGCTCCAATCTATATAGTTGAACAGTTGATGGAAAGATTTTATGGTAAAATCTCAGTTTAATTAGCTAGAAAATAATTGCAAATAAGGAGAAAGCCTTAAAATGTCTAAAGCAAAATTTGAGAGAAATAAGCCTCATGTAAACGTTGGGACGATTGGTCATGTTGACCATGGTAAAACTACATTGACAGCAGCCATTACTAAATGCATGTCGACAAAAGGATTTGCAGAGGTAACCGATTTTGATCAAATTGATAATGCTCCTGAAGAGCGTGAACGAGGTATAACGATCAATACAGCTCATGTTGAATATGAAACAGCTGCCCGTCACTATGCGCATGTGGATTGTCCTGGTCACGCGGACTATATTAAAAATATGATTACAGGTGCTGCGCAGATGGATGGAGCCGTATTGGTAGTAGCCGCAACAGATGGCCCTATGCAGCAGACCCGTGAGCACCTTCTCCTTGCACGTCAGGTGAATGTGCCAGCTATTGTAGTATATATGAACAAATGTGATCAAGTAGATGATCCCGAGCTTTTAGAACTTGTTGAGATGGAACTTAGAGAGCTGTTAAATGAATATAAATTCCCTGGTGATGATACCCCGATTATTCAGGGCAGTGCATTAAATGCCCTGAATTCAGATGGTACTGGTGATGCTGCTCAGTCTGTATTTGATTTGATGGATTCAGTGGATAGCTTTATTCCGACTCCGGAGCGTGCAGTAGATAAATCTTTCCTCATGCCTGTAGAAGATGTATTCTCAATAACAGGGAGAGGGACAGTGGCTACTGGACGTATTGAGAGCGGTATTGTGAAGGTGGGAGAGAACCTCGATATTGTTGGTATGGGGTCAGAGGTTAAGACTGTTTGTACAGGTGTAGAGATGTTCAGGAAAATACTAGATGAAGGACAGGCTGGTGACAATGCAGGTCTTTTGCTCCGTGGTGTTGAAAAAGATGATATTCAGCGTGGGATGGTGATAGCAAAACCAGGCAGTATTACACCTCATACAAAGTTCAAGGCTGAGATTTATGTATTGAAGAAAGAAGAAGGTGGAAGGCATACGCCATTTTTCAAAGGATATCGGCCTCAATTTTATTTTAGGACGACAGATGTGACAGGTTCTATTATACTTCCAGATGGAACTGAAATGGTTATGCCTGGTGATAATGTGAATTTGGATGTTGAGCTGATTACGCCGATTGCTATGGAAAAAGAACTTCGTTTTGCAATACGTGAAGGTGGCCATACAGTAGGTGCTGGCGTTGTAACTGAAATTGTTGAATAGATAAAATTTATGAATAGAATACGTATAAGATTAAAAGCTTATGATCATGTCCTTTTAGATAAATCAATGGAGAAGATTGTAATAACTGCAAAGAATACTGGTGCATTGATCTTGGGACCTATTCCTTTACCATCAAAAAGAAGTATTTATACTGTAAATCGCTCTGTACATGTAGATAAAAAGTCCCGAGAGCAGTTTCAAATCAAGGTTCATAAACGGATAGTTGATTTGATGAATTCAACCTCGAAAACTGTTGATGCACTTATGCAACTTGATATGCCTGCAGGTGTAGATATTGAAATAAAAACTTGAATTATGAATATTGATTTTATTATAGGGCGTAAACTTGGAATGACTAGGATTTTTGATAATCATGGGTCAGACTATCCCGTTACTATTGTAGAAGCAGGACCCTGTGCAGTTACACAGATAAAATCTGATGAAAAAGAGGGCTATTCTTCAGTGCAAATTGGATTTTTAGATAGAGCAGAACGCCATTTAAACATGTCTGAAAAGGGACATTATAAAAAAGCAGGCATATCTGGAAGAAGATTTTTGAAAGAATTTCGTTCTAAAAATATCGACGATATTGAGTTAGGCCAAGAATTTACAACAAGTATATTTGAGATAGGTGATACTGTCTCAGTGACAGCAGTCTCGAAAGGTAAAGGGTTTGCAGGTCACATGAAGCGGCATAATTTTAGTGGAGGAAGGGCTTCTCATGGGAAAAATAGTGTAATGAGAAAATCTGGTTCTGTTGGTGCTGGGACATCTCCTGGTAGAATCTGGAAAGGTTTCAGAATGGCAGGTAGAATGGGTAACGAAACCGTATCAGTAAAAAATTTATTGGTAACACGAATAGAGGAAGATAAAAATTTAGTTTTTATTAAAGGTGCTGTTCCCGGAGCAAATAACGGAATAGTATATATTTTTAAGCAGTAAAATGAAAGTGGATATTTTTCATAAATCAGGTAAAAAGTCATCAAAGAAAGTTGATTTGAATGATGAAGTTTTTGGTATTACACCAAATGATCATTGCGTATACCTAGCTGTTAATTCTGAAATGGCAGCGATTAGGCAAGGGAGCCATTCAAGTAAAACTCGATCTGAAGTATCAGGTAGTGGGGCCAAGCCCTGGCGTCAAAAAGGTACAGGTCGATCTAGGATTGGTTCGATTAGGAATCCATCTAGAGTGCATGGTTCAAAAGCATTTGGACCTAAACCCCACTCTTACGAGAAAAAAGTAAATAAAAAAGTTAAGCAATTGGCAAGAAGATCAATTCTCTCTCAAAAGGTGGTGGATAATAATTTTATGATTGTTGATGATTTGCTTCCAGAATCACCTAAAACAAGTGAATTCTCTAGTTTTTTAAAAAGATTAAAGTTAAATGGTAAAAAAATTACAATATTGACAGATAGAATGGAAGAAAACTTGTATCTTGGATCAAGAAATATTAAAAACATTTGTGTTGTTCCAGCTCAATCTGCCTCGGCATATGATTTACTAGATTGTCAAATAATATTGGCTAATGAAGCAAGTGTAGAAATATTAAATAATCAATTATCACAAACAAATGTCAATTAAGAGTTCAATTCTAATACGGCCAATATTGAGTGAAAAAGGCACTATGCATAGCGAATCATTGAATCAATATGTTTTTGAAGTTCAAAAAAATTGCAATAAGTTGGAAATAAAAAATGCAATTGAACAAAAATTTAATGTTATTGTTAAGAAGGTAGCTACAATGAATTTTAAGGGTAAGAACAAAAATACAACAATTAAAAGCAATGGACACGTTTTGCGAACTAATGGTAATCGTTCAAATTGGAAAAAAGCTATTGTAACTCTTGCAAAAGGTTCAACCATTGATATTCTGGCAGGAGAAGCATAAAAGCTATGCCTACAAGGAAATTAAAACCAGATACACCTAGTCGGCGCTATATGTCGGTATCAACATTTGAAGAAATTACAAAGGATAGGCCTGAACGAAAATTAACTGTTGCACTTAGAAAGACTGGAGGAAGAAATAATCATGGACGTATTACATCTAGGCATCGTGGTGGAGGTCATAGAAGGCGTTATCGTATTATAGATTTCAAAAGGAATAAATTTGATGCCAGTGGAATAATTGAGTCGATTGAGTATGACCCAAATCGTTCACCTCGGATTGCTTTGGTTAACTATGATGATGGAGAGAAAAGATATATCATATCTCCAGAAGGTCTTAAGATAGGTGATAAAATTATTTCCTCAAGGGATAATCAAATTCCGTTTAAAACTGGGAATGCAATGCCTCTGGGTAAAATTCCTGAAGGACTATTAGTGCATAATATTGAATTAAAACCAGGTAAGGGGGCTCAAATGGCACGAAGTGCCGGTACATATGCCCGTATTGTTGCAACTGAAAAAGGAATGATTACTTTAAAGTTACCTTCAGGGGAATTAAGACTAGTGTCAGAAGAATGTATTGCAACAATTGGTTCAGTTGGAAATAAGAGCCATGAAAATATATCAATAGGTAAAGCTGGTCGTTCTCGATGGATGGGACGTAGGCCTAAGGTTCGTGGTGTTGCCATGAATCCAATTGATCATCCGCATGGAGGAGGTGAGGGTAGAACGTCTGGTGGAAGACATCCAGTTTCACCATGGGGTGTTCCTGCTAAAGGCTATAGAACCCGTAAGAAGAATAAAGTATCAGGTCAATTTATAGTTAAGAGGAGGAAATAGACTGTGCCAAGATCTTTAAAGAAGGGGCCATATATTGATCCTAAATTGGAAAAAAAAGTAAAAGCAATGGATAGTGAAAAGAAGAAAAAGGTAATTAAAACTTGGTCTAGAAGATCTACCATATCACCTCAGTTCGTTGGACATACATTTGCTGTTCATAATGGGAATAAATTTATTCCAGTGTTTATATCTGAAAATATGGTTGGTCATAAATTGGGAGAATTTTCTCCTACCCGTACATTCAGACAACATTCTGGAGATAGGAAAGCTTAGAAGATGGAGGCAGTTTCAAAAATGAATATTCGTCAATCTTCTAAGAAGGTTCGTCATGTCTTAAATGAGGTAAAGAATTATAAAGTGAATGATGCCCTGACTAAACTGAAATTCATGAATAAAAAATCAGCAATATTTATTCACCAGACTATTTCCTCTGCTCTTGCTAGTATGATGCAACAGGAAGATTCTTTTGATGTAGATAATTTATACATTAAAAAAGCTTGTGTTGATCAGGGGCCAACAATGAAACGATTTAGACCGGCAGCAATGGGTAGGGCAGTTCGTATTTTAAAAAGAAGTAGTCATTTAACCATCATCATATCTGATGATATAAATAACAGAGGATAAATTGGGACAAAAAACTAATCCAATAGGTTTAAGGTTGGGAATTAATAGGGGATGGGATTCCATCTGGTTCGATGAAAAAAATTATGCTTCGAAATTACATGAAGATATTATTCTTAGGAATTATATTAATAATAGATTGAGTCATGCAAGTATCTCACGTATTGAAATTTCACGTACTCCGAAAAGAGTATCAGTGACAATTCACACTGCTCGTCCTGGTATCGTTATCGGACGCGGTGGTACAGAAGTGGAAGCACTCAAAGTAGAATTGAAAAAATTTATGGGATATGACGTTAATATTAATGTTTCTGAAATTAAACGGCCCGGTCTTCGTGCAGAATTAGTGGGTCAGAATATTGCACAGCAATTAGAAAAAAAGGTTAATTATAGAAGAGCGGTTAAAAAGGCAATACAATCTACTATGAGTATGGGTGCTGAGGGTATTCGTGTTTGTGTGTCTGGGCGGTTAAATGGTAATGAGATTGCACGGAGTGAAACGTATAGAGAAGGTCGTGTTCCTCTACATACCCTTAGGTCACAAATTGATTATGCCTTGTGTGAATCATTTACTTCATATGGAATAATAGGTGTAAAGGTATGGATTTATACAGGTGAAAAGAGAAATTAAATATTATGTTAGCACCTAGAAAAATAAAATATAGAAAACCTCAAAAAGGACGTATGCGTGGAATGGCAAATTCGGGAGATTATGTTTCTTTTGGATCATATGGATTAAAAGCGATGGAGGCTGGTTGGATTACGAGCCGACAAATTGAGGCTGCACGTATTACAATTTCAAGGAATGTAAGAAAAGTTGGGCGAATGTGGATTAGGATTTTCCCAGATAAATCAATTTCAAAAAAACCTGCAGAAACTCGTATGGGTAAAGGTAAAGGTGCTCCAGAATATTGGGTTGCGGTTGTTAAGCCTGGAAGAATACTATTTGAACTGGAGGGGTTGAGTGAAGAAGAAGCACAAACGACATTTAAACTTTGTTCTAACAAACTGCCAATAAAGACTAAAATGGTTGGAAGACGTGAATTAGGGGTATAGTAATTGAAAAAAAAAGAATTAAATAAACTTGATCGTGAGAAATTGGTTGAAAAGTTGAGAGATAATGAGGAAGGGCTAGTGAATTTAAGATTTCAAAAAGCGTTACAGCAATTAAGTCATCCACAGCAGATTCGATTGTTGAGAAGAGAAATTGCGCAAGTTAAGACTATAATAAAAGAAATTGATTTAGGGAAGAGAGGGTAGAAGGGTTGCCAGAGAATAATCGCAAAGAGCTCATTGGGCAGGTTTTAGCATCAAAAATGGATAAAACAGCAGTCGTCCGTGTTGATACTCGAGTTCCTCATCCTGTATATAAAAAATATGTAACTCATTCAAAAAAATATTATGTTCATGATCCAGAAAATCGATGTAATCCAGGTGATACAGTTAGTATTGTTGAATGTAAACCAAAGAGCAGATTGAAACGCTGGAGACTTAACCAGATTGAGGGGAAAGCAGCTGAATTTTAATTAATATAATTTATGGTACAACAGGAAACAAAATTAAAAGTAGCAGATAATTCTGGGGCAAAGCTTATCCAGTGTATAAAAGTAGTTGGGGGTACACGTCGCCGTTATGCTCATGTTGGAGATACAATTATTGTCTCAGTAAAAAAGGCACTTCCAGGAGGCGTTGTGAAGAAAGGTGATATTTCACATGCTGTTATTGTCAGGACAAAAAAAGAGAAAAGAAGGGGTGATGGATCCTATATTCGTTTTGATGATAATGCAGCTGTTTTGATTGATACTCAACAGGAACCAAAGGGAACAAGGATATTTGGACCTGTTGCTCGTGAATTGAGGGAAAAACGATTTATGAAAATTTTATCATTGGCTCCGGAAGTTTTATAAAATGAAGATTATAAAAGGTGATACAATACAGGTGATATCAGGGAATGATAATGGGAAAACAGGTCGAGTGATAAAAGTTTTTATTTCTAAGGATAAGATCCTTGTTGAGGGTATTAATGTAGTAAAAAAACATTCTAAACCTACTCAAGATAATCCTCAAGGTGGTATCATTGAGAAAGAGGCTGCTATTCATATCTCTAATGTAATGTTACTAGCAGGAGGGGAAGTCACTAGGGTTGGTTATAGGCTATTAGATGATGGAAGAAAAGTTAAATTTGCAAAAAATACAGGTGAGGTGATTAACTAATAGTGGCACAAGATAAATATCTTCCAAGGTTATTAATTAAATATAATGAAGTTGTTCAAAAGCATCTTTCTGATAAATTAGGTATATCAAATTGTATGCGCATTCCTAGAATAGAAAAAATTATATTAAATATGGGCATTGGAGATGCAAAAGATCAGAAGAAATGGCTTGCATCTGGAGTAGATGAATTAACTACAATATCCGGTCAAAAATCAGTGGTCACAATTTCAAAAAAAGCAATATCCAATTTTAAAATCAGGGAAGGTGATCCGGTGGGTGTAAGGGTAACTTTGCGTTCAGCTAAAATGTATGAATTTTTAGATAGATTTATTTCTGTAGCATCACCACGTATTCGTGATTTTAGGGGCCTGTCTGTAAAAGGTTTTGATGGAAAAGGGAATTATAACTTTGGTATCAGTGAACAGATTATTTTTCCTGAAATAGATTATGATAAAGTAAACAATATAAGAGGAATGAACGTATCAATTGTCACAACAGGTAAGACTGATGGAGAAGCTTATGAATTGCTTGTTGCCATTGGATTACCTATTCGACAGAAAAGAAAAAAAATAGAAGAAGGTGCTGAATCGTAATGGCAAGAAAAGCATTAGTAGTAAAAGCACAGAGAAATCCTAAGTTTTCAACAAGGAGGTATTCACGCTGTAATAATTGTGGTAGACCTCATGCTGTTTACAGAAAATTTGGTATTTGTAGAATTTGTTTCCGGGAAATGGCCCTTAAAGGTTATATCCCTGGTGTTAAAAAGGCGAGTTGGTAGGAGTATCTTATGTCAATGACTGATCCCATTGCTGATTTCTTAACACGTATCCGAAATGCACAGAGTGCAGAAAAAAATTGGGTTGATATTCCCTCATCTAATTTAAAAAAAAGGATTGCGTTTGTTTTAAAAGAAGAAAAATTTATCCGTGATATGATATTGATTCAAGATAATAAACAGGATATTTTGAGAATTTTCCTCAATTATGATTATGGGAAACAACCGGTGATACATGGTATACAGCGTTATAGTAAACCTGGGTGTAGAAGGTATGTATCAGCAGATAATATCCCTCGAGTGTTAAATGGTATGGGTGTCTCAATTCTATCAACTTCTAAAGGAGTAGTTTCAGATAAAAAAGCTAAATTGCTCAAAGTTGGTGGGGAGGTACTATGTCAAGTTTGGTAAACAGGGGGCTTAAAGTGAAATGTCAAATATAGGGAAACAGCCTATTACTATCCCTGAAGGTGTTAAAGTTTTTAAGAAAGACACTGCCATCACGGTGAAAGGGAAACTTGGAGAATTATCTCAATCATTTAGTTCTAAAATTCAGATAGAAGTTAATGAAAAGGATGTAGTGATAACACGTAAATCAGATGAAAAAATACAACGGGAACTGCATGGTCTAACCAGAGTGTTGATTGCAAATATGGTCGAAGGTGTTTCTAATGGTTTCCAGAAAGAATTGCAATTAGTAGGTGTGGGGTATTCAGCAGATGCTAGCAAAGGTAATTTCATCATTTTAAATCTTGGCTATTCGCATCAAATTTTCTATGAAAAGCCTGAAGGCATTGCAATTGAAACACCTAATGCAAATACTGTGCTAGTCAAAGGAATTAATAAACAGGAAGTTGGGCAGGTAGCCGCAAATATCAGAGAATTGAGAAAGCCCGAACCATATAAAGGTAAGGGTATAAAGTATGCTAATGAATATATAAGGAAGAAAGCTGGTAAATCCATTGGAGTAGTTGGAGCTTAAATGGCTAAAAAAAATAAATATCAAGTTTGGCAGGAAAAAAGAAAGCGTACTAAATATCATATAATTAAGAAAAATATATCCAATTTACCCCGATTGGTTGTTTTTCGTTCTAATTCCAATATTTATGCTCAATTAATCGATGATGAAAAGCAAGCGACCTTATTATCTGCTTCAAGTATTGATAATAATTTGAAAAAATCTGTTGAAAAAGCTGGCAGTAAAATTGAAATTAGTCAAATTGTAGGCAAGTCTCTTGCAGAAAAAATCAATGATGCAGAAATTAAGAAAATTATCTTTGATCGTAATGGATATAAATATCACGGAAGAGTTAAGGCTCTTTCTGAAGCTGTTCGTTCTGCGGGAATCACAATCTAACGGAGAATAAATTATTGAGTACTTTCATTAATCCAACTGAATTAGAATTGAAAGAAGAAACTGTTGTGTGTATCAATCGGGTTTCGAAAGCTACAACTGGTGGAAGAAGTATGCGATTTAACTCTCTAGTGGTTGTTGGTGATGGCAAGGGTCATGTAGGTATAGGATTTGGAAAGGCAAATGAGGTTGCATCAGCTGTCAATAAAGCTAAAGAAAATGCTAAAAAATGCATATTTAAAGCTCCTTTGATAAATGGAACAATTCCACATAAAATTGATATTAAGTATGGAGCTGTTCGTCTCATGTTGAAACCAGCTTCTCCTGGAACAGGAATTATAGCTGGTGGCCCTGTAAGAGCTGTTATGGAACAAATAGGAATTTCTAATATTCTTACAAAGAATACAGGTTCAACTAATGCAATTAATGTAGTGAAAGCAGTTGAAAATGGATTAAAGCAATTACGTGATCCTATTACAGTTTCTAGACAAAGAGGTATATCCTTAAAGGAATTATTCAATTAAATTATGGCAGATAAAAAAATTAAAATAACCCAAACAAAAAGTGCTATTGGTTATCGAAAGCGTACTAAAAGTACATTACGTGCATTGGGTCTTCGGAAAATAAATGCTTCTGTCATCAAAATAAGTAACCCTGCCATCCAGGGTATGATAAACACTGTGAATCATCTTGTAAAAGTGGAGAATGCATAATGAATTTAGGTGCACTGAATCCAGCAAAAGGATCTGTCACAACTTCCAAACGTATTGGCAGAGGTAACGCCTCTGGACAAGGACGTACAGCTGGCAAAGGTCATAAGGGATATAATTCTCGTTCAGGCACAAAGGATAGATTCCACTTTGAAGGTGGCCAAATGCCTTTAATGCGTCGGTTACCTAAACGTGGTTTCTCTAATTATGGCTTTCGGAAAGAGGTGCAGATTGTAAATTTGGAAAAAATTGTTTCTCTAGGTGTTGATAAAGTAGATATCAATATTTTATATTCAAGAGGAGTGGTCAAAAGCTTGGATATTCCTGTAAAGATTTTAGGTAATGGAGATATAAAAAGATCGATAGAAATAACAGCAAATATGTTCAGTAAATCAGCCATTGAAAAGGTCAAAAAGGCAGGAGGAAAAGCCATTTATAAATGATGGATAAATTTCTAAATATATTTAGGATTCCAGATTTACGTAAAAAACTTATTTTTACCGGGTTACTCCTTCTAGTATACAGATTGGGTGGCAAAGTGCCCATTCCTGGAATAGATAAAACAGCATTGGCTTCAATGATGCAACAATATGCAAATTCATTACTTGGTTTATATGATATGTTTGCAGGTGGTTTTTTCTCACAGGCTTCTATTTTTGCACTTGGTATTATGCCTTATATTTCCGCTTCCATTATTATTCAACTGCTTGGTGCTGTAGTCCCCTATTTCCAGAGACTGCAGAAAGAAGGGGAAGAAGGAAGAAAAAAAATTATTCAACTTACGCGTTATGGCACTGTAATGATTTCTACTCTACAGGCAATTGGTATGGCGGTATTTTTATCCAGTCAGACAACCAGTGTAGGACCTGTAGTACCAAATGTAGGGCCTCTCTTTTATTTTGTTACAGTTCTGACTATGGTAACAGGGGTAATTTTTGTTATGTGGTTAGGTGAACAGATATCTGATCATGGTATTGGAAATGGCATATCAATGATCATTATGGTAGGAATTATTGCCAGAGCTCCTAGCGTATTCCGTAGTCAATTTATTCAAATACAGAATGGTTTATCTAATCCATTTGAAAATATATTATTATTGATATTAATGTTTGGGATTACCCTGGTTGTTGTTGCTGTTACAACAGGTGTAAGAAAAATTCCAGTACAATATGCAAAACGGGTTGTTGGTAGAAAGGTGTATGGAGGGCAATCTACACATATTCCACTTAGAATATTGACTGCTGGAGTAATGCCAATCATTTTTGCTCAAGCTCTTATGTTTTTACCCAGTAC
>Ga0187827_10002455_pt1 | contig 25365 bp, 26 predicted proteins | sample ETNtaG_39_FD_167969 | JGI IMG/M metagenome (GOLD analysis project Ga0187827, IMG submission 167969) | Marine microbial and viral communities from oxygen minimum zone, Eastern Pacific Ocean - ETNP2014_SV_150_PacBio MetaG (Illumina Assembly) | ecosystem: Environmental > Aquatic > Marine > Hypoxic... | reverse complement strand
GTCTGTTATCGACATCATTACCAAAATAGATTCGATAGCCGTTACTGCTCAAATGCTATGATGCAGGGATAGGGGATAAGGGGGCAAAGAAGGATACTCAAAACAGAGTGGTCTTCCCCTCTGGGATATGCCTCCTCTTGTTTGCCTGGCTATCAGGATTTAGTACGTTGAGGAGATTGCTGAGATAAGACTCAGGATGCTAGACCGGCCTGAGGAATTCATTTCAAGACTAGGCTTTAAACAATCGTGGATCAGATATTATTATCTCATCGCCAGGATGGAACTAAATGCAGAGAAAATCCCCCTCATCCTGAAACCAGGTATTATGGAAAAGGTAGCTGAATAGTTTAAAGCAATGGGTTTTGATTATATTTTGATCGACATGGCGGAATATAGACCGGAAAGTAAGGATGGACACAAAGACTAAAAATAAGACTCTAAAGACTTTTTATTTTATTTATGGCCTATGCGGTTTATCATTTATAACTATAGACCCTTTAATACCAGTTATAGCCGAGAATATAGGTGTTGGTTTTGATAAAATCGGAATTGCGCTTTTAATTGGTTCTATATTTACACTTATCTCAATGTTTCTCACTGGGAGACTTTCTGACAGGATGGATATAAAGAAAATTCAGATATTCGGCCTAGTCCTGTTGTTTTTAGGATTCACTTTATTTGGTTTTTACTTAAAATATGCCTTATTTATAATTGTCCTTATCCTAATAAGGATAGGTTTCGGGACACTTGATGTTGCCCTTCATTCGTTTTCTGCAAAATTTTTTACAAAGGATGTTAGCAGAATATTTTTAAATATTGATATAGGCTGGTTTTTAGGAGCTGCCTTAGGGCCATTACTGGTGAGTTTATTTCTTTTCTATGGCATCTTTCCAAGATACCTTTTCTTTATTTTTGCATTTATTTATCTGTTGAGCGTTTTTATTGTCTTTCGTATCTGTCCCAATCAGAAGCAGCTTAAAAAGAATCTGTCAGAAATTGGAGAGGATTTCAGATCAAAAAAACCTAGTTTATCTTCCTTAAAAGATCCTGTTGTAATAGTAAGCGGCCTGTTACTCTTCTTCAAGATTGGTGCAATTATGGGTTTTTCTACATGGCTTACAACTTATTTCCTTGACCTTGGCATAAAAGTGGTATTTGGGTCTGCCATCCTTTCAGCATTCTGGCTTTTTTCAGTAATAGGTATGGTCATTGCTATAAGGATAGTACCCAGGTTTAGTGAAGTATCTATACTCTTTTATGGTAACCTTTTAGGCACAATATTTTTTTCCCTGTTTACTTTTATACCGAATATTTATATAAAGATAGCTCTTCTTCCATTTATAGCAATCTCCTTTTCAGGAGTATTTCCCCTCACTACAGTTATAGCTGCCCAGAGGGACCAGAAAAGTTCTGGTACTATCCTTGGATTTATTATGGCTCTTACGTTTGCAAGCTCCATGGTCTACCATCCTATTTTAGGTTATGTAACTGAATATCTGGGGAAAAATAAAATTGTCTTTATCATTTTGATCGGAATGCTCATTGGTTTGGCATTTACTTTTGTACTTTTTAAGTTAATGAGATGGAAAAGGATCAGAAAATCAGTTAGGGATTAAATTTTTGGTTCTGGCTCGAGTCCCTTATAGTAGACAGAAGGTCCCCATAACAAGAACTTTTAAAGTCATTATTCCAATTTGACAAAGCGGTATAAAATATTAGTAATATTTTAATAAACCAATCTGTAAGACATCCTTTTTTTTATGACCTCCAAGATTAAACATTTTAACTAAATATAATTTTAACTTATAATTAATAAAAATAGATTAATACTACGAAACTGTATGCAAAGATTGGATACATAAGAATACTGACTGGAAGGCATTTAAGCATTCCTGCGGGAGTATAGTAGATTTTATGGAAGATTTTATTGAAACTGGTTTTGATATAATAAATCCTGTTCAGTGTAGTGCTGCAAATATGGATGTTGAGACACTTAAGAACAAATATGGGAATAGAATCTCATTCTGGGGTGGGGAAGCCAATCCACTGAAGGCACTACCTTTTGGAACACCTGAAGAAGTAAAAGAAGAAATTAAAAGAAATGTAAAGATCCTTTCTCAGGTCGGAGGCTATATTGCTGATACGGTCCATAATATACAGGATTCTACTCCCGCGAAAAATATTATTGCTTTTTTTAGGGCTGTAAATAATAATTAATTGTTTTAGGTAAAAAGTAATTAAGAATTATAATTTATTTCACAAGGATTTTTTTAAAACTGGCACTTATAACTTTTCCCTAAAAACAGTAAATTAAAACAATAAGTAAGGAGAACTTTTCCATGGCCAATAGAATTTTTTTAGGTAAAACTCTCTCAGTATTAATAGCAGTAATGTTTATAATTATTTTGTTTGCTGGATGCAGCAGTTTGGGTACAGCTAATATCAACATTAAAAATTCTGACTTCGGGTCTTCTGTTCAGATATTTTCTAACTCCACTACAGAATCCATTAAAGATAATATCCTACCAGTAAATCTTCCGGGAAGTGGCACCGCAAACCGACCCATAGCAGTAATGGTAGAAAATAGCTTTGCTGCACGTCCTCAGTCAGGATTGATTCTGGCGGATCTAGTTTATGAGGTTGTGGATGAATATGGAATAACCAGGTTCGTGGCCATCTTCTCTTCTAATGAGGCACCTGTAGTCGGACCGGTGAGGAGTGCAAGACCATATTATGCAGAGATTGCTAGGGCATTTGATCCGATTTATGCCTTTTTCGGAACCTATCCTGAATGCTATGGAGTTATTGAGAAACTGGGAATGTATACCCTAAGTGCCATGACCGATCGTTCCGGAAACAGTTCTATAACGGGGCAAGCTCCCTACTGGAGGGATTGGTCCAGAAGCAGTATTCAGGAACATACTGCTTTTATGTCAATATCTAAGCTTAAGCAAAAGGCTGCCCAACTTGGTTACCCGCTTCAGAGCGACGGGATACCTTTTCCTTATAAGTCAGACCCCCCGTTAGAAGCCAGAGGAGGTGTAACCAATATTCATATAGACTTTTCCACTCATGCTTATGCTCCCCAGGGTTTTGATATCTTGTATGTCTACGACAGGGGAAGTAACAGTTATCTTCGCTTTATGGGTGGTTCCCCTCATAAAGATTACGATACGGGGCATCAAATTACAGCAAAAAACGTAATAGTTATGGTATCGGATATAATGGGACCTTTGGATAAGTGGGGGCACATGTCCGTAAGGACTACCGGCAGTGGAACAGCTTTTATATTCCAAGATGGAAATGCCATTCAGGGAAGCTGGGAAAGAGGAAACGTATTTGCTCCGTTCATCTATCGGGATGGCAGTGGAAAACAGGTAAGCTTTACCGGAGGATCGACCTGGGTCGCCATTGTTCAGGGTCCAGAAAAAGTCTCTTTCTAGCAATCTACTAATTTAAGGGAAATTGATTTTTAAGCACCACAATGGACTCAATCAGTTGACAACTTTTTAATACAACCAATACCTTCCCTAGCTGCAGTCTCAGGATCTGGCATGGGGAGCATCTCAAAAGATATATAACCGTTATAGCCGGTGGATTTTAAGGTTTTCATTATACTTTTAAAATCTATGTGACCATATCCCGGCGGCCATCTGTTGCTGTCGGCAAAGTGAATATGTCTTATCAAACGAGAATATCTTTTAAGACTATCTTCGATAACCGGTTCTTCTATATTCATATGAAAAGTATCAGCAAGTATCCCAATCCTTTTAGGATCGATCCGACTTTCATATTTTAATAGAAAATCAGCTATGTCTTTAAGGCAATTAAAAATATTTACTTCATAGCGGTTTATGGGTTCCAGTAGAAACCCTACTGCTTTTTCTATACTGTATGATAGTAGTTCTTCAAGGCAATGAGCAATATTTTCTTCTGCTTTTTTAAGTTCTAAAGAATAGTTTTCCATTTCAGGCATATTTCCCCTTACTAGGCCAATGATTACGCTGGCTCCAAAATGTCCAGCAATGTCTATTATTTTCTTTGTCCTTACCACTGCATCTTTTCTAATATTTCTATCCTTGTTAGAGAAACTGAGCCCTTCTTCCCCATATATCTGACCAGTTCCTATTGCAAAAATCTCAATATTGTATTTCTGGATAAGCCTATCCACTTCCGTTATCTTCAATGCTTCTGGTTTCCTTACGGCCAGCTCAACCCCGTCAAATCCTATGCTAGCAGCCTTGATAATATTTTCTGTAAGATTTTCCTTAAACACCACAGGACCAAATTTCGTTTTTGATACAGAGATCACTATTCCGTATTTCATCAATTCTCCCACACTTTAAAAAATAATAATAAAATGACTCCTACCTCTTGCCCCTTACATTGCATTCCCAGATATTCCAGATTTGATCCTCATCAGCTGGATTGGAATAGTCGGTTAAAAGTGTTGTTACAAAGGCGCCATTTGCCCAGCCGAATTGTGTCCATTTTTCAGGCTTCCAACCTTTCAGTATGCCATATAGCATTCCTCCTATAAAATCATCACCACCAATACGGTCAAGGGCTTCTATTTGTCATGGTTCAATAACATGCAAGTTTTCTCCTTACAGCATCACCGCACCTCAGATATGCTTGTTAGCACTAACCACTTCTCTTAAAGTAGTGACAAATGTAGAAGCATCCGGATAGTTTTCTTTTAACCTTTTATCATCTCTTTAAAAGAATCTATTTTTGATATCAGCTTTGCTCCACCTGTATCAGGCTCTGAAATACCCAGTCTATCTAATAAATATCTTTTAAAAGAAATATTCAAAATTAATTATATTATGCTTTTTATGACACCTCTTCTATCCTTACAGGCCTGCCTTCTTGTGCTGACTTCAATGCAGTCAGTCCTATTTCAAGAGGCTTGAGACCATCTATAATGCTTACCGAAGGCTGTCTGTCTTGGGCCAAGGCAGAAAAAAATTCCTTAATCTCAGCAATATAAGCATCTGCATACCTGTCAATAAAATTATTTTTAGGCTTTTCATAACATACTCCTTTATCATCTGAAAGTACTGCCGTTGAGGGAGCGTCATTTAATATAGCAACTGTCCCAGTAGAACCCAGTACTTCCAATCTCTGGTCATATCCATGTACCGCCTTTCTGCAGTTATCTATTACTCCTATGGCACCATTTTCAAACTTAAGACTTATAATGGCAGTATCATAATCAGAGCACACTTTATCTATTGCAGGGTCAACCCTAACTGCACCCAGGGCATAGACCTCTGTCACCTCACTTCCAGAAAGAAATCTGGCCATATCAAAGTCATGTATGGTCATATCAAGGAAAAGTCCTCCACATACCATGCTGTACTCTATAGGAGGCGGCTTGGGATCCCAGGAAGTAATCTTTAAGATATTTACATCACCGATCCTACCCTCCTTTATAATGTCATGGGCCCTTTTGAAATTGTGGTCAAACCTCTTATTAAAACCTGCTTGGAATTTTACCCCAGTTTTTTTCACTATCTTTATGGTCTTCTTGACAGTATCCAGGCTAAGATCTATTGGTTTTTCACAGAAAATATCCTTTCCCGCTTTTGAGGCTTCTATTGAATATTTGGAATGGGTATCTGTGGGTGAACAGATAAAGACAGCATCAATATCAGGGTCATTTATTATCTCTTCAGGTTCTTTTACCAGGTTAATACCAATATTATCTGCCCAGTCCTTTACATGGTCAGGACAATAGTCAGCCACTGTCTTTACCCTGGCTTCATTGATATAGAGTATTATATTCTCAGTATGTATTTTTCCCATCCTTCCTGCACCTATTACTCCAACATTTATTATGTCTTTCATTTATTGCTTCCTTCTTTTAATGTCATATAGATATTTTCCTCCTTCTTCTATCCAGAGCTTTCCAGGGCCCTCAAATTCGGCTCTTTTTATAGCGGAAGGGTCCCTGTAGGATAAACCTGCCTTTCTGCACTTATCTTCAGGTATGGATGTGGCAAGGATTACTTTAAATGCTAGGTCCTCTTTTTTGTAGACCGGATCAAAACTACCTGGTCCACACACATTTATAAGGTGTGATGCTGCATTTTTTGACACTTCTGCCCCCTCCTCCAAAAGGGAGCATACATGGTCCCTGCTGTGATAACCAAGTGTCAGAAGATCCGCCTCAATTAAAGGATCACTATGGAAGTTTTTTATATGAGGTGCATATATAATCACTTCTGCCCCCCTGGCCAGAACTCCCGGCTTCTGCAGCTTATATGAACCCTTCCCGGCTAGCCATATCTCATCGTAGTTAGCCGGAATTGCCTGGACTACTTTAGAGAGCGGTTCTTCTATATATTTTACATGCACAGCTGACGACGCTTTAGCAGCTCTATTGTAAGCTGAAATAAAGCCCTCGTAGCCTTTGTCTGTATAAAGGCCTATAGGTACAGTTTCTTCATCATCTTCAGTATTTATCATGTTAAATGAATAAGCAGGACACTTCAGTTTTTTAAATATAATCTCAGCACCAGTATTTATTATATCCCGGCCGATATTTTCCACAGTTCCTATTATATCTGGGATCCCTACAAGTACCGCTGCCCAGTGGAAGGCATCTATTGCCTTGGGACCTGAAACGCCGGGTAAGAATATCTTAAGTCCTCCGGAATAACCTGCTGCCTCATGTGGTACAGTACCGGAAAGGGCTATTAAAAGGTCATAGTCTGAAAACAGGAGCCTGTTTACTGTTATGTCAATATCGCAGTTTAGCATACCCTTTGTCTTGGCGACAATTATTTCTCTTTTTATTTTCCCTATTGTGACAAGGCTTCCAGGGTCTGAGAATGAGTGGTTTAGAAAAGAGATATTTTGGGAACTTCTGATTCCCAATTTTTCAATAAACTCATCTTCTGTCATGTGCCTGTGCGTGCCCCCTGCATTTAAAAAATCTATATGGTTGTCTTCAAATCTTTCCACTACAAGTGGTGCTATCACATGGGAAAAGTCAGTCCTGGTATAATCGGGGAAGAGTATCAGGACCTTTTTTGCTGGCGGTAAGCTTTTAAGACTTTCAAATATTAAGTCTTCAAGCTTATCTTTCTTGATACCTTGTAAATCCTCTATGAATTTCATCTAAAGCTTCTTTTCCGGTCTGGCCTCATCCATCCATTCTGTATGGTATTCCTGGTAGGAGCCATTAGGCTTTATCTCTATTTCCGGGCTGCTTTTTTTTAGCTTGAAGTACCCGTGCCCCCCGAAATAGTCCCTCTGCTGGGCTGACATTTGGGCAGATGCCATAATAGGGGAAGCCACCTGCAGTATAAAGTCAAAGGCACAGTCCATGGCCAGCGTGGGTACTCCTACCCTGTGGGCGGCTTCTATAAAGGCTGCCAGACTTACCAGGTTCTCATTTATAAAATTTAAAAATGTCGGTGCTGCCATAAGGTTGGGCAGATCTTTGTCTTTTTCGTATTCTTCGGTTATGCAGGAGAGGAATCCTGCCCTAATTATACATCCTGCCCTCCAGCCCTGTGAGATTTTCCCCATATCAAGGTCCCAACCGTATTTATCCGATGCTGCAGCCAGAAGGGCAAATCCCTGGGCGTAGGATGATATCTTAGCGATATAGAGGGCGTCGTGGGCTGTTTTTATAAAACTTTCAGAGTCACCATTAAAGTGTAAGGAGGATGGTTTTAGTTTATCTGAAACCGAAAGCCTAGTATCCTTATCCTGGCTCATCTCACGTGAGAAAACAGCTGCAGCTATGGTAGGTATAGGGACTAACAGCTCTAAAGCTGAGGCTACCGTCCAGGTGCCTGTTCCCTTCATACGAGTGATATCAGCTGTCGCATCTACCAAGAAGTTGCCTGTTCCCTTCTCAGTTTGGGACATGCCCTTCCCCGTTATCTCTATGAGGTAGGAGGATAGGATGTCTTTCGGATCGTTCCATGAGGTCATAACCTCTGCTATTTTTCCTGCATCATAGCCAAGAGTGGCCTTCAGTACCCATACAGTCTCTCCGATAAGCTGCATATCCCCGTATTCAATGCCGTTATGCACCATCTTTACAAAATGGCCGGCACCGTCGTTACCTATATGGGATACACATGGAATACCGTCTTCTGCCTTGGCTGATATTTTCTCGAATATGTCGGCTACCAGTGAATAAGCCTCTTTGGTTCCTCCTGGCATCATGGCAGGGCCCAGTAGTGCTCCCTCTTCTCCGCCTGAGACCCCTGTGCCTATATAGAGGATGCCTTTCCCCTTTAGGGTCTTCTCTCTCCTTATGGTATCCTCGAAGAAGCTATTTCCCCCGTCTATTATTAGATCTCCTTTGTTCAAAAGAAGGATAAGTTCTTCAATGTTGTCATCTACAGGTTTTCCTGCCTTTACCATAAGCATTATCTTTCGGGGTCTTGACAGTGACTGTACCAGATCCTTTAGATTGTAGACAGGTAATATGTTTTTATTCTTTGCCTTGCCCTTTACAAATTCTTCTGTCTTTTCCCTGGTTCTGTTATATACCGCTACATGGTATCCTTTGGATTCCATGTTAAGGACCAGGTTCTGTCCCATAACCGCAAGTCCTATTAGCCCTACATCATGCTCTGGCATTTATATCTCCTTTTATATATTTTATTTATCTATACACCTGAGAATGCAGAAAATCCTCCATCTATGGGTACCACTATCCCTGAAACAAAGGCTGAGGCATCAGATGCCAACCATATGGTGACCCCAGCAAGGTCATCAGGTTTACCAAACCTGTCCATGGGGGTGTGGGCTCTTATGGACTTTCCCCTGTCTGTTAGGTTCTCGTCTTTGTCAAACAGAAGATAGTGATTCTGCCGAGTTAAGAAAAAACCCGGAGCTATGGCATTTACACGGAGGTTCTTATTATATTCCTGGGCCATGTGAACTGCCAGCCACTGTGTAAAGTTTGATACCGCTGCCTTAGAAGCAGAGTATCCGGGGATAAGGGTAAGCGGTCGGAAAGCATTCATGGATGATATATTTATTATGGAGCCACCCCAGCTGTTTTGGGCCATTGATTTACCGAATACCTGGGCGGGGAGAATGGCTCCACCAAAGAGATTTAAGGCTATTACCTTCTCCAGTCCCTCTAGGGGAAGTTCAAAAAAGCTTATCTCCTCTGAGGTGGTTGCATCTTTTATGTTCCCCCCCGCAGCACTTACCAGGATGTCAATTTTCCCCAAATCATTTATCACCTTATCATGGCACTTGATTATCTCTTCTTTTTTTAGAACATCTATATAGTAGCCTTTTGCATCTATACCTTCTGCTTTAAGATCACCTATGAGGTCTTTTGTATCGGCCCTGTGGCATATGGCTATCCTGGCACCGGCTTTACCCAAGTTTCCCGCAATTTCCCGTCCCAGGATTCCGGCACCGCCTGTTATCACAGCGGTTTTTCCAGTCAGGTCAAACATATTCAAGTAATCATTCATAGTTATTCCTTTCATGAAAAAAAGTCTAAATGCTTTTTAATATTATCTTTTACATATCTGTAGTGGCCCTCTTCACTTCTAGAATGGAAAAAATTGCTCCACAGCTATGGTGGAATACCTTTATTTGGGAGTACCTATTCTTGATTCTATTAAGTATTTTACCATATCTTGATTTGATATGTTTTTCCCAAGTATCGGGAGGTAAAAGAGTCCTATCCTGCATTCCGAAATCGTCACTGATGGCTAAAATATCCACCTTACTATCTACCGAGACAAGGTAATTTATGTTCCATTTAATAAAATATTCCGTAATCTTTTCCAGCAGATAAGAACACTCATTTGAATTTGTTGCTATAATTCTCTCTTTGCTATCCATACACCAACTTTTTCTTATATTATAAAATAGAGAATATTTAAAGACAAAGTCTAAAAATATTATAGATTGAATATCTTAAAAACCTTTTTCATTTAGTTAATTAAAAAATTACTAGAGTCTTATTAGCAAAGAATGGATTTTTACAATCTCCGAGTTAATAGCTATAGTAAAGAGATTAAAAGACTGACATTTTTTCTAAACTGCAGGAGGGGTGCTATTAAACCGTTTTTAAAATATAATAGAAGCATATATTTATTAGCTAGACTGGGAGTTTCGCATGAATGTCAGACTAATAGTCACATATGATCCGGCTCATCTGAAAAGCTGTCAGGATAGTTTAAATAAAGTGATGGATAGTGTTTGTACAAAATCAAAACTTCTAAAATCCAAATACAGCGGGATTTTCCTGATTGATATCCCCAAGGCCAAAAAAGTAGTCAAAAAATTAATTACCCTCAGCAAAAAGAATCCTGAGATATTCGGTAAAACCCACCGTTATATACCTGTAGACAAATGGGTTTCCTCAAAAATCCCGGATATGCAGAAGGCGGTCAAAGCATTTGTGCCCAAAATAGGGGAAAACGAGAAGTGGAAGATGGATCTTGAGAAGAGGCATTACCATAAGCTTGAATATGATGAGCTCATCGTAAAACTGACTGATGTAGTAGACAGGCGGAAAATCGATCTTGATAAACCCAAAAAAATAATAAAGGTAGAGATAATAGGGACTAATGCCGGTGTTTCCTTGCTGGAACCTGGAGAGTTTCTGGCAGTCCCATGATGTCTTTGGACTGTATTTTATTTTCATATACTTGTTTCTATCCTTTAGTTCTTCCATAATCTGATCCAGTCTCCTTATAAAAGTCTTTTACGTCTAGGTCCTGACTATCCAGAGATTATGTAAATATTTTTCTGGTGTGATGGACGGTTAATGCATCTGTTATCAAGATTATTTTACTTAAGGACTTTGTCACTGTAGCCAGACAAAAAGTGGACTGAACTGGACAATTTTTTCTTCTTTCGGGGTGATTTATCTATTGTTTCTCATGATAAAAATCACCTTCTAGGACTATCATAGTTTAATGTGTTATCATAACAACATGACCGCAAATCAAAGTCTTCAAGACAAATAAAAAGGATCTCAGTATGAAAGACATAAATATCCCTCTTAAGAAGATCTCTGTAATAGGTGGCAACCGAATAGAAGAAGGAAGCGACATCTATAACATGGCTCTCCTTGTTGGAAAAAATATTGCAAAAAACGGGGCTGTCCTTATCTGTGGGGGCCTTTCGGGCGTAATGGAAGCTGCCTGTAAAGGTGCTAGGGAGGAGGGCGGCCTTACCATAGGGATACTTCCTTCCACAGATGAAGACACCGCCAATAAATGGGTGGACATAAAAATCCCTACCGGTCTGGGATATGCTAGGAACAGTCTTGTGGTCTTGTGTTCTCATGCAGTTATTGCCATTAATGGTGCAGAGGGTACATTATCCGAAATCGGTTATGCCCTCACTTTTAAAAAACCCCTTATAGGGCTTGATACGTGGAGTGTAAGACCCTATAGAGATATCCCGAGGAAGCTTATAAAAAATGCAGGTTCACCTGAAGAAGCGGTGGTACTTGCTTTAAATAGTATAAATATAAAATAACAGAATTATTCTTTCTTTTTGAAGCTGTCCTGGCTCCCGCAGTTACATTTCCTGGGTTTGCATCTGCCCTCTTTTTCAAAACCGCAACTTTCACATTTCCATACTGCCATATTCCCTCCTTTTAATGTTGTTTATTATTATAAATACCAATTAATAAAAGCTCAAGGACTTAGATTAAAAACCTTCTGAGAAATGAAAAGAGCAACAGTAGTACGCCTGATGAAACAGCTCCAGTAATTATAGCAATTACATATTTTTTCCATGAATCTATTGAGCCCAGTAGCCACCTGTTAAAAGAAAAGAAAAGATTAAAAAGAATCAAGCTGACAAAAGATATTAAGCCAAGCACGGATACTATAGACCAGACAATAATGATATATTGATATGTAAAAATAAAAAGGGTCGCTCCACCTACAGCAACAACCAACCATGCTAGGAACTTCTTCCAGTTGTCAAGGTAGTTCTTTTTAACAAATCTTTTAAACATGGCATTATTTGCCAGAGGAAACAAAAGAAGAGCCAAAAACCATCCTGTCATGAATCCTGTTATCAACCTTATTACATTGCTAGACTGTATTAAACCCAGAAAAGAAAGGACGACATCTGCACCCATAAGAAAAAATACTCCCACAGAGATAAGTAGTATCTTGAGTGACGGAAGTCCTCCTTTTATCTTTCTTTCCAGCAGAATTATAATAAGCAAGGATAAACATATTCCTAAATATATGCCTGCACACCTAGAGCACACAGGCATATATAAACCATTTATATTAAATGTTCTCTCAATCCTCTGGTGGCATAAGCCACTGCCTAGGAAAAAGAGTGTATCCAGTAATGTATTCAACTTTTCCGGGCACTCTTAGTAAAAACTACCCCAATCACCAATTATTGCGTTAAGCCCTACTACCGCAATTACGATAGCCAAGATAATTCCAAAAACTATTCCTAAAGCTCCCAAGATTATACCAACCATGGCCATTGCCTTACCTTTTTCACTGCTTTCACCTTTACCTATCTTCTTTGTCTCGATGATACCCAGAACTATGGCAGCTATGCTGAGCGCAAATCCGATAAATGACCCCGCTACCGGTATACAATGACACAGCAGACTGAGAATACCGCATACAAGCGCGGTTATCGCCATTGGCCCAGGCCTTTCTTCGGAACCTACAACTTCGGCTTTTACATCTTCAATCTCGTCATTCATTTATTACCTCCATGAACTCTGTTTTGTTATTTGTATCCAATCCTTTTGAGGAATTCTTGCTGGTTTACATTTATAATGGCATCATATTCCTGTGCAGTGAGCCCGCTCGCCAAAGCTACTTCTTTTTTAAAATCCCCCTTATATAAGTCGTTATGAGAATGTGCATCGCTGTTTATAAGAAGCTTTACACCTGCTTCCCTTCCTGTTTTTACCACAAGTCCGTTGCACAGACAGTGGCCTACCCTAGAAGTTATTTCTATATATATGCCATTTTTTACAGCCAATCCTGCTTCCTCCGGTGTGATGATTCCTGGGTGGGCAAGGAGATCCACATATTTTGAATTTACAGCTGCTAGGTTGGTCCCCTCTTCCACTTCTTCTACTATAGTCTCACCATGTACCACGACCATCATTACACCTGATTCCTTGGCTTTTTTAGCCATCTCATCGATGCTTCCAGCAGGCACATTAGTAAGCTCCACTCCGGGGATTGCCTTTATATCCCAGTACTTTTCAGCCAGCTTGCAGTCCCTTTTGATAGGATCTATTATCTGCTCCATATTTGAGTAACTGGCATGGTCTGCTATCCCTATACATCCGTAACCGTATGCATAGGCAAACCTTATAAGTTCTATTGGGCTACTAGCTCCATCAGAAAGGAAAGTATGGGTATGAAAGTCATATATCATAAAAAATCTAAAAATATATCTTTACTGTCTATAAAATTATATTCCAATTCTATCAATATTGATTTGATAACACTATTATTATTGATATTTTTATCTTATTTATTGTAAAAAAAACGGGAATTATTGCTACAATAATATTAACTGAATTGTCATATCTTCCGGTTCTGATCAACCGGAAGTCCTTTTTAGAAAGGTGTCGGGATTATTGTTTGGTAGATTGATGGAATTAATCGGCTTTTCAGTGTGCCACCAGCTGAATACTAGAAGCCTGGCGTTTGGGAATATTATCATTCCTCTTTGTTCTCGCTGTGCTGGCATTTATATGGGTTTTTTAGTAACTGCCATTATCTTATTTATAATGTTCAGAAATAAGCAGAGCGAACTTCCGTCCCCGTATGTTATGATAATCTTGGCTGTCTTTTTCCTGTCTACGGTCATAGACGGCCTGTCGTCATACCTAGGCCTGTATGGTACAAATAATGTCATAAGGTTTTCCACCGGAGTATTGTCCGGATCAGCTATAATGGTGATGCTTTATCCTGTTTTTAATTTCCAGTATTACGAAGAAAAAGTAAAAGAAAGGATTTTCAGAAAGCCAGTGACCTTTATAGTGTTTTTTCTGATATTGGTAGCTTTTATAGTGCTATCCCTTTTTCAACTTGATTTCCTGGGCAGTTTCTATTATTACTTTTCAGGGATATCTGTTATCTTTACTTTCTTTTTCGTCAGCCTAGTGATAATGTTTTTGATTCCGGGCTTTTCCCAGAGAGCTGGCAAACTGTTTACCAGGCACCTCATCTTTCCCATTGTCTTTGCCCTAGTATTGACAGCCCTGGAATTATTTATTACATACAAGATTCATGAACTCCTGAACCAGTTTGTAGCATGAAAACTTGTACTGACCTGACATAATGACAAAAGCACCTTTAGCCTGAACAGTGTAGTCAAGGGAATTTGGAGAGTATCGTCCTAGAACGTATGGCCAGGATGGAGGCTTTATACAAAGAGATAGATCTGTTGGTAAGGTTAAAAGATATCGGCATCAAAGATGACAGATTGGAAGAGATGGTTTGTAGACATGCTGCTTATAGCGTAATAGGCCACTTCAATGATCTGGATATGAAAGATGTTGTTGAAATATATAAACTGACCATATAGAGATCTACCACCTAAAAATGTTTATAAACCCGTAAAGATGATAGCCAACAAAACAGACTATTGATGATATTCCTGCACCAAGGACTACCTGAGGAGTAGTGTGCCTTCTTACCTTTACCCTTGCCCAGCCGATAATCGGAATAAGGGGGAGGAGCAGGAGCATCCACGGCCCCAGCAGAACATTAAAAGTTATCACTACAGATGTTATCCAACTGGCGTGTAGGCTTATCTTCCAGTAATAGGTTATTACTGTCAGTATTGAAGTAGAGATTAGGGTAAGGATAAATATCACTTTCAGGAATATAGGTGCATCAAGTATATACAGCACAATAAGTCCAACGGTATTGCTCAGTGAAGTAAACAACAGTGGTTTTATTCTGTTGCCCTTTTCAGGTACGTGAATATCGTAGATCTTGTTTTTTCTGTACAGAAAAAATATATAAAGAAAGGGTAGCATCGCACCAAAAAGCAGGCATAAAAGGGCCCAGCTTATAGCCACCATTATATTGTCTACCACAGCAAGGCATATTATTATAAATATGGGTATAGATATAAATGAGCCGTCAAATACAAATGATATTATTTTGGCCCATTTCTCTGACTGGCTAAGGGTTTCAGTCTGTATGTACTGTTTGTCCATGATAATATTTAAAAAAATCTCATACCCAAAAAATCATCTCATTCATTATATTTTAAACATGAATAATAGTCTATATTGTATTATTATTTTACTCCTGTTTTCCTACTTTTTTTACTGCCAATAAAAACAGTTCTACAAATTTTGACCTATACTCATTGCATAGCCATACAACATACATAATAGTAGCTAATTTACCGTTGACAGCTAAAGTCATCAGTGATAGGTTTTTATCCAGTCTGTAATTAATAGTATTTTGGTAATAATGACTAAATATATATACTTTGACCACAGCGCCACTACCCCGGTACTTTCCGAGGTAGTAAAAGAGATAAACACCTGTTTTACAAAGTGTTACGGAAATGCATCTGAGCCCCATGGGCCTGGAAGGGAAGCAGCCTACATACTGGACAGATCAAGACATGTGGTGGCTGATTGTCTGGGTGCAAGACCAAAGGAGATAGTTTTTACCAGCGGAGGGACTGAAAGCGATAATCTTGCCATCCTAGGGACTGCTGAAGCATACAAAAAAAAAGGCGACCATATAATTATCTCTGAAATAGAACATCCTGCCGTGGATATGGCAGCAAAAAAACTCGCCAGAAGAGGTTTCAAGGTGACAAAAGTCAGGGTAGACAATTACGGCATGGTAGACCCGGAAGATGTAAAAAAAGCCCTTACAGGCAGGACGATCTTGGTCTCTATAATGCATGCCAACAATATTGTGGGTACCGTACAGCCTATAAGGGAAATTGGAGATATTTTGAAAGAAAGGGGGGTCATCTTCCACACGGATGCAGTACAGTCATTCTGCAACATTGACACAAAAGTAGATAAACTCAATGTAGATCTGCTTTCTGTGTCCGGCCATAAATTTTATGGACCCAAAGGCGTAGGCGCACTTTATATCAGAAAACGAGTAAAAGTGGTACCTCAGATGCTGGGTGGTGGACACGAACATGGTATGAGGTCCTCTACAGAGAACATACCCGGAATAGCAGGTCTGGCAAAAGCTGCTTCCATAGGGCAAAAAGATATGGATAAAAAGATCAAAAAAATATCCGGTCTCAGGGACAGGATAAAAAATCATATATTAGAAAACATAGAAAGTGTAAGATTTAACGGGCATCCTTTTAGAAGACTTCCCAATAACTGCAACATATCTTTCTCTCACATAGAAGGGGAAGCCATAGTACTAAGACTTGACAGTGCGGGTATAGCAGTCTCCAGTGGGTCAGCTTGTTCTTCTTCCTCGATAAAGCCCTCTCATGCTCTCACGGCTATGGGACTTTCCTCTGAAGAAACACATGGATCACTCAGAGTGACCCTTGGGTTTGAAAACACTAAAGGTGAAGTGGATTACTTCCTAAAAGTTCTTCCTAGCATAATCAAAAACCTCAGGAATATCTCCCCATTATATAAAAACCTTGAAGTTTCTAAATAGGTGACGCTACATTACTGTTGACAATAAATGTTATTATCTATATAAAAAAGACATTATCTTTTCATACCATTAGGTAAAACCCGTATTTGAAAGGGCTGTTAAATAGTATGGGAATAAGACTATATCTTGCACAAATAAACCCCGTAGTGGGAGATATAAAAGGAAACTCTGATATCATAATCTCTCATATAAGAAAGGCTAGGGATAAAGATGCAGACCTAGCTGTATTCCCAGAACTATCCCTAACCGGCTATCCTCCTGAAGATCTGCTGCTCAAAAATGCCTTTGTCCGTGAAAATATGGAATATATAGAAAAGATAAAAGAAGAAGTCTATGATATTGCAGCCATAGTGGGATTTGCCTATAAAAATAACAATTCCATATACAATTCAGCAGCAGTTATGTGTAAAAAGCAGATATGTAGTATCTATAACAAGCAGTGTCTTCCCAATTATTCCGTTTTTGATGAAGAGAGGTATTTTAACAAAGGCGATATAAATTATATTTTTAACCTCAACGGGCACCCAATAGGTTTGAATATCTGTGAGGATATTTTTTATGCTTCGGGACCCATAAAAGTCCAGTCAATAGCCGGAGGGGCAGAGCTGGTCATTAACATCTCGGCATCTCCCTACCATGTGGGAAAGATAGAAGCCCGGGAAAAGATAATCTCCGCTAGAGCAACCGAGAATATTGTAAATATCGTCTATTTAAATACAGTTGGCGGCCAGGATGAACTGGTGTTTGATGGGAACAGTATAGTTGTAGATGAAAAAGGCAAAATAATAGCAAGGTGTCTTCCCTATGCCCAAGACATCCTCATATATGATATCGATCCGTCCAGAGTGTCTACAGTCAGGGAAAAAGACACCAAGTTTAAAAACCAGAAAAACAAGTTAATAGATGATTTCTCCACTATTAAGTCAGTAGACCTAGATATTGGTAAGAAGCCCGGGGAAAAAGATACCAATGATGCTGGCGATAATTTTTTAGAATACAGCCGTATAATTTCATGCAAAGAAGAAGAAATCCTAAAAGTCCTCGCTCTAGGAACCGGAGATTATATTAGAAAAAATGGTTTTACAAAGGTTGTGGTGGCCCTTAGTGGAGGCATAGATTCTGCCATTGTTTCAGTTCTTGCCTCCCTGACAGTGGGAAAGGAAAATGTCACCACTGTATTTATGCCATCCGATTTTTCTTCTTCTGAAAGCAGGAAGGATTCTGAGACACTGGCTGCAAATCTTGGCATAAAACATATAATGATACCAATATCAGAGATATATGAGAAATACCTCAGGAAACTGAAAGATTTCTTTAAAAGTGATGAGATAAATATCACCAAGGAAAACATCCAAGCCAGAATAAGAGGAAACATTATTATGGCTTTCTCCAACGAAAACGGGTGGCTGGTTCTTTCTACCGGTAATAAAAGCGAGATAAGTGTAGGATACTGTACCTTATATGGCGATATGGTAGGTGGTTTCTCCCCAATAAAAGATGTGTATAAGACGATGGTATATTCCATCTGCCGATTTATAAACAAAAAATACGATAATATCATTCCAGAGAATATTCTTGCTAGGGCTCCTTCAGCTGAACTCAAACCTGACCAGAAGGACCAGGACAGGCTTCCTCCTTATGGTATCCTTGATCAGATTCTTAATGCCTATATAGAACAGGATCTAGATTACAGGTCGATTATCAAAATGGGATTTGATCCAGCCCTAGTAAAAGATGTGCTTACTATGGTGGATAATAATGAATACAAGAGACGTCAGGGCTCTCCTGGCGTCAAGATAACCGCCCGTGCTTTCGGCAAAGATAGAAGATATCCAATAACCAACAGGTTCAGATACACTAGATGATATGTACCATAGGAGGTAGAGATGCCACTATTCAATAAGGCTGAAAAGCTTCTTGAAGATTTCAAGAAAGGCTCATATATTTATGGTCCAGGCGTCCTTAACAGGATAGGAGAATCCACTTCCAATTTATGTAAAAATGCAGTACTTTTCAGAGGCACATTTCCTGGGAGTGACAGCTATGTTGGTCAGATAGGTTATAGTCTCAGGGACGCTGGTGTGTACCTTGCCGGTGAGTTCAAGGGAGCCAGACCCAATTCACCCCGTGAGGACATCATCCGAATCGCAGAAGTCATAAGTAGCTTACAGCCCGGAGTGGTAATAAGTTTTGGTGGTGGGAGCACTATTGATGCTGTAAAAGCAGCCATAGTGCTTGCCACTGTAGGAGGTAGTATAGACGATTATCTGGGAATGGGGCTGGTCTCTGTTAAGACTGGGTCTGGAAATAAAAGGCTACTGCCTCATGTAGCCTGCCAGACACTCGCCAGCTCGGCAGCACACCTAACAAAATATGCAAATATAACAGACTTTAAGACTTCACAGAAAAAAATTATAATCGATGATGCCATCATGCCCGAAGCTGCCATTTTTGATTACAGCATCACTTATGGTGTTTCTTTTAACCCTACAACAGATGGTGCCTTTGACGGCCTTTCCCATCTTATAGAAGTCCTTTACAGTGCAGAGGACAGCCCCTATTTTGATCTGGCATATGAGATTGCTGAGACTGGCATAGAACTTATAGTCCACTACCTGCCTAAAGCCATTAAAAATCCTGAAGATGCCACAGTTCGTGATGCCCTTTGCCTGGGTACAGATCTGGGGGGATATGCTATCATGGTCGGAGGGACTAGTGGGGGACATCTTAACAGCTTTTCTCTGGTGGGTATATTGAGTCACGGCCGCGCCTGTGCCATAATGAATCCTTATTATTCTGTCTTTTTTGCTCCAGCAATAGAAAAATCCTTAAAACTTATATGCAGGATATTTTCTAAGTACGGATATTCGGGAAATGCTCACGGGAAACTGTCTGGAAGAAATCTGGGAATATATGCTGCTGAAGCCATGATAGCTTTTGCCAGTTCTCTCGGTTTCCCCACTAGACTGGATGAAATCGATGGTTTCAACAAGAGCTACATAGAAAAGATCCTTAAGGCAGCTAGGGAACCGGCACTTTCATCAAAACTTCAAAACATGCCTATACCGATGTCAGCCGATATGATAAACCGTTATATGGGTAAAGTGCTGGAATCAGCAGCTGGTGGAAACCTTAATATAATTGAAAACGTCTGATCTTGTTTTTACGTCTAGGACTATAAAAAAGATAAAATAGGCAGTTACCTCCGTGTTTAAAGTTACCGTTATGGCAGTTTCAACTGTTTTCAATTCTCCTAATCTTGTTGCTTTGAACTCAAAATTAGCCAGGATAATCAGTTCAGTCAATGCAGTTATCAGCCTATAGTTACCTTTTTTACAGAGTTTAAATACCCTTGTGTTTTGACCTAAAATAATATTACACTATAATATAAAGAACTTATGGGTTTCTTACATTATTTTTTTGTACTATAAACAATTATGATAAATATAATCCTTTATTCAGATAATAATAAGAATATAAAAAAGGTCCAGGACCTCCTGGAAAATAGAAAAGACCTTAGGCTCATATTGGGAAAATACAAAGGAGCTCCTGTAGATGATTTTGATCCTTCAGCAATTGACCTAATGCTTTTTGACCTGCCAAGCTTTTTCAAGGATGACAGTTTCATTAAAACCAGCCTGAAAAATATCAATGACCTTTTTAATAAGTCCAAAGCCAGAAGGATGCTTCTTCTTGAATCCGGAAAGAAGGAGGACCTTTTTGAAGACCATTTATCTGCCAATGATTTTATTTTTATTAAGAACATGGAACAGGAACTATTAGTCCGAATTGACTTCATTTTACATAAGATGAACCTGGTGGTACTTGCCGATAGCTTGGTGTTCGGTAATATGATACTTAATATGAGAAAATATGAGCTTGTCGCGAAAGGTAAACTTATAGTCCTTACATTTAAAGAATTTGAGATGCTAAAACTCCTCATGCAGAATAAAGACCAAGTGTTTACCCGCATCGATATTCTCTCCTCAGTCTGGGGCTATGATTATTATGGAGGTAGCCGTACCGTAGACGTACACATGAGAAGACTTAGAGCAAAGATCCCTCCCCCGTATAATAATATGCTTAAGACCATCCGGAATGTGGGTTATATGTTTTCTCCTGAAAAATAGGGTGTCTTTTTTAGAATATTTAATCTATATTTAATGTTCCCGTAATCTTTAGGTAACTTCCCCATAGTAATATTCATCTATTACTATTTTTCAAAGGAGTATTGTAATGGAACTTTCTATACTTATGGACACTGTATGGATCTTGATCGCAGCAGTTCTAGTTTTTTCGATGCATGCAGGATTTGCCATGGTCGAGGCAGGTTTTACCAGAGCAAAGAACACAGTTAACATCCTGATGAAGAACTTCATGAACCTGTGTGTGGGTTTTCTCCTTTTCTTTCTAGTGGGCTCCGGTCTTATGTTTGGCAAGAGTGCCGGAGGATTTATAGGGACAAATGGCTTTTTGCTTAATATCGTCGATTCTTCCAACACACAGAACTTTGCATTCTGGTTCTTCCAGGCGGTCTTTGCTGCTACCGCTGCCACTATAGTATCAGGTGCCGTAGCAGAGAGGATGAAGTTTTATGGATATCTTATCTATTGTGCTATTTTAACTGCAGTCATCTATCCTGTGGTAGGCCACTGGATATGGGGTGGCGGATGGTTGCAAGAACTTGGCATGATCGATTTTGCAGGGTCTACTGTTGTTCATTCTGTTGGAGGTTTATCCGCCCTGGCAGGTGCCGTACTTCTTGGTCCACGTTTGGGAAAATATAATGCTGACGGGTCATCAAATGCTATACCCGGTCACAGTATAGCTTTAGCAGCTTTGGGAGTATTTATTCTGTGGTTCGGATGGTTTGGGTTTAATTCTGGCAGTACTCTCTCTGCTTCAAGTCCAGCAATTTCTACTATAGCTGTAAATACTGCTATAGCTGCTGCAGCCGGAGCACTTTCGGCCATGATATTTGTATGGATACGGTACAAGAAACCGGATGCATCAATTACGTTTAACGGTGCCCTTGCCGGACTAGTAGCCATCACAGCCGGCTGTGCAGTAGTGTCTCCTGTAAGTGCCATCTTGATAGGTCTTATGGGCGGAATTCTAGTCAGTGTTTCCATAGACCTGTTTGACAAAAAGTTCCGAATAGACGACCCAGTGGGAGCTATATCGGTCCATGGGGTCGCTGGAGTATTCGGAACTCTTATGGTTGGATTCTTTGCCCAGGAAAAATATGCCGCCCTGGCAGGATTTGAAGGTACCAATGGGCTCTTTTTTGGCGGAGGCGGAAGCCTTCTTTTGACCCAGTTTATTGGCGTTGCATCAGTAGCAGCTTGGGTCTTAGGTTCGATGTTTTTGGTTTTCTTTATAATGAAGAAAGCAAATGCCTTAAGAGTTTCCAGAGAGGAAGAATTAAAAGGCCTTGATATTGAAGAACATGGAATGGAAGCATACGGTGGCTTCCAGATTTTCCAGAATGATTGAAAAATATATATAAGGAGGATTATCATGAAATTAATAATAGCGATGATACAACCACATAAATTACCTGACATAAAGGCGGAACTGTATAAGAATAAGATATACAAGATGACAGTTACTAATGTCTTAGGTGCAGGTCAGCAGAAAGGTTTTACCGAGACCTATAGAGGAGTGCTTACCGAAGTAAACCTTTTAAAGAAGATAAGGCTTGAGATAGCTGTAAATGAAGATTTTGTAGAACCAACTATTAAGGCTATAACCAAAGGGGCGCATACTGGAAAAATAGGTGACGGAAAGATCTTTGTGCTTGACCTTCCTAGATGTATAAGGATAAGAACAGGTGAAGAAGGCAAAGAAGCAATAGGCTAAAGATTTAACATAGATTTAAACAAAGGGCTTGCTTATTAAGTTATAATATTTAAGACTTACACTTATAGCATTGAGAACTAGATCCATTAAGAAAGGAATGAGCTATGGAAAACAATGAAAAAATGAAAGAATATGTGCTTAAAAAAGCCCACGATAATGACATCAAGTTTATCAGATTGTGGTTTACTGATGTCCAGGGCATACTGAAAAGTTTTGCCCTCACTGTAGAAGAGCTTGAGGGCGCTCTGGAAGAAGGAATGGGATTTGACGGTTCTTCTATTGAAGGTTTTTCCAGAATCGAAGAAAGTGATGTTATAGCAATGCCTGATCCCAGTACATTCCAGATACTTCCGTGGAGTCCTAAAGAAAGCGGTGTGGCCAGGATGTTCGCCGACATCTATAATCCTGACGGATCTAATTTTGAAGGTGACTCAAGGTGGGTGCTTAAAAAAACTTTAAAAAAAGCAAAAGATATGGGCTATACATTTTATGTTGGACCCGAGCTAGAGTTCTTCTATTTCAAATCCGATGAAGGAGAGCCACAGATTCTTGACAAAGGAGGTTATTTTGACCTTACCACTCTGGATGTAGCAACACAGCTCCGTAGAAATACTATTCTTTTCCTGGAATCCATGGGAATCGGTGTAGAATATTCACATCATGAAGTAGCTCCGTCACAACATGAGATTGACCTGAGATATACTGATGCATTGACTATGGCTGATAATGCACTTACCTATAAACTTATAGTGAAGGAAGTAGCTACTATGCATGATGTATATGCTACATTTATGCCCAAGCCAATCTTCGGGGAAAACGGAAGTGGGATGCATACCCACCAGTCCTTGTTTAAAGGTGACAGAAATGCTTTCTATAACGCCAAGGATGTCTTCCACCTCTCAACAGAAGGAAAACAGTATATTGCAGGAATCTTGAAACATTCCAAAGAAATAGTCGCTGTTACTAATCAATGGGTCAATTCATACAAGAGACTGGTCCCAGGATATGAAGCACCAGTATATATCTCCTGGGCCCGAAGGAACAGGTCCACACTTGTAAGAGTCCCCATGTATAAACCTGGTAAGGAAAACTCTACTAGGATAGAGCTCAGGTGTCCTGATCCGGCCTGTAATCCATATCTTGCCTTCTCAATGATGCTAGCTGCTGGTCTGGAAGGAATCAAGAATAAATATAAGCTGCCGGATCCAATTGAGGAAAACATTTTTGATATGGACGAGAAGAGGAGAGAGAAGCTTAATATAGAGACTCTTCCCAATAACCTCTGGGAGGCAGTGCAGTATATGGAACAAAGTAAGCTTATGAAGAAGACTCTGGGAAATCATATATTTAATAAGTTTATTGAGAATAAGAAGATTGAGTGGGACAGATACAGAACTCATGTTTCGAAATATGAACTCGATACTTACCTCTCAATACTGTAGTTATAAGTTGTTGGTAAACCTAAGCAAAGAAGCTCTGCCTCCGGGCAGGGCTTCTTTGTGTATAGAAGTTAAAGATAGACCAAAATATTTATTCTAAAAATTTGAGCAGTAAGGAAAGTCCCACGCAGAGACCCCCAGCTATGAGCATCTTCAACCCGCTTACTACAAGGTTTGTCCTTGATATCCTACCCAGGAATAGGCCCATTCCAAAAAGGATAAGAAAAGCAAGCGCAAATCCTATCCAGTAACAGTATTCTATTGGAATAAAATTTCCAAACAGGAAAGGAATAAGCGGGATAAATGCCATTACAGCTGGAGAAAATCCATTTACTGCAGCTAGTAAAATAGTAGCAAATCTCTGGGCTTTTGAGATCACTGTTTCTTCAAGACCATATAGTGTAGACTCTGAAAGATCATCAAGCTCTTTTTTCCGTTCCGCTGCTTCACTATTGTATGCACTCCAGACTCCAGAGACCCCCAGTGAGATAATTACTGCCATTCCGGCAATAAGTACGTTTTTTTGTTCTGTGACTTTTATGATGTAATTTCCTAAAAGTATTCCTATGCTGGTTATTACTCCGTCAAATCCATTTATAGCAAAATACCGCCTAGTGATCTTGCTTACCCCTGCAATCTTATTATATATCCTTATAGTATTTATATATGCTTTAAATCTATTCTGAAGACTCATTATCTGTTAAATCTTTTTTAAGTTTAATTATCTCCTGTTTTGTTCTGCGCCACCATACCTCGCCTATCTCATCCAGGGTCCTCTCTGTAAAAGTTTTCCGGATCACTTTCCAGAGCATCTGCTATCAGGGGTATGAAATCAGGCCTGGATCAGAATTCAATCCTCTAAATTCTAAAATCAGATATTCCATTTTCTGTATGCATCCCTGCTCCAGTAAGCACGCATATCTTTTGCTGTTGGCTATTTTTTTTGCGGCCTTATTAGCTTCATTCATTTTAAGATATTTTTCAGTGAATTTTTATAAATCTGGTAATCACTATCTGAAAAAAGTACCATTTTTATCAATTCTATCTCCTGGTAGTCCATTAAAAAATTTATGATAGTCTTAAAAGCGATTCTCGAAGCATCCTCTATAGGGTATCCGAATATCCCAGTACTTATTGACGGAAATGAGATACTCTTTATATTATTCTTGAGAGCTAGAACTAGACTGTTATAGTAGCTGTTTTTCAGATTTTGGAGATCTCTTTCGCTACCACGGTAGAAAGGACCAACCGTATGGATGACATATTTTGCTTGAAGGCCATATCCCCCTGTAATCCTTGCTTCTCCGGTACCGCAACCTCCGATACTTTTTGCCCCTTCCCATAATCCCTGTCCGGCTGTTCTATGTATGGCCCCCGAGACACCCCCGCCTGGAGAAAGGGTTTTATTAGCAGCATTGACTATTGCCTCTGTTTCTTCC
>Ga0187827_10002453_pt1 | contig 25376 bp, 25 predicted proteins | sample ETNtaG_39_FD_167969 | JGI IMG/M metagenome (GOLD analysis project Ga0187827, IMG submission 167969) | Marine microbial and viral communities from oxygen minimum zone, Eastern Pacific Ocean - ETNP2014_SV_150_PacBio MetaG (Illumina Assembly) | ecosystem: Environmental > Aquatic > Marine > Hypoxic... | reverse complement strand
AAGACATCAGGCCGGAATCGGATTTTTCCACAATTGAACCCCCGTTAATGTCAGATCTTGAATTGGTTTTGACTGGAATGGAAGGTGCTGAATCGTTGGTTCAAAGACTTTCAAAATACACCAAGGGAACATGGGCTGGATTTATAAACAGGCCAACAAATGTTGATATAAACAAAAAATTTGTTGTTTTCTCTGTTAGAGATATGGAGGATGAATTGAAACCGGTTGCAATGTATATTATTACCAATCACATTTGGACTATTGTACGAAAGGAATTAAAGAAGCGGCTTCTGGTTATAGATGAGGCATGGTGGATGATGAAGTCAGAAGATACTGCTTCCTTTATTTTCTCGTTGGCTAAAAGAGGAAGAAAATATTATTTGGGGCTGGCAACACTAACTCAAGATGTTGAAGACTTTTTAAAATCACCATATGGACTGCCAATTATTACAAACTCTTCAATTCAAATCTTATTAAAACAATCTCCGTCGGCAATAGAACAGGTCAAAAAAACATTTAATTTAACAGAGGAAGAAAAATTTCTCCTTCTTGAGTCGGCTGTGGGAGAAGGAATATTCTTTGCTGGAACGAAACATGTGGCCATAAAAATTATTCCTTCTTACACAGAAGAGCAGATTATTACATCCGACCCGTCTCAATTATTGGCTATAAAAAAGGCTAAAGAAGAATTGAGTTCAAATGAATAATAAAACTACAAAAAAACGCGAATCAGACCATACAGTAGGCGGTCCAAATGGAAACATTCGAACCCTATCAAGAAACAAGAGGAATACTAAACCTCAATCAGAAGACAAGCCTAAAAAACTAACAGGTATTGGTTTTAATATGGTCTTAACCCTCACAATAATTAAAGACATTTCTGATATATTCTTAAATCTCAGTGTCTTTTTATCAATGTTCGTAACTCTTACTGGAAGTTTAGTCTCATTTGTCGTGTGTTTCTACCTGTTCTACAATAATGTTAAACCGACAACTAGAAAAGTGGTCACTTATATTACACTTTCAGCATTAGAAATAATTCCTGGCTTTAGCTTATTACCAGCTACTGCTATAAATCTTCTGGGGATAAGATCCTTAGAGAATAGTGGCCTTGCAAAAACTGTTATGTCCAAATTTTCCGGCTTAATAAAAACTACTAGTTAAAATATTTTGATATGAGTAAGATAAAAAAATTTTTAGTAATATCAGCTTTTCTGCCGTTTATTGGCTTGGCTCAAGGCCTGTCACCGAGTGAGGAACTTGAAATTTTAATGTCACCACAAAACCCAAGACCAAATGAAACAGTTTACTTGAGGGTAATATCAAACTCTACCGAGTTAAATAATTCTTTAATATCTTGGAGTAGAAATGGTGTAGTTGAAAAAAAGGGAGTAGGAGAAAAGAGTTATGAAATAACAGCGCCAAAGCCTGGTAATTCTATTACTATTACTGTCACTTCTACAAGAAATGGAAACATTTCGAGTAATTCGGTTGTCATACGACCAGCTAGTGTTAGTTTGATTTGGGAGGCAGATTCTTACACGCCAAAATTTTACAAAGGGAAAGGTTTAGCCGTCCATCAGTCAAATATAAGAGTTATTGCCATGCCTAGTCTTGTAAACAGTCCTGGGAACAAACTTAATAGTAAAAACCTTATATACGAATGGTCTTTAAATGGATTTGTTGATAAAAACCAATCTGGTGTAGGTAAAGATATATTTAAATTTAAAGGGTCATTAATTTCTAAATCAAAACTAGTAACACTCTCAGTTGCATCGGAAGGCGGTTCACTATCAGCTCAGGAAAATATTACTATTAGATTTGGTGAGCCAGAAATTCTTATTTATAAGAAAAATCCATTAACGGGTACAAAAAACAATCATTCCCTCATAAATGTCGTAGTTGAGGGGATAGAGTCGACTTTTATCGCAGAGCCATACTTTTTCTCCAAACAATTATTTGATAGTGGTTACTTAAGATACAAATGGACAGTAGACGGAAATAGCGTAGATAGTTTAGATGGTAGTCGTAAGATAACATTTTCAAGTGATATTTGGGGACGATCCTCGGTGTCTGTAGAAATTTCAAATCCCATAAATTTACTAGAGAGGGCAAGGAGAATGTTTAATGTTGTTGTAAATAGATAATATATAATTTTACAGATGAAACCATCAAAAAAAGTAGTTACTGTCCTCGTGCTAACAGCTGTTCTTCTGCCGTTTTATACTGTTTCCGCCCCAGTAGACACACCTGTGTATGCTCCCATTTCTGTTATTCCAGGTATGGAAGAAAAAGGCCCTGTACCAACACTTGATGTTTATTTAAATATTATCTTTGATCTCGCCCTGGGTATAGCAACTATTTTAGCCATACTCCAACTAACATATGGCGCTGTATTATATATGACGTCAAAAGATGTTGTCGGGAAAAAAACAGAATCAAAAGAAAGAATGCAGTCGTCTATAATAGGCCTTTTGCTACTACTGTCAACTTACCTCATTCTGTATCAAATAAATCCTGATATTCTAAGTTTAAAAATTGGAACTCCAGAATAGGCAGGGTCGTTGTCATAAATAAACAAAATGAATAGAAAAAATACAATTTTATCCGTCTTACTCATAATAATTCTTGTTTTTATTCTTGCTTTGTCTGTTATTCTTTTTTTAACTAAGAATGGTTCCAAAGAGAGTGGTGTGAGTGACGGTGAAGATATTTTTTCTTTTTTTGAATCGTCTGGCAGGCCTTTGGGTGATCAAGAAGAAGACGGTTTTGAAGATTTTCAAATGGAGATTGGGCCAAAAAGTGAACTCCCTAAGTTAAGAAAGATAACTTTTAAAGACACTTCGGGTTACGGTATTTTTGGGGGTGGAGGAACTACAACTATTAGATACATAGAAACAGAGTCTGGGAACATTTTTGAAACCAACTCAACAACGCTAGATTCCACAAGAATCACCAACACGACCATTTTGCAAACAATTAATTCGTTTTGGGTAAATAAGGATAATGTCGTTATTCAATATATTGATGAGAATGATGAAATCCAGATATTCTCCGCAGAAATCGTTCCAGATGAAGAAGATGTGGCTCAACCAAGCACTCTGGTGGGCTCTTTTTGGGAAAAAAATATAGAACAAATTGATGTTTTTGGGGAAAGAATTTTCGGCATTTTGGAAAATAGTGCTGGATCTATTGGAATAATTTCAAGTCCAGATTTAGAAAACCAAGAAACAGTGCTAGATACTCCACTTAAGGAAATTTTAACATCTTGGGTAAATAGAAATACTATATCTATAAACACAAAACCTTCCTCAAAATCATTTGGCTATCTTTATCTTTTAGATACAAATAATAAAACTTTAGATGAGGCTCTGTCTAGAATAATAGGTTTAAATTCTATTGTTTCTAGAGACAAAAATAAAATTTTATATAGTACCTCGGTAAATAAAAGTGCTTCACTACGATTTTTGGACAGAGAAACGGGTATAACCAAAGAAGTTGGGATCAAAACTTTTGTCGATAAGTGTGTCTGGGATGAATCAGAGGAAGATACTACCTACTGCGCAGTCCCTAGAGACTTAAATTTTAGAAATCTCCCAGACAATTGGTATAAAGGAATTGTTTCTTTTTCAGACGATATTTGGAAAATAAACTTAGAAACTGAGGAAATGGAACTGGTTATGGAACTTACGGAAAATATTGATGTGGTAAATCTGAAAATAAATGAAACAGGAGATTACCTTGCCTTTTTGAACAAAAAAGATATGACTTTATGGGGAATAGATCTGAGTCTAGATTAAATTTCCTGCTCTCCTTTGTACTTTATAACAACTCTTCTCTCATAACCCCGGCCCGAAGACTCTGTTTCTATATCTGAATAGTTGGTAAACGTTGAATGAACAATCATTCTCTCGTAAGCACTCATTGGAGGCATTTCTACATCTTTTTTAAAAAACCTTGCTCTTTCTCCAAGAATAACAGCTTTGTTTTTTATATCTTGAACTCTTTTGTTTTGATATTCACCTATGTCTATAAAAAATTTTTCTTCCGGGTCTTGTTCGAGATTTTTTTCTATAACCTTCCTTAAAATATGGTTTAGAGCATTTAAGGTTTCTCCTTTATTACCAATTAAAAGAGCTGCCTCTGGAGTATTGATAACATATCGAAAACAGCCCTCTAAATCACTGTCTTTCTTCTCAACCAGCTCCACATCAATACCTAATTTAGCTAAAAAATCTTCAATTATTTCTTCTTTTCTCATTTTTCTCTGTTTCTACGTCTTTTTTAACATAAAGCTCCTGGCCTATCATGAAAATATTACTGGTGGCCAAATATAAAGCAATAGCAGCAGAAATATTCCAGGCAATAAAGAAAATGATGACAGGGAAGACGTATCTCATCTGAAGACTCATACTTTTAGCAAAATCGCTTGCTAAACTGCGTTCGTTTTTATCATTTTGTTGTTGGGGAAGATTAGGACTAGAAAGCCTAGCTTGAAAAAACTGGGTTATCCCAGCCACCAAAGCTAGAAGGAAACTTTTCTGGGAAATGTCTATAAAACCTAGAAAAACGGTGTTTATCTGTTCTGGTATTTTAACAAAAGAGTATAGTATCTCTGTGTTTACTTCGGGGAAACCAGCCCGAAGGAATATAAAATAAAGTGCAAAAATTATTGGGATTTGTAACAAAATTAAAAAAAGTCCGGAAAATGGATTAATTTTTTCTGTTTTATACAATTCCATTGTTTTTGTCGCTTGTTCTCTTTTGTCTTTGTATTTTTCTTTTATTGCTTTTATCTGAGGTTCTATACTTTTTATTCTAGCTTGGGTCCTGATCGATTTTTGGGACAATGGAAACAGAATAAGTTTTACAATAAGAGTAAAAAGTATAATAGCCAAGCCCAAATCTATCCAAGGTAAAAGATTAAGAAGTAAAATTATACCGTTGTAAAGAGGGTTATAAAAAGTTGTATTAAATAAAGACGAAATCACTAGGACATTCTACAACAGCTATACATGAGGAGCAAATTATTTAAATTTTAGCTCTTTTAAGTAGTGTTGAGATGTCTTTTTTAATATCACTATATTTTTTATTCAAAATAGTTTTTTTAGGATAAATAAAAATGGTTTTGTCTTTAATTGGTTTTTTAATTAATTCTCCAATAGAAGCTTTTAATCTTCTTTTTAAAAGATTTCTCGAAACAGCGGTGGGGGATATTTTTTTAGAAACCACGATATGGACTTTGGGAGACTGGGTTTGTTTTATTTTAAGAGACAGTAAGTCTGTTTGATATAGCACAGCTTTAGAATAAAATATGGCTAAACAGAGAGCTTTTTTCTTCCTTTTCTTCTTTTATTAGCCAAAATTCTCCTGCCTGTGCTTGTTTTGGTTCTGGTTAGAAAACCGTGGGTTTTGGCTCTTTTTCTTTTTCTGGGATTATATGTTTTAGACATGGATTCAAGTAAGGATATATATTTATTTTCTTGTGTCAATGGTGGTTTTTGGGCGTGCTTATCTTTTGTCAACACATTATAAACACCTTATTAACACAAGGCAAGATTTTTGACAAGTTTTTATGGTTTTCAAAAGTTATATAATGGTTGTTAATCTTTAGGTAAAATTTAAGCAAAAATGGACAGTCAACAACTTTGGGATAGTGCACTTATAGAAATAGAACTTAGTATATCAAGGGCCAATTTTAAAACCTGGTTTAAAGACACCTTTGTGTCTAAACAAGAAGACGGGGTTGTTTACGTCAGTGTGCCTAGTGAGTTTGTAAAAGGATGGTTACAAGACAAATTTCATAAGTTAATTTTAAAAACATTAAGACTAACCTCGGACAAAGTTCGGTCTGTTGAGTATATTGTTTCAAAAGAAAGGCCGGTGAGTCAGAAAATTGGTGGTACTTTGGGTGCTTTAGGAAAAATAGAGTTGCCTCTTGATAACTTTTATGTAAACAAAAAAGATAATCTGAATCTAAGATATGATTTTGATTCTTTTGTTGTTGGCCCGTTTAATGAACTGGCTCACGCCGCGGCCCAAGCTGTTTTAAAAAATCCTGGTAGTTCTTATAATCCTTTGTTTGTGTATGGACAGACTGGAGTAGGAAAGACCCATTTAATTCAAGCAATAGGAAATAAAATAAAGGATTTATATCCAAATAAAAATGTATACTATCTAACTTCCGAAAAATTTGCAGTTGAGTACACAAACTCTATCCAGGCAAACACAACAAACTCTTTTAAAGAGAAGTATAGAAAATATGACGTTTTAATAATGGATGATATCCAGTTTTTTTCTAGTAAAGAGAAGACCCAGGAAGAGTTGTTTCATCTTTTTAATTCAATTTATGAAAAAAGGGGGCAAATTCTGTTTTCGTCAGACAGGCATCCAAATTTCATTCCAGGCCTAGAGGAGCGCTTAAAATCAAGGTTTGCGCAAGGAATGATTGTTGATATTTCGCCCCCAGACCATGAATCTAAGGCGGTTATTATAAAAAAGAAGTCTGGTCAAAGTAATTTTATAATTCCGGATGATATTGTTGAATATTTGGCCGTTTCTGTCGAAGGAAGCGTTAGAGAGCTAGAGGGCATTCTTAATTCAATAATTTGTCAGGCTCAGTTAAAAAACAAAACCCCTAGTTTAAATGATGTAAGGGGTTTAATTAAAAATAATATTAAACCAAAAAAAATGGTTCCAATAGAGAGTATTGTTAAAACGGTTGCAAACTACTACAACATAGAACCAGAAAATGTTTATAAAAAAACTAGAAAAAAAGAAATTGTTAAACCAAGACAGATGGTGATGTATATACTAAGAGAAGATTATAATATGCCATACCCTACAATTGGACAAAAACTTGGAGGAAGAGACCACACAACCGTGATTCACTCTTACGAAAAAATTAAAAGAGAGTTAAAAGAAGGAAGTATTTTAATACAAGAGGTAGATCAGCTTAGGTCGATGTTGTGAGGACAATTATGTTTAAAAGTTTGTATAAACTATTAAAAATTAAGCCTTTAATAATTTTATAAAATAAAAAATAGTTTTATAAAATTACTTTCCACAGCTTATTAAAAAATAATTTATTAAAAACCTTTTGTTTAACCATTTTAAATAAGTTATCAACTTATCCAGTGCCCTAATAATAATAATAAAATTTATATATAAAACTAATTAAAACTTATTAAATATGAAAATAACTTGTTTAAAAGAAGATTTAGAGAAAGCTGTGTCCAACACAGAAAGAATTACTGGAAAAAATTTAAATTTACCAGTTTTAAAGGGTATTTTAATTAATGTTAATAAATCTATTGTCTTAAGCTCAACAAACCTTGATTTAGGTATAGAAATTGAAATTTCCGGGAAGGTCGAAAAAGAGGGCAGGGTTGTGATTGAAGGAGGAATTTTAAACAGTCTTTTGTCTAATATTCAAACCAACAAAAACCTTACCCTAGAACTTAAAAGTAATAATTTATTTATTACAGGGGAAAATATTAAAATTACCTTATCAACCCTGCCCAGCAACGAATTCCCATTAATACCAAAACCAAAAAAGGGTAAATCTATAAAAATTAAAGCAAACTTGTTTACAAACGGCTTAAAATCGGTTTGGTCTAGTGCCTCAAACTCAACCATAAAACCAGAGTTATCAAGTGTTTATATCTACCCCAACGGAGAACAGGTTATTTTTGTAGCCACAGATTCTTTTCGGTTGTCTGAAAAGAAAATTCTATTCAATAATATAGTAAATTTTGAACCAATTTTAATTCCAGTTAAAAACGTTGTTGAAATAATAAGAAACCTTGAAGACACAACGGGGGACGTTGAAATTATTTTTGAGGAAAACCAAATATCTTTCATATACAAAAAACAATTTTTAACTTCAAGAATAATTAATGGGGCATTCCCGGACTATAAACAAATTATTCCTAAAGAGTTTAATACTGAAATTATTTCTCTTAAAGAAGATGTTATTAATTCACTAAAACAATCAAATGTTCTCTCGGATAAATTTAACCAGATTATATTTTCAGTTTTTCCATCAAAAAAAACCCTTACTATCAAATCACGAAACGAAAAAGGAGAAAATATAAGTCGGGTTGAGGCCTCTTTAAACGGCGATGATATAGAAATAGGGTTTAATTATAGATATATAATAGACGCCTTTCAGCCAATATCATCCGACAGCGTCTCCTTCTCTCTAACGGGGCCCGGCAGACCAATGGTTATAAAAGGTGTTTCAGACAGTAGTTTTATTTATGTTGTTATGCCAATGAATAAATAACGGTCTTAAAAAGACGGTTATTTTTTTAAAAAAGGTGGATTTAATTAACACCCTGGATAGTCTACTTGGTAAAAATATTATTGAAGACGCCAAGTAATTAATATAAGGAAATGTTTTTTAAACTAGTTCCTTTATTTAAAACATTGTCGTACCCAACAGCTTTAATTGTTGTTTCTCCAGCCACAATACCAATATCCGCTGGTATAAAAGAGAAGGTGAAGGGGAATTTTCTTAATGTTGTAATCAGATTATTGTTTACAAATAAATCAACTTTTGATAAAGAGGATCCTCTGGTTTGTTGAATTTGGATTGTTATCTTCTCTTTAACACTAGTGGGCGAATTGCCCAAACCGACGATGTTGATTTTAGGAAATAGTTCAGGAAGGTGAATGTCATCCAACTCTTCGGGTATTACTGTGTTCTCTACAATATTATTTTTCACAACCCATTCCCTAACTGGAACCTCCCATAAATTAAACTGTGGGCTGTTCTCCGGGTCATCCGTCTTTTTTGTTGGATTATTTTTATCTACCCAATAAAGAATGTTGTGAACACTCGAAACAACTCTTTCCTCTTTAAGTTCTTCTGGTGTGTGCTCTGTTGCAAGTTTCCCAGAGATTTTGTCTACAACAAAGTTCTCTCCACCCCGCCAAATTCCTCTTAAAACAGGGGGGCTATCCATATTATCCTCTTTAACCCTAACTCCTCGAAAAGGTTCATTATCCAAATTGTTTAAAACCTCGCTCATAAAAGCATTCCAAAGAGGTGCAATAATAAACCCAGCCACCCTCTTTTCCATAGGGCTATTATCATTATTTCCTGCCCAAGCCCCCACTGATATTTGAGGTGTGTACCCTATTATCCAAGCGTCCCTATAGTCGTTTGTTGTACCTGTCTTAGCCGCAACATCCCTTCCAGGAAAGTATAGATATGAATTTTGTCCAAAGGCGGGCGCCCTTGCGTCGTTGTCTGACAAGATATCCGATATGGTTAAGGCAATATCTTGTGGTATAACAGTTACCCCGCTCGACTGGAATTCCTCCAAAGTGTTTCCGTTTGCGTCTTTGATACGGAGGATTGCGGTCGCGGGATTTCTAACCCCCTCATTTGCAAAAGCAGAATACGCACTTGTTATGTCCAAAAGAGAAACCTCTCCACCACCCAAAACCAAAGTTAAGCCATACTGATCTATGTTAGTTAAACTTTTGATCCCCATGTCTTTTGCCGTTCTAAGAGAATCTTTAAGTCCAGACAAATAAAGGGTTTTTATAGCCGGGATGTTTATTGATTGAGCTAAAGCAATCCTCAAACTGACCGGGCCGCGGAAAACATCATCATAATTTCCCGGAGTATAACAATCTTCTGTCGTGGCATCCCCCAAAGGGACTCCTTCGGGGTCGCAGAAGGTTGAAAATTGAGTTTCAAGGTCAAAAACGACTGTTTCTGGGGTATATCCTTTCTCAAAGGCCGTGGCATAAACAAATGGCTTAAAAGCTGATCCTGGCTGACGGTGAGCAATGGTGATATTAAAGTTTCCATCTATTTCATCATCAAAATAATTTCTTGAACCAACCATCACCAGGATTTCTCCAGTTTTTGGATTTACCGCAACAAGTCCAGCGTTCTCTGCATTAAATTTTTCAGTGTTTTCTAAAGCAAATCTATTTACAATTTCTTCAGCCTTTTCTTGTAATTCGTAATCCAAACTTGTTACAACCTTAAAACCACCTTCTTCCAAAGCCCTTTTACCATATTTGCTTTCAAGTTGTTCTATTACATAAAAGACAAAATGAGGAGCTTTTATTCCAAAGTCTGCCCTTGGCTGAAAAGTTATTTCTTCATTAAGCGCTTCCCTGTACTCATCTTGAGTTATAAAGTTCTCTTCTAACATTCGAGAAAGGACTAGATTTTTTCTTTCGTCTAGCTTATTTTTATTGTTGCCATAAGGAGAATAAAACGTTGGTGCCTGGGGCAGGGCAGCCAAATAAGCGGCTTCGGATAAAGTTAAGTCGTTGGATCTTTTGTCAAAAAATGTTTGACTTGCCTCTTCTATACCATAAACACTTCCTCCATAAGGAACTTCGTTTAAATAAAGTCCTAAAATTTCATCTTTTGTCATTTGCTCTTCCAACTTTACTGCCAAAACCCACTCTTTAAGTTTTCTAGAAATCTTTTTTTCCGAAGTTAGAATTGAATTTTTTACAACTTGTTGAGTAATTGTTGAACCCCCTTGGCTGAACTCTAAATTCTTTAAATTAGCTATCACCGCCCTTAGGAAGGCCATAGGCCTGATTCCGTTGTGTTGATAGAATTCCGTATCTTCTATAGCAACCGTAGCATTTTTAACATTTCTTGATATCTCTTCATAAGGAATTACACTTCTTTTTATGTCGTCGTTAAGGTCATAAAGGAGTATCTCTCCGGTCCTGTCGTAGATTTTTGTAGATTGTCTAACCTTCCTTTCCTCAAAAGTCTGGAGATCGGGGACCTTAAAAGTTGAAATCCAAACCAGACCTGTTCCTGCTAAAAGAAAACTTGTCGCTATCCCGAAAAGAAAAAGTCTTCTTAAAATCCCTCTTTTTGCCTTATTTCTAGCCATACTGTCAGCTAATTATACAAATTAGAGCTTTTTAGGCAAAAATTTAATCTATATGACCAAGCATTTTTTCACTTGCCAAAAAAGTAAGCCCAACCGCAATTGCATCATACTCATCATCAGTTTTGATATTTTTTTTAATTTCCATAAGATTTTTGACCATAGAAATCACCTGTTTTTTATCTGACCTACCATATCCAGTTACGGCAATTTTAATTTGAAGGGGAGTAAATTCTCGAACTTTAAGTTTTTTTGATAGAGCTATACTTATTATAGCTCCTCTGACTTCAGAAACCCGCATCACCGTTTTTTGGTTTTTATTAAAAAACAAATTTTCTATTGACAAAGCCTCTGGCTTAAATTTTTTTATAACTTCTTCGATTTTTTTTGATATCAATTCCAACCTTTCTGTAAAATCCAGTTCTTTTGGTGTTTTAAAACAAGTAGAATAGAACAATATTTCTTTTTGGTTATCTTCTTTTCCCAAAACAGAGATTCCAACTCTTTCGTAACCAGGGTCTATACCAAGAACCTTCATTTTGTATTTGTATAGATATCTTGTACATCATCTTGGTCTTCCAAGGCCTCCGTCAACTTTTTAATTTTTTCTTTATCTTCTTCGTTCACATCAACAAAGATTTTTGGATCCCATCTGCCGTCTCTTCTCTCGTATGCCCAAAGAGCTGACCCTGGAGTAGATAAAACTAGATTATTTTTAGTAAGAATATTTTTTACCTCAGCACCAGTTCTATTTTTGTTGTCAGTTAAAGTCTCTATGATTACAGCTACTCCCCCAGGCCCGTAGCTTTCATAAGTTACATTTTCCAAGTTAACACTTCCTCCGCTAGTCCCCTTTTTCACAGCTCTTTCAATATTCTCCTTAGGCATATTTTCTTTTTTTGCTTTCTCTATAGCCAGCTTCAATCCTGTGGAGTTAATATCACCGCCGGCTTTTTTTGATTCAACTTGAATGAGTTGTACCAATTTACTAAAAACCTTGCTTTTTCGGGCATCTCCTGCAGCCTTCTTGTGCTTGATTTTTGACCATTTGTTGTGTCCCGACATATTACTTTAGTAATTTTTTCTGCTTGTCTTCGTTGAATTTTAACCCCAAGAGTTCGTAAGCTTTTTTTGTCGCCACTCTTCCCCTGGGTGTTCTTTCTAAAAATCCCATTTGGATCAAATATGGCTCATGAACTTCTTCTATTGTTTGTTTCTCTTCCGAAACAGCGGCTGCCAAGGTGTTTAAACCAACTGGTCCCCCATTGAACTTGTTAATTAATATTTTTAAAACCCTTCTGTCATAAGCAGAAAGTCCGTGTTCGTCTATTTCTAAAAGATTAAGAGCCTCTTTTACAACACTCTTGTTTAAATTTTTCTTATTTATCTGAGCAAAATCTCTACATCTTTTTAAAAAGTAATTAGCCGTTCTTGGTGTAAACCTGCTTCTTTTAGATATTTCTTCTAAGGCATCTTTGTCTATTTTTACTCCCAAAATTTTCGCCGATCTTTTCAAAATCTTCTCTATCTCTTCTTGGTTGTAGAACTCTAACCGATGAACTCCCCCAGAAAACCTAGACCTAAGTGGTGAGGAGAGGGAAGCGACCCGTGTTGTGGCGGCGACCATTGTAAATGGCGGTAATTCCAGCTGTATGGTTCTGGCCGAGGGCCCTTTACCGATAATGATATCCAAAACGCCGGACTCCATAGCGGGATAGAGAATCTCTTCTATTGTTTTATTAAGCCGATGAATCTCGTCTATAAAAAGAATATCTCCTGAGGACAAATTGGTTAGAATTGACGCCAAATCACCAACTTTCTCTATAGCAGGCCCTGAAGTTATTTTTATTCCAACCCCAACCTCTTTCGCTACTAGAATAGCCAAGGTCGTCTTTCCTAATCCTGGTGGACCATAAAAAAGGAGATGTTCAGGCGGCTGACTTCTTTCTTTGGCCGCTTTAATAAGGATGGCAACATTTTTCTTTATTCCATCCTGACCTATATATTCTGACCACTTATTGGGTCTTAAAGTTTTGTCTAAGGACTTAACTCCCAAATCCTCATTTTCTTCCTCCTTGGCTTTGTTGTTTGACATAAATCAATATATATGTTAGGATTCTGAAGTAACAGATTTTTGAATCGAGGACATAAATCTCTAAGCATTTGGGTGTTTGCATCAGGACGTCTCTTGTAATGTCTTTTTAAGATATTACTCGGACTATCCTTATTACTCACGTTCAACTTTGGATCCTCCGAAGCCTTGCTTAGAGATTTATGTCCTCGATTTTGTTTAACTACACCAATATAGAATATTTTTTATAAAAAAAACATTTACAAATACTCTAACCTGATGTCTTTTAAAGTTCTATAACCCGTTTTACTTCTTCAAGAGAGGTGATGCCTTTTAGAGCTTTTATGACAGCATCTTCTTTCATGGTAAGAATTCCTTGTTTTTTTGCTAATTCTTCTACTTCTGTCTCTCTGGGTTTTTTACTTATTAATTGTTCCATTTCGTCATCAATAAGTATTGCTTCAAATATACCGGTTCTTCCACTATAACCGGTATCACTACTATTCTCTGGTACATCAGGCACCCAAAGATGATTTGTTTGTGGAATCTTACTTTTGTCTACGACCCCGGCCAGAATTCTTTCAATGTCTTCTTTGTCCTTGCCTTTAATTGGTATTTCTTTTCTTTTTTCTCCAAGTTTTCTAACAAGCCTTTGGGCCATAGAAACATTTACAGCTGGCCCTATAACTTTTTCATCTACACCTAAGTCGATTAACCTTGGAAATGTTCCGGCCGCAGAGTTTGTGTGGAGAGTTGAGAGAACAAGATGTCCAGTTAGCGCCGCATGAATAGCAATTTTTGCCGTTTCATTATCTCTAATTTCACCAACCATTATAATATCTGGATCTTGTCTTAAAGACGAACGTAATCCCGTTGAGAAGGTATATTTCTTCTTTCTGTCTACTTGCGTCTGAACAACACCAGGTAAATGATATTCAATCGGGTCTTCAATGGTTATGATTTTTATTTCTGGCTGATGAATCTTGCTTAGAAAAGCATAAAGAGTAGTTGTTTTACCAGAGCCAGTTGGACCAGTATTTAAAATTATCCCATTTGGTTTCTGGAGCTCTCCCATGATAGCTTTTAATAAATCTTCATCCATCCCAAGGGCTTCCATAGAGACTTTTATAGTCTCTGGATTTAAGATTCTAAGAACTATTGCTTCGCCGTAAGCACCAGGCATTGATGACGCCCTAATTTCTACATCTGTTTCTCCAAGATTTATACTAAATCTTCCGTCTTGTGCTTCCTTTTTAACATTAAGTTTCAGTCCAGCTAAGATCTTGATTCTTGAAAGCAAAAGGTTGTATGTTTTTGTGTCGAAATATAAAATTTCAGTTAACATTCCGTTTAATCTGAACCGAAGTCTAGCATTTGATTCCTCTGGCTCAATATGAACATCGGAAGTCTCCATTGCCAAAGCTCCCGCGAGAACCGTCTCTATAATTCTTGAAGTTTTGTGACCCTTTTTCATAACCAAGGTCTCTTTGATTATCTTTATTACTTCATCAAGAGTTTTTATTTTTTTAACCAAGTTTTCAATTTGCTCGCTTGAAATTTCTAAGACCCCTGCCTTGGTTTTTTCCGAGAAGGATATATCCTTATACATTGTCCAAGCCTTTTCCAAACTTTTATTAGAAACCATAAAGAGTTTAGGAGCAAACCCCTTTTTCTTTAATTCTTCTAAAACATTAGTTACGCCATCATCTTTAGGGGAATGAGCGGCAACATTTACATTTTTTTCTAACTTTGAAAAGACAGCAACTTTGTTTTCCTTGGCGACACCCTCTGGTATTAGTTTTAAGGCATCAGTGTCAATTGAAACCCGTGAAAGGTCTCCATATTCAACCCCATATTTCTTTGAGAGAAGTTTTGCCAGGTCCTCTTCTTCTCTCTCGCGCAGGAGCTTAATTTTTCTCTCTGTCTTTTTGTCGGCAAATAAAGCCATTATATAGAAATAATAACTTTTTTAAGGTATCCTAACAATTTAGACAGGGGGGAGAGTCCTATTGACAAACAGGAATTTATTGTGATATAATTGAGACAGAAAGGAGGAGGACGCAATGGAGAAAACCAGAAAAAGGGTGGTCCTCTTTTTTGTAGGACTTCTCCTGGTGGCCGGTTGTGGTTGTGGGGCGGCTCGTCACGGGCCGGCCTACGGAGGGCTGCGGACCATTTTGGTCCGCTCGTTGATTGATCAGCATTTCATTGTTGTGATCAACGAAAACACGATCGCAATCGATCTGCTGGTCAACGGGACACAGTATGCTGCTATTCGGCCGGGGGGAACCTACACTCACGTGGTGGAGACGAGCAGACTCTCTGGGCGAAATGTTCGCTCAGAGCTGGTGATTACCGCCATCGGAACGTATCCCGATGGGACCATTGGGACCTACACCAGAGAGGTCTCGGTGTACTCAAACCGGTATTCTGCCGAGACTCGATCTCGGCAGGTAAGGGTCCGTCTTAGGCGGGTCCGGTGAATGGGGTACGGGGCCGTAGTGTGTTTGTTGCACTACGGCCCCTTTTAATTTAAGTGGTAAAATAAGGAAATGAGGGCTATTTCAAAATCAGTTGAGGAGACAAACAAGCTGGCAGGAGAGATTTTAAATACTATCAAAAAATCAGACAAAGCAATTATTTTTGGCTTAAGAGGAGACCTTGGTTCTGGTAAGACAACTTTTGTTAAAGCAATTGCCGAACACCTGGGGTTAAAACAAACTCTAACTAGTCCAACTTTTGTTATTGAAAAAATTTATAAATTAGAAAATAAAAATTTTAACCACCTAATTCATATTGATGCTTATCGTTTGGAAAAAGGGGAAGAACTAAAAACGCTTGGTTGGGAAGAAATTTCTTCTGACCCCAACAATCTTATTTTTATAGAATGGCCGGAAAACGTCAGTGATATTTTGCCAGAAAACACAAAATATATAAATTTTGAATTTATTGATGATAAAATTAGAGAAATAAGTTATGAGTAAAAACTCACCCAAAAAACTAATTCTCCTTGATTCGCACGCTATTCTTCACAGGGCTTATCACGCCCTACCCGATTTTACTTCGGGAGATGAGCCAACCGGCGCTCTCTATGGCCTTTCTTTAATGCTTTTGAAAATTATTAACGACCTTAAGCCCGATTATATTATTGCCGCCTATGATTTACCAAAACCGACATATAGGCACGAGGCATATGAGGATTATAAGGCTGGTAGAAAAGAGGCAGACGATGAGTTGATTGCACAAATAAAGCGCTCTCGTGATATTTTCAATGCTTTCAGTATCCCAATGTATGACAAAGAAGGATTTGAAGCGGATGACATTTTGGGAACTATAGTTGAGGAAACGAAAAATAATAAAGATCTTGAAATTGTTATCGCCTCGGGGGATATGGACACCCTTCAACTTGTTGATGGTGACAGGGTTAAGGTTTATACATTAAGAAAGGGTCTTAAGGATACTGTTATTTACAACGAAGAGGCTGTTAAGAAAAGATTTGGTTTTGGTCCAGAGCTTCTTCCAGATTTTAAAGGATTAAGAGGGGATCCGTCGGATAATATTCCGGGCATAAAGGGGATTGGAGAGAAAACAGCTACAGAAATAATTACTAAGTTTGGCGACATTGAATCAATTTACAAGTCTTTGAAAAAAGACGAGACCAAATTTGAAAAAGCTGGAATCAAATCGAGGATTATTAATCTTTTGAAGGAGGGCAGGGAGGAAGCCTTGTTTTCAAGAGAACTTGGAGAAATTAGAAGGGATGTTCCAATAGATTTTTTAATACCAAAGCTATCTTGGAAAGAATCCGTTGAAACAAAAAATATTCTCAATCTCTTTTCTGAATTAAGTTTTAGAACTTTGTCTGACAGGGTTAAAAAACTTTTTGATATAAAAGAAGAAATAAAAGTTAGAGAGGAAAATAATTCACCGGATGAAATTAAAAAAACTGCTATAGCTTTATGGCTTTTGAATTCTGATATTACAAATCCAGGACTTGACGAGATACTCCAATTTGCTAAAACCAATTCATTTCTAAAAGCTAAAAAATATATTTTTGACGAACTTCAAAAACAGGGATTTAAAAGCCTTTTCACAAAAGTTGAAGAACCTTTAATAAGAGTAATTGAAAAAATAAAAGAGAGAGGAGTTAAAATCAATACGGATTATTTAAAGAAGCTTTCGGATGAATACCACAAGGAATTGGTTAAGATTCAGAGTAAAATCTATAAGCATGCGGGAGTTGAGTTTAATATAAATTCCCCCAAACAGCTTGGTGAGGTCCTTTATGACAAATTAAATCTGGCTGGCAAGAATATGAAGAAAACCTCAACTGGCGCCAAGTCCACAAGAGAATCAGAACTCATTAAGCTTAAAGGGGGACACCCTATTATTGACGAGATTTTAGGGTATAGAGAACTTCAAAAATTACTTTCAACTTATATTGACAATATCCCCGAAATGGTAGAAGAAGATAACAGGTTACACGCTGATTTTAACCAAGCTGGAACTACAACGGGCAGGATGTCTTCACAGAACCCAAATCTTCAAAATATCCCTATAAAAAGTGAGCTAGGAAGAAGAATCAGAAACGCTTTTATCACAGAGAAGGGGTATAAGCTTGTTTCTTTTGACTATTCCCAAATTGAGCTTCGAATTGCCGCTTTTCTTTCAAATGACAAAAAATTAATTGATGTTTTTAAAGAAGGTAGAGACATTCATAATGCCGTCGCTTCGGAGGTTTTTGGTGTTAAACCCGAAGATGTGACAAAAAGAATGAGAACTCACGCCAAGACCATAAACTTTGGTATTCTTTACGGCATGGGCGTTAATGCTTTAAGGGTTGCTTTGGGGACAGACAGAAAAACAGCCCAAGAATTTTATAATGATTACTTCGAAAAATTTACGGGTATTACTGAATATTTAGAAAAAACTAAAAAGGAGGCAACTAAAAATGGATATACAGAAACTTTTTTTGGCCGAAGACGATACTTCCCTGGGCTTAAATCAAAATTACCATTTCTTCGCGCCCAAGCCGAAAGAATGGCTGTCAACGCTCCAGTTCAGGGGACTAGTGCCGATGTTATTAGGATAGCTATGGTTAATATTGATAAAATGTTAGGAAGTAAGGACGCACACCTAATTCTTCAGGTTCATGACGAACTCATTTATGAAATGAAGAAAGATTTAATTGATGAACTTACGCCACTTATAAAAATGGAAATGGAAAATGTTATTAAACCAAAAGACGCAAAAGGTCTTACTATGGTGGCCGATGTTTCTGTTGGCGATAATTGGGGAGAGATGAAGGAGATAAAATTATGATTTATTTGCTCCATGGTGAAAATTTCAAAGAATCAAGGAAAAAGCTTCATTCTTTAGTTGGTTCCCTTTTTAAAAAGGAGCCAGATGTCTCTAAGTTTTTAATTGATAATGAGAGCTTCTCAAAAGAATTACTAGAGGAAATGATTTCAGGCCAGACACTTTTTGCTGGTAGGTATATAGTCATAGTAGATAAGGTTTTTGAAAATAAGGAAGCGGGAGAAGTTGTTTTAGAAAAGCTTAAATTGATTTCAAAATCAGAAAACATTTTTCTTTTTATTGAAGAAAAAATAAATAAAGCTATCCTTTCTCGATTTAAAAAATGGGCGGAAAAAATCCAAGAATTTCCTTTAAAAAGTGAAAAAAAGGACAACAAGTTTAATATCTTTGGTATAACCGACGCACTTGGCAGAAGAGACAGAAAAGGAACCTGGGTTTTATACCAAAAAGCTTTATCGGAAGGGATTCAGCCGGAAGAAGTGCATGGGATTTTAGTTTGGCAGATTAAGAATCTTTTAATGGTTAAGGATGAAAAAGAGACTGGAAGTTTGGGGTTAAACCCATTTGTTTTAAGAAAATCTTTGGGATTTGCATCTAAATATAAAAAGAAAGAGTTGGTAAAACTTTCAGAAGAATTAATTAGAATTCCACACGAATCTCGAAGAGGCATGGAAGATTTTAATATTTCTTTGGAGAAATTTATTCTGTCTTTTTAAAGTTTTTTATAGATTATTTTATTTCCAATTCGCTCCAAGTATTTTTTAAAGTCTTCCGATGATATTTCCATTGTGGCCGAGTTTCTGTCTGGGTGAAAATGAATTTTTTCGTTTTTTAACAAATCTGTATCTACAATTACGACAACTTCTTTTTCCTTATCGTTTATTAAGCCAAACGGGCTGACCGAGCCAGGTTTCAGTCCTAAATACTTCATTAAATCTTCAGAGTTACAAAACCTAACCCTTTCACTGAATTCCTTTTTGAAAGACTTGTTGTCGAGTTTTTTATCACCTCTAATAGATATTAAATAATATTTTCCAGTCCTCTCGCCTTTAGCAAAAAGATTTTTATTTCTCTCTCCGGGGATCTCGTCTTTAAATTTTAAAGATTCCTCAACTGTAAAAACCGGTCGGTGTTCATAGACCTTGTGTTTAATTCCCAAGGAATCAAGGGTTTGGTAGATATTCATAATTATTATGTCGTCACAAGTTACTAAGCACGATTATTTGCTTCGCTCCGATTTTACTGAGTACTTGTGACCCCAGCTCGACTGTTTTTGCTTTACAAAAACATGTCTTCGCCCCAGACAAAGACATAAAAACAGCAAGTAGACACTATTTTTATTTAATGTCCGCCCAGTAGGATTCGAACCTACGACCATCTCCTTAAAAGGGAGCTGCTCTACCAGGCTGAGCTATGGGCGGTATTTTTAAAACCGCCAGTGGCGGTTTTATAGGGGAAATATAATGGAATTCAGGTGCAATGTCTAGTCTAAAGAGGCAAATCTATTGCAAGAAATCCTGCCCCGCTCAGAAGAAGTGAAAGAGAAATTGCGAAAAGAAGCAGGTAAAAAACAAAATTTCTGCTTAACAAAATCGGTTCTCTAACTTCGACATAAAGTTCAATCAAAGTTGTGACGGAAAAAATCAGTGCTGCAATTTGAGTATAGAATCCTGCAATAAGCATCAAACCGCCGACAATTTGAATTAGACCCAAAAAACTTACCCAAAAATTGGCTGGCTTGAGTAAAGTAATACTAAAAAAATTTATCCACGACCGCCTTTCCTTTCCAAATTTAAGGTATCCTAAATTAATAAAGATAAATCCAAGCACAGCCCTTAGTATTAGGGGTGCGAATAGTCCATAAGCCAACAATTCTGGAAAAGGATTTAACATTACTTTGTTATTCTAACATTTCCTGATAAGCTCTCAAACAAAATGGAAACTTTTATAATATTACATAACATCAGAAGCGCATATAACGTTGGCTCTGTTTTTAGAACCGCCGACGGTGCCGGTGTCTCAAAAGTATATTTAACTGGCTATACCCCAACACCAAAGGACAGATTTGGTAGATATAGAAAGGATATTTCGAAGGTTGCTTTGGGTGCAGAAAAAATAATACCTTGGGAATATAGCAAGAATATAGACATTGTTTTAAATAAACTTAAAAAAGAAAAAGTCCGAGTTGTAGCTGTGGAGCAAGATAAAAAATCAAAAGATTATAAAAAACTAAAAATAAAATCAAAAACAACTTTTATTTTTGGAAATGAAGTAAATGGTCTCTCGAAAAGTGTTTTAAAGAAAACTGATTCTATTGTGGAAGTTAAAATGAAGGGAGAAAAAGAGTCTCTAAATGTCTCTGTCGTTGTTGGAATAATACTTTTTAATAGCTAATGGCATCAACAACTCTACCTTGCTGATCTAAAAGCTTTATTATCTCTCTCTTTTTTCTCCAAAGCTCATCATTTCTTTCTAGATAAATTCTCCATTCTCTTTTATAAAAATCGGGATCGTTTTTATGAACTTCGACACAGTAATTATAATTAACATCAGCCGTTACATATTGATGACATGTTCCTCCTATATCAAGAGGAACTGATTCTAGATAAAGTTCACATCTCGAAAGTCGCTCAACAAAACTAATACATTTATCTGCCTCAGCGCCAACCCCAACATTGGGTAAATCATCAATTGGTTTTGGGCAAGTCCTTGGTATAGACGGTTTAAAATCTTGAAATTGCTCAAAATAGCCGGAACATTTATTTAATCTGAAAGAACTACCAATAGGTGAGCGGCCCGTTGTAATAATTGCCTTGTCTGTGGCTTGAAGAAAGATTTCAACCTTGCTATTTACTTGTCCAGAATACGGAAGATAAGAACCTTTTCCTATACTATCTCCGACTCCACTAATATCACTCTCCAGTCTCCAGCCAGTAATATTAATTCCCCCTTCTACATTTCTATTAACCTTTATCTCAATCCTTTCTTTATCTGGAGAAGTTTGCCTTGCGCCACTACTACTAGAAATTGTAATCTTGTCTTTGTAAGGACTCCCAGCAAGATTTTTTATATTTTGCAGAGTTTTCTTTAAATCTCTTAAATCTTGACCGCCTCCAATGGTTGACGAGGTAGAAAACGAGGAGTCTTGGCCTGTTCCTTGAGTTATTGAGCCCCCATATGTTCCTCCTGGGCCAACTGGCGCTGGTGGGTTTACAAACAGTTCTCCTACTCCTCCCTTCGAACCAACAAAAATCCAAACTAAAAAAAGGGCCAAAAGGGCCATTATTAACCATTTTAAATCATCCATAGCGTTCATACCAAGAATTTTACTCTATTTTCTTTTTTTAGTCTTTATTAATTTCTGATGTCTGTTGCAGAAATGTGCGCTTCTGCCGCCAATAACTTTTCTTTTAATTTTTCCAGGACAATTTTTCTTTAGGCATCTTTCTCCGGTCTTTCGGTAAACTTTATGTTTGTTTTGAAATTTACCCTTTTCACCTTTAATATTTCTATAGTCTGACATTGAGTCCCCACCTAAATTAATTCCTCTCTCTAAAATTTTTCTAGAAACTCTCCAAATTTCTTCCAATTTTTTGTTATCTACTGCATCGATATCGGTTTCTGGATGAATATTTGTTTCAAAGAGAATTTCATCCGAGTAAATATTTCCAATTCCTGAAACAAGTGCCTGATCCATTAAAATACTTTTAATCTTTCCCGATTTTTTGTTTCTTAATCTCTTAACAAATTCGTTCTGACTTAATTTGAATGAGTCAGGTGCAACGGACAACAAGTCACTGTGTCTTTCTAGATCTTTTGTTTTTATATACATCACTTTCGCAAACTTTCTCATATCTGAAAGCACAACATGTTTTCCATTATTTAATTCGAAAACTAAACGTATATGTTTATTAAATGGATCTTGAAGCGGGCCCTTTTCGGAAGCTTCCCATTCTTCTTTTCTTTTTTCGTACTTTCCATACAAAAGGTGTCCAGTCATTTTCATATGAATTAAAACAGTCACTCCATTTTTTAAATGGATTAGAATGTTTTTTCCAACTCTGTCAGTCCCTAGAACGGGGGAGTTTAAGGTATTTTTCCTGAACCTCAAAAAGTATTTTTTGTCCTTTATATTTTCTTTTCCTTTGTAATGTGGGCTGTTATAAGCGCTCCAAATAGCAGTAATTTTCTTACCCTTTAGAACCTTATTTAGACCGTTAACCGTTGTTTGAACCTCTGGAAGCTCTGGCATTACTTTCTCTTTTTTAGCTCCTCTCTGGCCACGTCAGCATCGCTCCAGGGCTGTTTTGTGCCATTTGGGCCCATGATATAGGGATCTGTGCCTTTTCCAGTGATAAGGACCACATCGCCTGTTTTGGCATGATTATAGGCCTCCCTGATAGCCTCTCGTCTGTCCATAACGACCTCAAAAATTGGCCTTTCTATATGAACTGCCATGTCTTCGACTATTCTCTTGGGGTCTTCGTTATAAGGATCTTCATCAGTCAGAATGATATGCGAGCAATGTCTTTCAGCGATTTTTGCCATATCTTTTCTTTTCCACTTGTCTCTACCTCCTCCGGTATTTCCTAAAACACAAATCTTTTTTGAGGTTTGAAAAACATCATAGAGTTTCTCGAGTGAATCGGGCGTGTGAGCATAATCGACGACAACTTTGAAATCTTGACCCTCTTCAACAAACTCAACTCTGCCTTTGATGCCTTTAAATTTTTCCAAGGCATTTTTAATTGTTCCTATTCCAACATTTTGTGTTCTGGCAAAATTAATTGCGCAGGAAATATTATATAGATTAAATTCTCCAGAAAGATAAGATATAATTTTCTCTCCATCAAATGTAAACTCTAATCCTTCCCTTTTTATTTCATACGGTTCCAGTTCTGTTAAACCAAATTGGTATTTTTCTGCGATGTTTAGATTCAAAAACTTTACCGATTCCTTCTCATCTTTATTTACAACCAAAATTTTTCTTTTTTTGGATGATTTCTCTAAAGCTTTACCAATTTTTAATTTTGCCTCGACATATTTTTCATAAGAACCGTGACGATCAATATGTTCTGGAGAAAGATTTGTAAAAATTAAGGCATCGTAGCTTATAAACTTATGTCGAAATTGAATAACTGCCTCCGATGTGATTTCTAAAATTGCATACTGACATTTTTCATTAACTGCTCTTCTTAAAAATCTCTGCATAGCAAACCTGCCAGGAGTTGTCATTTTGTACATATTTCTTCTCGATTCAGATCCAATTTTAAACCTTAAAGTGCTACCCAGAGCCGTTTTATAGCCCTTTTCTTCCAAAAAAGTATTTAATATTTCGATGGTACTAGTCTTACCCTTTGTTCCTGTAACAGCCACAACAATAATTTTTTTCGATGGAAATCGGTAAATAATTGCTGCTAAAAAAGAAAGAGTGTAATGATAAAAAGGCTGTCCAAATTGGTACAACTTTTTTGGTGTGATTTTCTCGATTGATCGTAGAATTTTTTCAAGCATTTCCAAGTATCTTTAGTGCTTTCTTTATTCGCTCATTTGTACCGGTAATATCATCTCCAACTTTTTTAAGTGCTTCTCTCGAATCATTTAATGTATAACCGAGTGCGTGAAGGGCCTCTAATGCTTCGGCTTCTTCTTTCAATCCAATCCCGTCTTTCTCTGTTGCTGTTCCGGTTTTATCTTTCAACTCCAAGATTATTTTCTGAGCACTCTTTCTGCCAATTCCAGAAACTTTTGTTAAATAAGATGCGTCTTCCGAAGAAATTGCTTTTCTTAAAACTGCGACTGGTGCCAAAGATAAAATTGCCAAAGCACTTTTTGGGCCAATACCAGATATTCCAATAAGAAGCTCAAAGAAATCTTTCTCTTCTTTATCAATAAACCCGTAAAGGTCCATTATATTTTCTCTGACAACCAGATGAGTCCATAAATTGGCATTGGAACCATTCTTTAGTTTCGAAAGGGTATCAGTTGAGACAAAGGCCCTATATCCGACTCCAGACATATCTATGATGGCGGAATTTTTGTCCTTATATACAACTTTCCCATTTAGTTTGGCTATCATGAGCTAATGATAACCCAAGAGGAGAAGAGGACAAAGAATATTGCTTTTTTAAGCTATATTCTATAATATTCTTCGCGTATGCCGATTATAAAAGCAGCAAAGAAAAGTCTCAGAAGCGATGCCAGAAAGCACCTTTTTAATCTACGTAGAAAAAGGACAATGCGGTCGGCTGAAAAAGAAATCAGAGAGCTTGTGTTACACAAAAAAGGAAAGGAAGCCAAGAAGGCTCTACCAAGGCTCTACAAAGCTATAGACAAGGCAGCCAAGGGAGGGGTCATAAAGAAAAATACTGCTGCCAGGAAGAAATCCAGACTCTCCAAGGCAATAAAAAAGATTTCGTAATCCTGCCTCTGGCGGGGTTTTAATTTGTGCAGAATACTTGAATTAGTCCGAACCGCTTTCGCCGCCTGCGGCGGCGAGGAAATCCCCCCGCGAAAATCCGGAAAGGCGGCGGAGCCGCACGAATGACAATTCCAAGTTTTTCTTTGGCGGAGTTCGGATTTACTGAAATTCTAGCGAATTTCAGTCTTGGCGGCAAATTCTTCGTTCTTTGAGTTATGAAAAAGAAAAACGCGCCAGAGGTCCGAAGACGTGGCGCGTTGGGTTGGCGGGAGAGGTGCGAGGTGGGTTGGCACTAAGCGGTGAGGTGGGCGATGACACTGCCCCAGTCCTTGCCCCACTGCTTGCCGGATTCGTGGCAGGTCCAGCACTTACGGCCAGTACCCTTGCAGGTGTCGCAATCCGGCTTCGGCGAACCGGCGTTGTGCTCGACACAGTGGCACACCTCTTTGCTACCGGTGCCGTTGCAGTCCGGGCAGGTGGTTCCCTCCACGGACGTCATCGGTGAGTGGTAGTAGCCGACCTTCGCTCCGTTGATAACGAAGCGAGGTGGGTTGGCAGCGAGATGACCATGGGTCCGGGAGGCGAAGGGGTCGAGCATGGCGGAAGCAGGGTGATCGTGATGGTTGGTATCCGTCACGACCGCCACATACTTCGCACCATGGAGCGCCGCCATGAGCGAAAG
>Ga0187827_10002452_pt1 | contig 25386 bp, 19 predicted proteins | sample ETNtaG_39_FD_167969 | JGI IMG/M metagenome (GOLD analysis project Ga0187827, IMG submission 167969) | Marine microbial and viral communities from oxygen minimum zone, Eastern Pacific Ocean - ETNP2014_SV_150_PacBio MetaG (Illumina Assembly) | ecosystem: Environmental > Aquatic > Marine > Hypoxic... | reverse complement strand
AGGGCACGTTGCGTTACATAAGTCGAAATCCAACCATCGTTCCCAACATTGGCGTTCACCGTGAAGGTCCCATCAGCGTTCTCCATCGCCATCAGGTCGATGATGCGCACTTCAGGAGCCAAACTTGCTACATACATTAAGTATCGGAAGGACCGATCTGTACGGATGCGCATCATGTCGCCAATCGACGGCGGAAACGGCCCGGTCGGCGACACCCGGTAGCCACCGATTTCAATTGCCCCCAACTGAGGGTGATCGTAAGGCATCCACGGTTCGGCGAACTGCCCATCCATTTCCTCGACGTGCCAACGCTCCAGTTCCTCGGGCGTAACCTCCCCACTTCCGTCGTAGTCGATACCCGAGCCACCTACTTCCCCTCCGAAGCCATAGATCCCCTGGTGCAGGTATCCCCAATCCGGCGGCAAGCCGCCTATCGTTGCCCCTGTTCCTGCCGGAGTGTAGTAGTCACTAAAAGTCTGATCTCCAGGACTTAATACTGACCATGCTGCCTCGATTCGCTTGTAGAAATCGTTGTCCTCATGGTGCATGGCTTGATAGGGTTGGTTACTCAACGGCCTGATCATCCACTCCCGGCCTACGCCACCAGCGTGAATGTCGTACATGAAAAAGATGTTCTTACGGTCTGTCATCTCCTTGGCTACCGCGTAGATCTCAGGCAATGAAAACGGGAACTCTCCTGCTCCGGGGTCCTCAGAGACCCACTCGGCACCAAAGTTGCGATTGTAGTCGGGCTGTTCACGACGTCCGGTCCAGTCCCGCTCTCGATCCTTTATCTCCCATCCAGTGTCCGAGCTAGAACGCCAGACGTAGCCAAGCGGGTCCATGTGCCAGTCTTCATCCACCAGCCTACCTTCGGGAAGGTACTGATATTCCTCTTCAGCCGGATTCTCCTTCCAGCGCATTTGCGTTATATAGCCATCACCATTGAGGTCAGCACCCGGTTGCTCTTCTTCTTTGTAGCCGGGCCAGGCAGGGTGAGAAGTTAACGCCAGCTGACGTGAGTCAGGGTTCAAGTCGGTAACAACATAAAAAGTGCGGGTGTCCAGGATGCGTCTGACTGCAGGGTCAACACCGTACATCGCCAACGTTCGTTCGATGAAATACTCTAGATACACTGGTCCCGGTGTTTCGTTAGGGTGCACCCCGGCTTCTATCCACAAACCAGGCTTTGACTCACCATCGCCAGTTTCGAAGTTTGTGATCTCCATCATTAGTAACTTTCTTCCTTCTCGACTGTTACCAATGTGGTGGGCACGGACAATCTCTGGATACTGCTCCGCAAGTTCTTGCAGCCGCGCATTGACGGCTTCGGGTAAACGGTACGGCCAGCGATCAAAGTCGAACTGTTCTTCAGTTGGCTCAAAGTCGACGAACTCCTCAAAGCGCTGAGCATCCACTGAGACGACCATCAGAAAAACCATGGTCACGCCGACAATCGAACTCCTCAATATTGAACTTCCCCTGTAACACCACCACATCTGTGCTCTCTCCAGATCCCTCATCGACCGATCTCCGTCGAAGCCTCGGCGTAGCCTGCCTTAGGTGTCCCGACCCTAATGGAAAAGCTCACGGGCACAGAATCTGCACGCACAACCCATTCGAAGTCCGTAAGCGGTGGCGTTGCCTCGAAAGCCCCGGCAACAAACCCCTGAATGTGCCCAAGGTTTCGCTCTAATCCCCCCTCAATAACCTCGCCACCTTCGATATCGATCGTCGCCACCAACGGCATGTCACGGCGCAACTCAATGGCGCGCTGCGTTAAGTAGGTCGGAAGCCCACCGATGTTTTGTAGCGTAGCGGTTACACGATGAAGGCCATCGCCTAGCGGCTCGGACGCAAGCTCAGCAATACTAATCAGCGGTGACAAGCTCGCAATATAGAGCAGGAAGTCATACTGGATTTCGCAGTGGAACTGCAGTGTCTGATCGAGTGCCGGCGGCATACCTCGTGACCCACCAACCTCCACGATACCGAGGCTTGGATGTTCCACCTCGGACCAGGGAGAGTTGAACATTCCACCTTTTTCCTCACGATGCCAACGTTCTTCCTCCTGTGGTCGAATCCATCCGTCCTTGTTGTAGTCCCAGCCAGATCCGTTTACCTCCGGAGAAAGGTGATGGAGGCCTGCATCCATGTAGGCCCAGTCAACATTGAAGCCAGCCATGGTGTCACTGTAACCACGGGGTTTCCCATTCTCGTCCAGACGACTCGTGGTAAACAAATAGCTGTAGTAGTTGTTCTCGGTAAGCCCGCCACCACTCAGGTGCGCCCATATGGCACCTACCCGCATGTAGAAGTGGTTGTCCTCCCCATTCATCCAGTCGTATGGGCGATCCATCGGCGGACGCACCATGTAGCTTCGTGACCCGCCGCCGGAGTGGACAGTGTAGGTGAAGAAAATATTGTCATGATCGAGAATGAAGTCGGCAACCGTACCGACCTCGGGCAACGAGAATGGACGCGGCCCAGCGCCCGGCTCATCAGCCTCCCACTCCGCTGACCAGTTCCGATTGAAGTCAGGGCCCTCACGCTGACCCGTCAAAGGATCACGCCGGCGACGCTCCAGGAACTCTGGCTCTGCCCGAACATCAAGAAGCTCCAAAGACTCAGTGTAGTAGCGATACCCTTCGTCAGATGTCGCATCCGGCACTCGCATCTGAGTGATATAGCCGTCTCCATTCAGGTCAGTACCGATATGTTCGCTAGCATCGTAGCCAGGCCAGGCTGGATGCCGGCTCAAGACCATGTCACCACCGTCAGCGTCAAACACCGGCATCACGTAGAAGGTACGCGTGTCGAGCATCCGGGTACTGAGTTCGTCCTTGCCATAGCTGTGCAGTAGCCGGTGCACAAAGTAGCGAAGATACTGCCGGCCGGTCAGTTCGTGGGCATGAATATTGCCGTCCAACCACAAACCAGGCTTGGTGTCGCTAGGCCCGGTAGCAAAATTGGTTAGCTCAATGACCCACAGGTCCTTACCTCGACGACTCTCGCCAATTCGGTGTGCCCGCGCGAGCTCAGGATACGACGCAGCTAGCTCCTGGAGTTCCTTGCCAACCTCGTCGTTCAGTGGGTACGGCCACTGCCCGTAATCAAACGTGAAGCCCTCGACCACCGGGTTCCTTGCGTCTTGACCAAGGGACACCGATGGCAAGAAAAGCATCCAACCAACCAAGATCGCGAGCAACGCTTGCCGCATCACTGTCCTCCACGCTATTAGCAACGAGCCGCCACCAGAACAGTAAACGCCACTCGTCCTTTATTTAGGGGGTTAGGTACTGTATATCCTGAACAAAATTTCCCAAAGGTAGGAAGGCCTTGAGATTAAGAGTCGGCACAACCACGAGATTAATACCTCCACCCACTCGGCAGAGGATCACCTCCGTGTCTAATTTCAGGAACCTTCGGGAACCGCTTCCATTAGTAACGCCAGAGCGTTTGACAGTCCCCGATCACCAGGCCCTCCACCTTTATAGTGGCCAAGTCTTACCACCACCAGGTCGTGTGAAGGAATGATGATGGTCTTCTGGTTACCTGCACCGGCCATGTAATAGGCAGCTTTCGGAATCGGATAGGCTTCGGTTCCGTTGATCCAAAAGAAACCACCATAGATTGGGCGACCATCAGCTTCCCAACCAGGTGCCAGCGTGCTGACAAACTCTACGAAACCCTCCGGTAAAATGCGCTCTCCCATCCACATACCATCTTGAAGGTACAGGTTGCCAAGCCGAGCCCAGTCACGCCCCGTCCCAAACTCGTAACCCTGCAACAAGAAGTTTCCATAAGGATCAGTTTCCATCACCATATTGCGGACGCCAATCTTGTCGAACAATTTACGCTGGGGAAACGACAGGTACTCTCCGCCACGCCCCTCCACACCGAGGCGAACAAGATAGTTCGTAAGCACCGGATCAGAGTTGCGGTAGCGACCAACCGTGTTCGGTGGCCACTGTTGTGGTCGGTTCGCAGCGTACTCGAATGAATTTACACTTCCTGTATAAACGTACAGATGATCTGGGTAACCAAGAGCTCGATCAAAGTCCGGATCACCGGCATTACGGAAACGTAGGCCGCTCGACATCCGCATAATGTCGGCAATGCGGATCTCTGCACGTGGATCATCTTCTCCCTGCCACTCAGGAACTGGGGCTGGCTGCCACAGGTCGTAAACACCCTGCTCGATGAGAACACCCATCAATGTGGCGGTCAGGCTCTTACCCATTGACCAGCTTTCAAGCGGGGTATGCATGGTAATGCCATCCCGATAACTCTCCCCAATGATTTGCCCCTTCCAGGTGACCACGAATGCTGCCGTCATACCTTCGGCAGGTTCGAAGGCTGCAGCGACAGCCGCTGAAACCTTTTCCTCGTCAAGCTCCGATGGAAAGGGTTCGTCTGGCAATACATCGCCCATTGGCCAAGGTGTAGTCGCCGGATCGGGGAGAGCGCTCTCGACATCAACCGGTGTGAAGTGGACGGAATCTTCGCCAATTGGCAACGTCACACAGCCTTGGTCGCCGACGACCTTGGCTGTACGTACAACACCGTCCGGGAGGGTTAGGTGCACGGCTTTGTTATCCCAATCGATGACCCGGTCAACCACATTGGCTCGCTGGTCGTATGCAGCAGTGAAATAGCCAATGTTTTCGGCAACAAAGTCAGCATCAAGGCCCGTAATGAAGACTCCCGAGCACAGGATCTTGGCAAAGCCTGATGCATGATGCGCCATTGCATCACCTGGCGGAGGAACGTATTCGGTGTCCAATTCAAGCTCGATGGCACGCACCAGCATCGCTTCGCGCTGTGACATTTCCCCGTCGGGCGATCCTTCATCGCTTGGCCCCTGACAGGCCAGTGTAAAAATAGAAAACACAACACAGAGAGCGAGCAAGGTGCCTCGCGATATTGAGCACTTGGCCATGCGAACGTTTGCCTCCCGTCGTGACTGGCATTCAGCCACAGATCGTCAATGAAGTCGTCACAACCATACTCCAATTTCTGGCCGTTTACGGCAACCATAGGCATCTCGACCGGTAATCACGCGTCCGCTAGCATGACGCTGATCTATAACCCTTTTTGCCCAAGGAGGAGCTTCGATGATTCGGAATTTCAACTTGATCGTTTTGTTGATCTGTATGGCGGCTGTGGTCGGCATGGCTCCTCCTCAAGATCTCGACCGCACCGCTCGCCTAATGGAAGAGCTCACCAACGCTCCTGGCCCACCAGGCTTTGAGGGGCCAGTTAGAGACATTGTCGTTCGGGAATTGGAAGCATTGGGAATTCCCGTCGAGTATGACGGCCTCGGATCGGTTATCGCGGCAGAACCCGGGGACGGACCACGGCTCATGGTCACTGCCCATATGGATGAGGTTGGGCTGATGGTGCAATTCGTGCGTCCCGATGGTTTCATCAGGTTCAAGCCCCTTGGGGGCTGGCTTCGGCAAGCGTTGCCTGACCAGCGCTGGACCATCGTTGGTCGTAACGGCCCCGTGCTGGCCGTGAGCGGCTTGCGAACCGTGCACGTAACTCCCACTAGCGAACGTGATCAAGTGTGGCCAATCGAACAAATCTTCCTCGACGTCGGTGCGCGTTCGGCTGACGAGGTCGAAGCGATGGGCATCCGACCGGGAGATCCAGTCGCACCGTGGAGCCCGTTTACCGTTATGCCTAACGGCCGCTATGCGGCGAAGGGATGGGACGACCGCGTCGGCCTTGCGGTCATGCTAGAGGCTGCGCGGCAGATTCACGAAAACAAGATTCAGCTCCCAAACCAAATCATCTGGGTAGCAACCGTACAAGAGGAGATCGGCCTGCGGGGTGCACAGACCTCTGTGCACATCGCCGATCCAGACCTCGGTATCTCTATAGAGGCAGGTGTATCCGCTGACTATCCCGGTGCGCGACCCGAACAGGCACAGGAGCATCTTGGCCATGGCCCTGGAATGTTCCTGCTGGATAGTTCGATGATTCCCAATAGGAAGTTGCGCGACTTTTTCTTCGATGTAGCCAAGGAGGAAGGAATCCCGTTACAGGGAGACGTCCTGACCGGATATGGTGAAGATGGTGCCGAAATTCAACGCTATGATAGCGGGCGGCCTTCGGTGAACATCACCGTGCCAACGCGCTACCTCCATTCCCACAGCGGTATCATCCAGCGCAGCGATTTCGACCATGCGGTCGATCTTCTTATCGCGACCCTGTCACGATTGGACGCCGGCACGGTGGAACGTCTCAGTCAGTTCTAAGGACTACCCTGCCGCTGGCATCACATTATGGTTTACCGTCCCATTTCTTAACTAGCTTGCGGAAAAATCGGTGGTAAATATCGTCCATCTGATTTACACAGTAGTTGTCAGGTTCGAGAAACGATCCTTGTCGAATTATTGATTGGAGCGGAATTAACCTAACCGGAGTCGACAGATGGGAAAAACCCTGGCTTGTACGCTGTCATTGTTGTTTCTTGCTTCCACCCTGCTGGGGGCCCAATCGGGGGCTGGCACACTTGCCAGCGATCCGCGCGTAGCCACGGCTCTTGAACTCATCGAGTTGTGGATAGACGCTCAAGTGGACTATGACGACATACCAGGCGTGAGCATGGGCATCGTCTACGACCAAGATTTGATCTGGAGTAAGGGCTTCGGCTACTCCCATGTCGAAAGTGGAATTCCTGCGGCAGCCAATACCATCTACAGCATCTGCTCCATCTCGAAGCTGTTCACCAGCATCGGCTTGATGCAGCTGCGTGACGAGGGATTATTGCGACTTGACGACCCAATCGTCGATCACCTCCCCTGGTTCACAATCCAGGATTCTCACCCGGAAACAGGGGCTATCGATTTACAAGGGGTGCTTACACACTCCGCCGGTCTGCCGCGGGAATCCGACCATCCATACTGGACTGGTCCTGAGTATCCGTTCCCTACAAGCGAGGAGATCATCGACAGAATATCGGACCAAGAGGAACTCTATCCGGCCGACACCTACTACCAGTATTCCAACCTTGGCCTGACACTAGCGGGCGAGGTTGTGGCAGCGATTTCGGGACAACCCTATGCCGAGTATGTACAGGAACACATTCTCGATCCTCTGGGTCTTGATAGCACCAGCCCGGAAATCCCAGAAAAGCATCGCGGTGAACGTCTCGCGACCCCTTACAGCACGCCGGGCCGAGACGGCAAGCGTACGGCAATTGACTTCTATCAGGTCCGTGGCATTGCCCCAGCCGCTGGCTATGCATCCACAGTGGAGGACTTGGGGCGCTTTGCCTCGTGGCAGTTTGGTTTGCTCGAGGAGGGCGGGGCCAAAGTGCTACATGCCACCACGCTGCGGGAGATGCAGCGCGTGCATTTTGTCGGTGAAGATTTCCAGGCATACCGCGGGATTGGATTTTCTGTTTCAAGGCGCGATGGCAAGACATATGTAGGACACGGCGGCTCATGTCCCGGTTATCGGACCAACCTCTCGATGTCGAACGAGGACAAAATAGCGGTGATATTCATGACCAACGGAGGTGAGGTTAGCCCCAGCGCATACACTTCGCGGATTTTTGACCTTGTTACGCCAGCAATCAACAAGGCACTCGAAAACCCCAGCGAAGCTAAGCAAACTGCGCAGGAACTGGAGAAATACAAAGGCCGCTACGACCGCCCGCTCGGTGGAGAAACCCACGTACTGATCAAGGATGGGAAACTGGTGACGGTCTCGTTCCCTTCTATGAACCCTCAGCTAACCATGTTCGAGCATGTCGGCGAGCACATGTTCCGGAGGATTCGTGACGACGGCGAACTGGCCGAAGCAACGACTTTCGAAATCGGTCTGGACGGCGAGGTAACACGCATGGTGCGTAACACAAACTATTCGATCAGGGTACGCTAAAGCTCGGCTACTGAATCGTGGCTCGCGGTCTCACCCAAGTGATGACCAGACGGCATGAAATCTCTGCTCGGGGGATGAAAGGCTTGCCCTTTCCACGGGGAAAAGATTCTTCTAGAAAGGCCAGAGGAGAAGTATGGACAACGCAGGCACTTTGTTAGTTATGTTCGGCGCTGCTGCTTTTGTTGTTTGGTTGATCCGCTATGAATGGGGTCCCCAGATCGGTGACATCCCCGACCAAATTGCGAAACTCGCCGGGTTACATAAGTCAGGGATTTTGAGCGACGAGGAATTCTCTGAGAAAAAGACTCGACTCCTCAAGCGTATGTAGCTATATGGAGGGTTCTAGCTAACTGAAAGAACACCTAGGCATGACTAACGAAGAAGATCACGCAGCTATCCATGAAAAGCTGGACAAGCTTCAAGAGGATGTGGACACGCTAAAGACGGGAGGCAGGCAGAACGCAGCACATATGACCTTGCTCCTTATATTCGTGATGCAGGCGTTTGTTTTGTATTTGATTTTTTGGGCTTGACGAGAAAGGCCAGTTTTGGGGACACAGCTATGACGAAACGTACGGTCTGGGGGTTGGTTATCGGGGCATCGTTAGCTGGTTTTGCGACTGCCACGGCGCAAGCACCGCAAGATTGGACGCAATTCCGTGGTCCCGGTTCGATGGGAGTCGTCGACGACGCAAACCTTCCGTCCAATTGGAGCAGAACCGAGAACGTAGCCTGGGCAGCGGAGATCCCGGGTCGAGGTTGGAGCTCTCCGATTGTTGTCGGCAACCTTGTGATTGTTACCACGGTGATCAGTTCAGTCGAGCAAGAGAAAGCTCAGGGTGGCCTCTATTTCGGTGGTGAGCGGCCGGCGCCGACGGATTCCCATCGCTGGGTCATCGTGGGCGTCGACTGGGCCAGCGGAGCCATCCGTTGGCAGACTGATGTACACAGCGGCGTACCGCCTAGAGGACGACATCTCAAGAATAGCTTCGCGTCGGAGACTCCCGTTTCTGACGGCGAACGAATATACGCCTACTTCGGAAACGTCGGGGTGTTCGCCTTAGATCTCAAGGGGAATGTACTTTGGGGAAAACGGTTTGAACCGGCCCGCACCCGTTACGGGTGGGGTACGGCTGCTTCCCCCGTCTTATACGAGGATAGGCTGTACATTCTCAACGACAACGATGAAAAGTCATTCATGGTGGTACTTGATGCCGCGACTGGTGACGAGATCTGGCGCATTGACCGCGAGGAGGGTTCCAACTGGGCAACGCCTTACATTTGGGAAAACAATCTCCGCACCGAGATCGTTACCTCGGGAACTGACAAGGTTCGTTCCTACGACCTCGAGGGCAACCTACTATGGGAACTCACCGGGATGTCATCCATCACTATCCCCACGCCCTTTTCGAAGTTTGGCTTGCTCTACATCGCATCCGGCTATATTGGCGACCAACGCCGTCCAGTCTTCGCGGTCCGCCCAGGGGCCAGCGGCGACATTACATTGGGCGAGGATGAGATGAACAGCGAACACATCGCCTGGTTCTTGCCCCAGGGGGGACCATACAACCCATCCCCCATTGTCTACGGGGACTACTACTACACCCTTTATGATCGAGGCCTCTTTACCTCCCATGACGCCAGGACTGGGGAGCCAATCTACGGCCGCCAAAGAATCACTCGGGGCGGCACGGGGTTCACGGCATCACCATGGGCCTACGACGGCAAGATTTTCGCCCTTTCAGAGGACGGAGACACTTTCGTAATCAAGGCAGGGCCAAAGTTCGAGATCCTGGGGGTAAATGCCCTTGACGAGTTCACGATGGCAACACCCGCGATTGCTCGCAACAGTATAGTGATCCGGACTTTGTCGAAGCTCTACCGGATTACCTTTGAATCCAACATCGAGGATAATGAGCGCCTAATACGCTAATCAATAATGGGCTCTATCCAATCGCGGTCACCACGCTGAGTCGACCCGTTGCGCTCCCGCCTCGGGCGAAAAATTGTGCAACGGGGCATAAGCACGTTCTGTCGATCTTTAGGACATAGATGACTTAAGCCTCAAACATAATCGGGCACGGAGAAATCTTATGTACCGTCGAACAACAGTACTGATTATCGTGGCAATACTCTGGGCTGTTGGCCCGATTCTGGGCCAAGAGAATCAGGCTGACGAAAGCAGTTCATTGAGCACAAAGCCCCAGGGCCAGTTGCGATACGTTAACCCGCTCGTGATGGAAAACGCTGGGCGACTTGCCGATCCCACAGTTATTAAGTTTCAAGAAACCTACTACCTATATCTCACGGGGGGGGTTTCGCCCGGCGGTCGTTTGGGAGCGGCCGTCTGGTCATCCACTGATTTAGTGAACTGGAAGCATCACGATGTCTCCATCGCAGGAGATCGCGGAATCGGCGCGCCGACCGCTTTTGAATATGAAGGTTACGTATACCTAGCTGGAAACGACACCGGCCTTTTTCGTAGTCGCAACCCGCTGGGCCCCTTTGAGTTCTTCGGCGATTTTGTCGATGAACATGGGCACAGGCTCGAAAGGAGCCTTCACGACTTTTGCCGCGGCTGTGCCGACGGGGGCGTTTTTGACGCTGCCGTTTTCGTCGATGAAGACAGTCGAGTGTACCTATACTACGCGGGTGGTGGCGCCGACGGCGTATACGGAGTGGAGCTTGATAGAACCGACCTAAGAAAGTTTGTGGGAACGGCCAAGCATTTCTTTCGCTTCGAGCCTTCCCACATCTGGGAGCGATACGGCAGTCGAAACGAAATGAGCACTCAAAGCTGGATCGAAGGACCCTGGATAACCAAGCACAGCGGTACTTATTACCTGCAGTACGCTGCACCAGGGACCGAATGGAAAACATATGGGGTAGGCGTTTACACAAGCCAGGACCCCTTGGGTCCATTTGACTACTACGATGGAAGTCCGATTCTCGTGCATAACGGAGGGCTGATCAACGGCTCTGGACACCACAGTGTCGTCGAAGGCCCCGACGGTAATTTGTGGGCGATCTATACCTTGCTGTACCGAAACTGGAATCGGATGTTTGAGCGACGTATTGGTATGGACCCCGTTGGCTTCGATGCAAACGGCAACATGTTCATAAAGGGGCCATCAGAGACCCCGCAGTGGGCCCCTGGTGTTAGCGCGAAACCCTGGGAAGACAATGACGCTGATGCGATTCCTTTGTCAGAAGACAAAATTTACATCGCTAGCAGCGAGGCACCGGGCCGAAACGCCCCCTATGCCCTCGACAACAATGCCAGAACCTGGTGGGCACCTGAAAACAACGATGAAGAACGATGGCTAGAAATCGATCTCGGTGCAGGCGAGGAACAAGACTACGTCGTAGATTCAGCGCGCATTCTTTTCACGTTGCCGGAGGGGGATGTAGAAGATGACTACAGTCCCAACAAAGACGGTGCCACAGCTCGCTTCCGTCAATACAAAATCGAGGTCTCCATGGACGGCGAAACCTTTACCACCGTCGTGGACAAGACTGGAAACGATCGCGACAACGCCGTCGAGTTCGATGAGATCACACCGACAGAATGTCGTTACGTCAGGCTGACTATTGCTGCCTGGCCAACAAACCTACCCATCGGCGTACTGGAATTCACGGTTTTTGGCCGCCCTATTCCCTATTGAGACCCGTCACCTGCCTTCGGATAGACCATGTCTCCTTCGTAGTCCTTAAGACCACAAAACCCATACACCTCGAAACCGTTTTCTTGCAATAAAGCCGCGGCACGCGCGGCTCGGCCACCGCCGTTTCAGGCGGTGAGAATGGGTCGATCGCGAGGCAGTTCATTGAGCCGATCCGCGAGTTCATCAATTGGAATGTTGGTGTAGCCCGCTACCATGCCGAACTCTTCGAGTTCACTCGGGCGACGCACGTCGAGTAAAAACACCTCATCACCCACGAAAACTTCGGCGAGTTCCTCGAAACCGATGCGTCGAGTTTCCTCGGCAACCTGCGTTACAGTTTCCCCCGGAACGTTTGTTGCTTCACCCTCTGGCGAACTTTGACAAGCTACGCTCACGAATCCAGCGATGGCGACTATGGCGTAGAACTTAATGGCGCTCATATTCTCCTCCTGAGTTAAGCGTGCCAATAATAAGCATTTTCCGCAGCTAGATGCCAATTACGGCATAAACTTTTCTGTGGAGCATAGAATGGCATTGCTATGGGCGCACAATGCAGAGAGTTGACAGCAATCTTCGTGGCGACAGCAATACTCGCCTGTGTACCACCTCCCGGTAGCGTATTACGGCTAAACGATGCCGCCATTGGAGAGCTTGATCCTCACAAGGGTTCCGACTACGCCGACTCGATCTTGATGTTCAACGTCTATGACTTTCTCGTGCGGCCCGGAGAGGGGAACAAGATTGCACCGGATCTGGCGACCTCCTGGGCCGTCAGCGACGATGGTCTTAGTTACAAGTTTAAGCTTCGTGACGATGTCGTGTTCCATGACAGTTCGCCGTTGCGAGCCGCAGATGTTGTGTTCTCGGCACGCCGGATGCTGGAGCTGAATCGGGGCTATTCATATCTATTCCCCGACTACGAGGTTGAAGCACTAGATTCATCCACTGTGCAGTTCAGATTACGGCAACCGTTCGCACCATTCTTAGCGAGCCTGGTGCGCCTGGCGATAGTCAATGAGGACCGCGTTCGCGCGAACCTTGAGGCCGGTACCTTCAGCGACCTCGGGGACTACGGGAGCTTATTTCTTTCCTCTAAGGACGCAGGAAGCGGCGCTTATCGAGTAGTAAGCCACAACCCACGTGAACTTACCGTAATGCAACGTCTTGATGATCACTTCAGAGGCTATGCCAACCAAGCACCTGAGATCGTGCGCCTCAAGTACTCCATGCAGATTCCTACGGTGCGAGCCCTGATGAGCCGTGGCGAGCACGAGATGACCCGTATGACCCTGCCACGCGAAATTCTGCAGGCGCTGGCTAAGGAACCCGACATCGAGTTGGCGGTTGATGTGCGCGCTTCCAATCACTACATCAAGCTCAACACTCAACGGGCTCCAACCGACGACGTTCACTTCCGGCGAGCGATGGCCCTAGCTTTCGATTACGAAGCGCTAAGTAGTCTGCTGGAGGTCACCGAAGAATTTCGCAACGGAAGGCCATCGCGTGGCCCCTTGCCTCCTGGTGTGCTGGGCTACGATCCCTCGGCACCAACGCCACGTCGCGACCTTCAGGCGGCGCGTGCCGAACTCTCGTTGTCGCGCTACGCTGCCGAGCGGCATTCGATTGAAATTCAATGGGTGGCTGAGGTAGGTCCGAGTGAGCAGATCGCTTTGCTATTCCAACAGAACCTCGGAGAAATCGGCATGGATGTCCGCGTCATGCGGGCACCGTGGGCTCTCGTTCTCGACCGTGCAACACGTCCCGAAACAACGCCTCACGCCAATACGGTGGACGTGAGCGCCTATACCCCCGATCCCGATTCAATTCTCACCGCGATGTACCACTCTGACAATGCCGGGAGTTGGTCATCAATGGAGTGGCTTCAGGATCCCCAGATCGACGCTCGCATCGAGGAAGGTCGACACATCACAGATCTTGAGGTTCGCGAAAAACATTACCGCCAGCTGGCCCGTGACTTGGCAGCGCTGCAGCCAGCCATTTTTACATACGAGTCAGCTGTGGTGATCGCCAAACATCGTAGCGTGCGCGCCCCGCGCCTCGACGAGCCAGAACGAGCCATCGCAACCACGGGCGCCAATTACTTGTTTGCGGAAATGTCGTTGGGGCATTAGAGGATTCGTTAAGAACCCAGCAACCTCATTTGATTGTCGGCACTGCTGCCAATAATTCGCGTGTATATCCGTTCCTCGATGAGGTAAACACCGATCCGATTTCGCCCTTATCAACGATACTCCCACCGCGCAGTACAACGACACGCTGTGCCAATGCCCGAGCTACGGCAAGATCATGGGTGATGAAGCAATAGGCGACGCGGTGTTTTACTTGCAGTTCACGAAGCAAACGTAACATCTTCGCTTGTACCGACACATCGAGCGCCGAAGTCGGCTCATCGAGTACTAACAGGTCAGGATTGCTTGCGAGGGCCCGAGCTAATGCCACCCTTTGACGTTGCCCGCCGGACAAGTCGTTCGGGTAGTGCAGTGCCAAGGCTGGTGGCAACCCCACAATGTCAAGAAGTTCTGCGATGCGGCGGTCGCGACCCTCGCGCGGGTACCCGTGCACAGCAAGCGGGAGAGTAATAGTACTTCCCACCGTCTTGGCAGGGTTAAGTGCGGAAAGGGGATTCTGCTGTACCACCTGGATCTGTCGCCGGGTTTCACGGCTTCTCCGGATCGTCAATTCTTGTCCGTCCAGTCGCACCGAGCCAGCGGTAGGTCGTTCGAGGCCGAGGATGATTTTGGCGAGGGTCGTTTTGCCGGATCCAGATTCGCCAACCACTGCCAGCGTCTCGCCGCGCCCAATCTCAAGATCGATAGCCTTGAGTGCAGGAATGCGCTGTGTCCCAACGCGATAGATCATCGAAATTCCTCGAAGTTCTAGCAGAGGAACAGTCATTCGTGAAACCTCTGACTACGAACATCACTGCTGCCTACAAAAACACAGCGCGCCTCATGTCCTGAGTCCACCAACCGCAGCGGAACCGGAACATGGCATTCCTGCGCAGCATGTGGACAGCGTGGCTGAAAACGGCAACCTGGGGGAGGTTGATGGTAGTCGGGGAGGTGGCCTTCAATACCTTTCGGCAACGCACCATCAAGTTGGGGGACCGCTGCCAACATGGCCTGCGTGTAGGGATGCCTAGCACCACCCAAAACTTGATCGGTCGAGCCAGATTCAACGATATTGCCAGCGTACATGACATACATGCGGTCCGTGTATTGCCGCACTAGGCCTAGGTCGTGACTGATTAGCAACAAGCTAGATCCGTTGGCAGTTATAGCTTCAACGAGAAGGTCCAGCGCTTGGCGCTGCACACGTGTGTCTAGTGCGGTTGCCGGTTCGTCAGCAACAATCAAGTCTGGCTTGTTGATCAATGCCATGGCTATGAGTACCCGCTGCGCCATGCCACCGCTAAGCTGAAATGGATATGCCGCTAGTACACGGTCGGGGTCCTCGATCGCCACGCGTTCAAGCATATCGCGGATACAACCCACTGGCTGGTTCTTGGTCACAGCTCTCATCTGGTCAGCGATGGTGAACACCGGGTTCAACGCAGCCAGCGGGTCCTGAAAGATCATCGCGGCTCGGCAACCGCGAATCTTTGACCAAACTACTTGATCTGCTGGCAAGAGAGATGTTTCGTCCAGCATCACTCGACCGTCGATATCAACTTCGCCTCCCTCAAGCAGACCGAACACGACTCGCGCGGTGAGAGACTTGCCACACCCTGACTCGCCCACCAGTGCAACCTTCTCACCACGCCGCACCTCGAGGCTAACATTCTCAATAACCCGGGCCTTGCCTTCGAAACCCCGAAAGCTGACGCTCAAGTCCCGAATCTCTAACATCGTTAGCTCTCTACCCCGAACAGGTCCCGTAGACCGTCGCCCAGCAGGTTAAAACCCAGCACAACGACAAGTATCGCCAAGCTAGCAAACACTGGCTGCCACCACACATCGGGCAACAAGGCAGTACCTTCGGCCACCATCGTGCCAAGATCCGGCGTCGGTGGCTGCGCACCGAGACCTATAAAACCGAGGCTAGAGCCAAGTAAGATCACGAAGCCCATATCGAGCGTCATCTTGGTGAGCACGGTGCCGCTCGTAACCGGAAGAATCTCAGTAAACATCATACGCGTGGCAGACGCACCAGTTACATGCGCAGCGGTGATGTATTCCTCCGTGCAAATCGATCGTGTTTGGTTGTAGACCAGCCTCGCATACCAAGGCCACCAGCCAACAGCGACAGCGATCATTGTCATTGTCAAGGAAGGCGCAAACAGCCCCAGAATCGCCATGGCCAAAACTAGTGACGGTACCGCAAGAAAGATGTCAGTAATGCGCATGGCCACTGTTTCGGTCCAGCCACCGAGGTACCCGGCACACAATCCCACAATTACGCCCACGGGAACTGCCAGAGCGAGAACTACGATGCTGAGCAACATGGAACTACGATAGGCAAACAACAATCGACTAAATACATCGCGGCCAACAGCATCGGTACCCATCAAGTGCTGAGCGTCGGGAGCACGATAGATGTTCTCAACGTCAACGAAACGCCCGGCGTGCTCAGGATAGGGGGCGATCAACGGCGCTGCGAGAGCCCCCACACTCACCAAGGAAACGATCACCAGGCCAATAACCTGGAAACGCCCGCGACTAAACCGGTACCAGGCAATGCGCCCCCTGGTAGCTCCACGGCGATTCATACAGCGTCCGTCCCCTGAATTCGAGGATTCACATAGGCAATGACTATGTCGGTAACCGTATTAACCACGACAAACAGGATGGTCATAACCATCACTGTGGCCATCAAACCATTGAGATCCTTGTTAAGGATTGTCTGAACTCCATAGCGAGCCATACCTGGCCACATGAAAACAGATTCCACCAGGAAGGCGTTGCCAAACAACGCCACGAACTCAAGGCCGATAATAGTGAGTGTCGGGATCGATGCCGGCCGTAGAGCATACTTGAAGCTAATGGAACGTTCGGGCACACCAAAGGCGCGCATCAATTCGATGTGCGGGGCGCGCTGCACTTCAATCATGTTGACGCGAGTCAACCGCGCTGTCTGGCCGAGTGCGGGCAAAGAAAGCGCAACGGCCGGAAGCACGACGTGACGCAACGCGTCGCCGGCCAGCATCCACTCGCCAGCCAGCAGGGCATCAATGATGAACAAGCCAGTTACATGCGGCGGTGGCAACAACCATTCCGACAAACGACCCGCGATCGGCAACCAACCAAGCCAAAAGCCGAATAGAAGCATTAGCAGTACTGCCCAAACAAACGTTGGAGTGACAACCCCAAGCACTGCAACAAGCTGCAAGGCTTTGTCGGTCCACGTGCCACGCCGCATCGCCGCGAGTACTCCTAACACGACACCAAGCACCCCGACCAGCAGTGTAGAAACGATCACTAGCTCCAAAGTTGCTGGGAATGTCTCAGCAATATCTGTCGAAACGCGGCGACTGCTATACAACGAAATACCGAAGTCACCACGTACGGCACGTGTCACGAATCCAAGATACTGCACCGGTATCGAGCGGTTCAGACCAAGTTGCAAACGCAGCGCTTCGACCTGTTCGGATGTCGCGGAAGAACCCAACGCCAGCCGCGCCGGATCGCCCGGCATGACCCGTGCGAGCGCAAAGATCAGGACCGAGACACCAATAAGCACTAAGAAGCCGGACCCAAGCCGACGGAGAACAAACAGTCCGATCACAGATCCAGCCAGTTGCCACTCGCCTCAATGGTATCGGCGACACGCAAAACCATCTTTTCGTCGAGGTGCTTCCCAATGATCTGCGCACCGACCGGCAAATCTTCCTCTATGCCGCACGGCACGCTGATAGCCGGGTGGCCACTGACACCAAATTGGCAGGTGTTGTTGATCATCTGCATAGCGTAGCCAACACTTTCATGCGGTAGCACGGGGCCTTCGGGAACCTTTGTCGCACGGAAGGGAATGGTGGGCATCAGTAACACATCGTAATCAGAGAGGACCTCGTCGTAGGCAGCAACTAGCGATCGTCGAACATTCTGCCCGGTGCCGTAATAGATGCCACGGTAATGCCGGTCGAGGTATTCGGCAGTCAAAAGCATCATCTTGGCCGAGGCGCTCAGGTCATCAGGGCGTGAACGCCAACCCTCACCCTCAAGCAGCTTAGTATTGTAGAAACCCAGATAGTTGCTGCCGATGTTCGAGTGCCGATACATAAGCGCATTGCCCTCGTTGTACATCGCATTGAAGATATGCACACCGTCGATGTGCATGGGGATCGACACCTCGTGAACTGTGGCGCCCGACGCAGCAAGTCGATCAGCCGCTGCGCGAACCTTGACGTCTACAACTTGCTCGCTGCCGAGCAAGCCAATGTCAGCCCACGGCTGTTGCTCAAAACCCTCCTTCACAACGGCGATCCGGAGTTCTTTCACACCTTTGCCGATAACTGCCGTATAGTCGGTACTCTCCGGTACAACGCCGCGCGTGCGCGGATCCAAAGAGTCTGGACCGGCTATGGCCTCAAGCATACGAGCGACATCACGCACGTTGTTGGCCATTGGCCCGGGATGAGTCATAGTGATTTCGTTGGAGATAATACCGGTGTAGGGAACCAACCCCCATGTCGGTTTCAACCCGATGCAACCGCTCCAGCATGCTGGGATACGCACGGAGCCGCCTTGGTCCGCACCCATAGCGCCTTCGATGTCACCAGCCACTAGGGCTGCAGCACTGCCAGTCGACGAGCCACCAGGAGCATGCGTCGGGCGACGCGGGTTGCGACAAGTGTCAAATGCCCCACCATCGCTCGTGCCAACCCCACTTGCCGTGGTTGTTTTACCAATGATCGTTGCTCCCGCGTCGAGCAGTCGGGTAACGACAGTAGCATCGACGTCAGGCACGAAGCCCTCAACAATTCGCGAACCACTAGCCATTGGAACCCCGGCGACACAGAAAGTGTCTTTCAAGCCGATTCGCATATCGGCCAGCGGACCACCAAGCGCGCCTTTGATGTGAGTCTTCCAGTACCACTGGTTGAACTCGTTTTCCTCGGGCTTCGGCCTGCGCCCCGGCTCCCGCCGATACTTCACCTCGGGTTTGGGCTCGTCGAGTTCCATAACGCGCCCACACGAAAGAAAGGAGCCGCGCATCATTTCGCGGTAGGAAGCAGCATCTTCGTCGGAGAGGCTCATTCCAAAATGCTCGGCGAGCTGCTGAATCTCGATGACGTCAGGCAGGTCCGGCTGCCCCGAGGTGCTCATGTTCTCTCTTTATCGTTGGCCAGTCGATCAAAAATCCCCCATGCCTCGATCTCGCTTTCTGGTGGGGCCCCGCTGCCATGCACACGGCTTGGCTGCCACCCAAAAGCCTTACCGCCGGCCACTAGCATCTCCGCCATTTTCAATGCCGCAAGCATCGAGTCAATCACAGGAACGCCCAGTTCGTCGCGCAGTTTCTCATGGAAACCATAGTCAGCGGTGCAGCCAAGGATGATGACCTCGGCTCCGTCTTCGTCGATGCAGGCACGGCCAGCAGTGATAAACCGGTCCAGGGTCTCGTCGTGGGTGTGGATGTCATCGACCCACAGATCAATGTCACGAATCGAGGCACAGGCATTAAGCCGACCGTAACGCAGAAGATTGTCGGAGACACGCGGAGTCCACTTGCGGCGGCCTACCAGAATCGAAAACGAATTTCCGAGCTGGACGGCAATTGATGTGGCCGATTCACACGGCGCAGTTACGAATGCCGAGCCTGAAATTTCGCGTGCTGCACGTAAACCCATATCGTAGAAACCACCGAGGATAATGGCAGCGTGTGTTGCGGTAGCAGCCCGGACCCGCTGGACGATCTCGCCAAGTGCCAATGCTTCGTATGCATGGAATTCAAGATGTCTCGGCTGTTGCTTCGCCAAAGACACCAGCTCAACGGTTGTTTCGGGGGCCGCCGCAGCCTGCAGCGCAATATTCATATCGTGGGCTCGCGGGCCATTGGCAACAGGTCGTATATAAAGGATTCGATTCACAGTTCTTCGCTTTCGTTGAAACCGTAGTCCGTATGCGCTTGCTTGATGGTTATGTAACCAGAACGTACGTCGGCGACAACCCGCTCCCGGGTTCGATGACGAGGATCACCGTATCCCCCACCCGTCCCCGTTACCAGCCGCACCACATCGCCACGCGCCAGTTCGAAACGGGCGACGCTTGAATAACTCTCCACTCTGTCTTCGCTGCCACCACGCAGAATACGGATCTCATTACCCGATCCAGCGTGCCCGCCACAGATACCCCATGGGGGATGATCATGCCGACCAAGAATAGCTGTGAGCCATGCTTGTTTAGCGAGAATTTCGTAGTCGATTACCACGCCATTGCCACCGCGAAACTCTCCAGCACCACCCGGTTCCGTATGAAAAGAGTAGTTACGTACTCGAACCGGGTAACGCTGCTCAGTGACCTCGATCGGAATGTTGTAAGTCAGGCCATTCCCCTGGCAAAACTGGCCGCGGTCACCATCCCTTTCATGTCCAGCACCCCAACCACCAACCAGCGGCTCGACGAGCAACCTAAGGTCACCAGTATGCGGGTCAGTTGCAGAAATGATCGTCGCGCAAACCGACAAAAAGCAGCCAGCCGGTAGGCGCTCCGGAAGGTGCGGCGCGAGAGCCTGCCACACGAGATCAGTGACATAGCCTCCCGCCTCCCAATAGGTCGAAGTGGGGGCCGGCCTTATTGCGCTGAACACAGTCCCGTCGGGGCAGATGGTCTTTAACGGACGGAAGAAACCACCGTTAGTTGGCAAATTGGGGGCAGTGACTGCGCGGAAAATCGCACGGACGCGAGAGTTAGTGCTGGTACGAGGATTGTTGATCGGGCCGGCGACCTGAGGAGACGAACCAGTGAAATCGACAATGAACTCATCATCGGTGATTGTCACCTTCACTTGCACGTCGAACGGACCATTGCCGTGGCCATCACTGTCGATTTTGTCCGCCGCCTCGAAAACCCCCTTCGGCAATTCAGCAAGGGCAGCGCGAGCCATGGTCTCGCCATATTCAAGGAGTTCGTTCATTGCCGCAACTACCGTATCTGCCCCATAACGGTCGATCACAGCTCCGATGCGCTCCGCACCGATACGGTTGGCAGCTACACCAGCCCACAGGTCTCCCAGGGTTTGCTCAGGCAACCGAACATTGGCACCGAGCATGGTGAGCAACCAGGGAAATATTTTACCGTCGCGCCCCAGGCGTATCGTTGGAAACTGCAAACCTTCCTGGAACACCGATGTCGAATTTGTGGTCCAACTCCCCGGGTCCATTCCTCCGACTTCGGTCCAGTGGGCCTTGTTGGCGACGAATGCGATGAGTTTGTCCCCATGGAATACAGGTTGCACCAAGGTTACGTCTGACAAGTGGGTGCCTCCTCCTTCATAAGGATCGTTGGTGATGAACGAATCGCCGGGGCGAATATCAGCGTGCCGATCCAACACAGACTTGACTGCCGTGTCGAGCGTGCCGAGAAATGTGATCACGCCGTTACCTTGGGCGATAAGTTCACCATCGGCATCGGTAATACCTACGGCGTAGTCGAGCGTCTCATAAATAATCGGGCTCATGCTCGTACGCTGCAGAGCCACGAACATATCCTCACCGACAGCGGTGAGAGCATTGCGGATGATCTGCCGCGTGAAGAAGTCAGCTGGTGACCCGGGCGAGTTCATGAGTTTTCCCGCAAGGAAACATGCAAGTTCGCGTAGTCGTCGACGCGCAAGGCACGCCCGGCTGGCAAAACGAAAGTGAAAGTAGGCTCTTCAATTATCGCCGGGCCATCAATGACCATGGAGGGTTCGAGCAAAATTCGCTCGTAGATGTCAGCCTCGGCAGCCCCGTGCTCACCAAAGTCAACACGGCGGGTGCCTATCAGCGCATCATCAACGCTACGACCAATCACCGGGCTCTTCACGGGCTCTGGGCGGGGCATCAATCCCCGCGCAACAAGGTGGAGATCGACACACTCAATAGCGGCATCGAGTCGATATGTATAGACGCGTTCGTGTTCCTGGTGAAACCTTTCGGCAATAGCTGCAATTCCGTCCGCCTGGAACTCCACCTCGACGGTGTGTTCTTGGCCCTTATAACGCAATCCAATTCGGCGTTCCAAACTCATGCGGTCGCGCTCAACACCATCTGCGGTTAACTCATCGACCGCCCTCGCTATGAGATCGACAAAGGTCTTTTCGATGGCTTCCGCAGAATCAGCATCCAGGGTCATCACCCTCGTTCGCATGTGATCTCGGCGCAAGTCCGTTACCAGCATCCCCCAGGCTGAAAACACCGATGGGTTCGCAGGAATTACGACGCCGGCGAAACCAAGCTCTTCAGCTAGTTCGACGGCATGCAAGCCTCCACCACCACCGTAAGCGATGAGCGTAAAGGCGCGAGGGTCATAGCCACGATTGAGGGACACAAGCGTTAACGCATTTACCATGTTGGCGTTGGCGACGCGCAATATACCGCGTGCTGTTTCAACCACATCGAGACCGAGGGCGTTGGCAAGCGGCTCAAAAGCACGCTGGAGTGCCACCGTATCAGCTTCGATCTCACCACCCAGAAGCTTGTTTTTGTCGATCCGGCCGGTCAATACATGCGCGTCGGTGTTTGTAGGCCGGTCACCACCACGGCCGTAAACTGCTGGTCCAGGCTGGGCAGCTGCACTTTCTGGGCCAACATGCAGGCTGCCACCCGCATCGAGGCGCGCAATACTGCCACCGCCTGTGCCGATTTCTACGATGTCAACAACCGGAGTGCGCACTGGATAACCTGACGTGATCGGTGACCGTTCGATGTAGTAATCAGTGGTCATACGGGCCTCGTGATTCTCGATGAGTGAACATTTAGCCGTGGTACCACCGATATCAAGAGTTACTACATCCGGAATGCCTAGGGTCTTGCTGAGTTCAGCCGCGCCAAGTACACCGCTTGCCGGCCCGGATTCGATCATGCCCAGCGGACTGCGAACAATGGAATCGGCGGTCGCGATGCCACCATTCGAAAGCATGAAGTGAGGGCTCACGCTACAACCACGTTCCTCAATGCCACAGCTGAGCGCACTCACATAGTTCATCGTTACCGGGTGGACGTAGGCACCGATCACGGTGCTGCTGGTGCGCTCGTATTCCCGCCACTCACCGGTGATCTGGTGCGAAGCAAGCAAGGACACTTCTGGCCAAAGTCGACGCACTTCCTCAAGAGCCATCGTTTCATGAGATGGATTCGCATATGAATGCAGAAAACAAATCGCTATTGCTTCGACATCCTCTGCCCGAAACGTATCGACTAACGGGGCGATCTCTTCTAATGCTAGCGGTGTTACTAAGTGCCCGTTTTGATCGAGGCGTTCTGTTACTTCGAGTCGCAAGTGGCGAGGAACGAATGGTGCCGGCTTTCGGTAGTTAAAATTAAAAAGGTCGGGACGGTCGCCACGACCAATCTCCAGCACATCTCGAAAGCCACGGGTGGTAATAAGGCCGGTCTTGGCACCACGTCTCGATAACAGTGCGTTGATCAACACCGTGCTGCCATGCGAGAAAAACGCCATATCTGCAGCGTCGATGCCAACTCGGTCAATTGCCTCCAATACACCACGTTCGAAGTCGGGGGTCGTGCTTTCAACCTTCAAAGTTACAAGCGCTATGGTCTGCTCGTCTTTGTCGACGCGGTAACCAACCAGATCGGTGAAAGTGCCACCAACGTCGGTGGCAACACGATAACTGGGACGGGGTCGCGAGGTATAGGAATCGACACTCATCGAATTCCACTCACTCTAGCGAAAGTTCTGATAGGCCCATCAGTTATGAGGATAACAGCGTCTCAACTAGCGCCTGCACGTCATTTTCATCATTGTAGGGTGCCAGCGAAACGCGAATCCGACCGCCTCGGGTGCCGCAGACGATACCCTGCGCTCTAAGCATGGCCGTTGCGGCCTCATAATTTCTTGTTTCGTGGGCGATTGAGATGATGTGGGGTGAAGCTGATGCATCGTCTAGGTTGCGGAAAGGGTCCCAACCGGAAGAAGCCAGCTTGTCGAACAGTAACGATGCAAGAGTTTCCGCATGAGCTTCGATCCGTTTAGCGTCTAATGATAGGAGTTGTTTTAAGGAAGCCGTCAGTCCAGCCATCGAAACGTAGGACATTGTGGACTGAGTGAAACGCCTTGCGTCTGTTGCAACTAGCAAGCTTGTTGCATCGAACCCAAACGGTTCCGGTGCACCCATCCATCCAGGCAATGGCGGGTTATCAACAAGCAAACTTGGCGATACCGCAGCAATCGCCACCCCGCCGTGACCACCAAGCCACTTGTAGCCACTGCACACCACGACTTCTGCTGCCCATTCAGAAACATCAACCGAGACCGCACCAGCTGCCTGTGTGGCATCAACAATCAGACTTGCACCAATACGGTGTGTGGCCTCACGTAGGCGGGGAATGTCTAGCATCGAACCCGTCGCATATTGAACCTGGCTCACAGCCAACACCGAAGTCCGCTCATCGAGAGCGTCAATCAAAATGTCTGTTAAATCATCCGTCGGAACGTCGTCTACGAAACAAATCTCGCAACCACCACGTTCAGCCAAACGGAGCCATGGACGAGTAACTGCGGGGAAATCAGTGGAAACTGCCAAGACCCTGCTACCAGATTCGGGCTCAAGCAGATACGGTAATTGGCCCAGCAACTCACTTGCCCCGCCCACAATGGCTATCCAACCAGCATCGGAACTCAGAAATTGCGCCGCATGTGTTCGCAATGATTCAAAGTAGGCCACTTCGTCTTGGTCAGACATGAAGCGATTGCCATGCTGCGCAATGTCATCGAGAAATGCGTGCATCGCTTCAACAGCCGGTCGACCAATAAGCCCTAGGGATGCTTGGTTGAGGTAAGTGCTCTCCTCAAGGGTTGGATAATCCGAGCGTGGGACAAGCGAAGAGATCATCAAGAATCCTGTAACGGTGCCGCACGGTTACTCAAAGGATTGGAAGAGAGCAGAAGATTACAGACAAGTTGGAGATCATCGAAACAACGCGCTGATGGCAACCAACTGGATCGGCCCGTTGTTTTCAATACACCGATCAGAGACTGACTCAGAGTCACACTGGTCCCAAATGGCCTCGCGCAACAACCCAATAGCGCTTAGTGCAATTTCAGCGCTGTTAAATTATTGTTGGCCTGCAAGACGACGTGCTGCTCACCAGCATGCATATAAGTCATGATCCCGTATCGGACGTTGACCGGAAGGTCGACCTCAGCAAGACGCTCACCCGTTGACTTATCAACCGCATATAGCCTTGGCGTGCCGTCGGTTCCGTTGCCCGTGTACATCAGCAGGTTCGTCGTTACAAGCTGAGCCGCCTGTTGCCCTGTGCCCGTGCTCTCAGGAAGATCAATTCCCTCAAGCATCGGATTATTCAGGTACCTCTGGGGTGTATCCCCGACAGGTATCCACCAGAGATGCTCGCCAGTATTCATGTCGATCGCGGTGATCCTGCTGTAGGGAGGCTTCCATACCGGAAGGCCACGAATGGATGGGCCTCTGCCACTAGCACCCACGGCAAAGGCATTGATGGTTGTGCCGGTCTGCATCGGCCGCCGAGCATCAGCCTCTACACCCGGTACCATGACCCGCGACGAACATGCTTTTTGCGAGGTGACATAGAGAATACCTGTGTCTGGGTCGACCGCCGGTGTGCCGTTGATGTTGGTGCCACCTACATCGCCAGGGCACCAGAGTGCTGCTCTCTTGCCGA
>Ga0187827_10002451_pt1 | contig 25386 bp, 19 predicted proteins | sample ETNtaG_39_FD_167969 | JGI IMG/M metagenome (GOLD analysis project Ga0187827, IMG submission 167969) | Marine microbial and viral communities from oxygen minimum zone, Eastern Pacific Ocean - ETNP2014_SV_150_PacBio MetaG (Illumina Assembly) | ecosystem: Environmental > Aquatic > Marine > Hypoxic... | reverse complement strand
GGCATCCAGAGAAATGAGGATGTCTCTCACTCTCCGGATAGTTTTGTTCAGGACGCCGATGATCAGTTTTGACCATACCCAGGTTTCATGCGCCAACGCTTCAGGAACCACGTTGTCGATATTCTTGATGAAAACTATTTCTGACTGTAGTCGCTGAAGATTTCTCAACAGCGCACCGTGTCCGCCAGGTCTGAAAACAAGGCTGCCACCGTCATCTCTTATGGGCACATGTTCCGGCGTGACGACGATAGTGTCTGTGGACGGTTCCTGAATGGAAAGCGTCATGCGAGGATGGGGCGTCCTGGTATTGACCGGATGCTGCTCGAAAAGGCAACGGTGTTCTTCTGAGACGGTGCAATGGAGTTCGCCATCAGCGCCCGCGAGGGCCATTGTTTCTACAAGATGTTCTTCCAACGGGGTCCGAGGCTTTGCCCCGTGATGAAACTTCAGAAGAGCCTTGGGCAGGTTCTGATAATTGAGGCCCTCATCAGTGAGTAGCGTACGGAAGATAGAGGACAGTTCACCGGCCTCCTGTAAAGCGTCCAGAGAGTTTCCAGTAATTCGCTGCGCGGTGGCATCCCATTCTTCATAGAAAGCAAATTCCGATTTTCTTTCGAGCACATCAGCCACTGCACACTCCGCGTGCCTTGCATCATCGAGTGACGCTTCAGGCTTGCATGCCCACTGGAGTTCGCTGAACATCCTGGTCGCCGCTCCTGAGGCGGGGACGAATTTTTGGATTCTGTTTTCCGCAGCCGCGGCTTCTGCGGATGCGATCAATTCGGCATGGGACTGAGCAAGGATGCTCAATGGAGAGTCACCCGGAATCTGCCCGGATGCCTCGATGGGCAGAATACCATCACCGACAGTGCAGGGCCGAACGAGCTCAGCAGGCTGAAATCCCCGCGTAAACAATTCCAGTTGCCGCTCGGCCTCGGCGAGTGAGATTCCCTTGGTCTCGAGTTGCCGGAGGTCTGGTTCGGTGAAAGGGGATGACATCCTTTTCAGTATCCATAGTGGCGCGAGAGGTTCTGAATAAGAGTTCAGTATTCGCTACCATGAGAAGTTGAAACTCTCCTTCGGCACGAGCGGGGTTGGAGTAACGGCTTTAGCCGGGATCTCTGAGCGGATGGCGAGTCCAATCCCGGCTAAAGCCGTTACTCCAACCCCTGCTTCGACAGACCTGAGATTCTGAGATCTGTTCTCAGAAAATCGTTCTGATCGCGAATCGTGAACTCCTATTTAGAAAAGGACCTGTGGGCCTTTCTCAATCAGCGCGGCACGCGACACAGGGCCATGGCGATTCCAGATTGATTACGATTAACATGCGGTGGTTCTTCGCCCCGCTGGCAGTCGTCACTGCTAATCCTGCATGAGTTCCAGGGAGCCTAGCCGCCTTCGTGAATCATCGTAGTGCCGGGTGCCGGGTTCGGCGAAGAGCATCGCCCTTTTGAATGCTGCAATGGCCTGTTTGAATTCCTTTTTACCATCAAAGGTCAGACCGGCCTGATATGCCTTCTGGGCTTCGCGTTTGAGGGCCTCGAGTCCGCGTACACCAAGCTTGCCTTCGGGGTCGTTGAGCTGGGCTTCACCGAAGAGGCGTCTGGCTTTAGGATAGTCTTTTTCCTTCATTGCCTGCTCGGCCATACGCTCGTATTCGACAGCGAATCGACGACGCTGGGCTTCGAAATCATCCAGCTTCCGTACGGCCTGTCTGTGGTAGCCGTTCTCTGTGTCTTCCTCGATGGTGGTGATCTCTTCCCACTTGGCGCGGGCTTTCTCATATTCCTTTGCTTTGAAAAGACTCTCGGCTGTCTCCATGGCTTTTACCACCCGGCGAATCTTGGCCTTTGTCGGTTCATCCAGACCTACGTTTTCCTCGGCTATGAGCTTCAGCGCCCCTTCACCGTTTCCTGCGGCATAAAGATCGAGGACCTTGTTGAGCTGCTTATCTTTCGAGCGCCGGCCGAGCTCCTCCTCAACGGTCTGCTTTAACGCATCCGATTGGGGGCGATAGGGTGAAGTGGCATCGACCTTGGCGAGCAGGGTCAGGACCGCTTCGAGCTCGTCGTTCTCCTGTTTCTCCTTGGCTTCATCGAGGAAGGTGGAGTGGGTCTGCCATTTTCTGATGTCTTCGATCTGCCTGGAGAATGTATCCGGCTCATCGGTGAACTGGTCCGCCTTTTCATAATGCGGGATGGCGCTGTTCCAGTCGCGGGTGCTGATCTTGTTTTTGGCCAGTGCTTCGTATTTGGCTGCACAACTCGCCTTGGCTTTGACGATGGGATCTTTCGCACGGAGGAAGGAGGGGCTGGACTGGGGAACCTTCTGAAAAATGGTGAGCGCGGCTTCGGGGTCGTTCTTCTTGAGATAGTCGAGCCCCCGGCTGACGACGGCCTCGTATTTCTTTTCGTCGAGAACCCATTCCTGTTTTATCTGGGCGAATGCCTCGACCTTGGAAGTGGAATAGACCGAATTCTTGAGCGTGTTGAAGTGTGTGAAGAGGGTGTCCCAGTCGTAAGAGAGCGGGTCGGCATCGCCGGCCTCCAATTTTTCCGTGACGTCAGCCAGGACTTTTCCGACGCTGTAATCGGGCTTCCATCCGTGGGCCCTGAGAAAGATCTTTTTTGCGGCTTCGTAGTCTCTGCTTTCCAGGAGAGAGACTCCTTCGTCTACCGCCTCCACAAATTCTCTTTTTCCCGGCCCCCCGGGCCCCGGCTTCGGAGGTGGTGGCTTGAGAAGAATGCTGGCGCACACCAGCAGGACCACGAGGGCGCCCATTCCTACGATGACCAGTTTGAGCGGGCTGCGCTGTGGTGGGGCGTCTTCTACCTCTTCGGGCTCGCCTTCTTCGCCATCGGCACCCTCCTGGTGCTTTGGGACGATTTCCACTTCACGATCCGTGATGGGATCCTTGAGATACCATTTGCCATCTTTCTGAACGAGCTGCGGGCCCACGGCAAGCGCGCCGGCCTGCTCTGGCTCTTCATACTTGACGGGCACGAATCGGTCGTCTACCGGCGTGTCTTCCTGAGTTGGAGGGCGGTCTTCGACGAAGCCCATCTCTTCCTGGGCGTCGTTCTGGTCAGTCTCTTCCGTTGAAACGTCATCGAAGCGGACAGGGCTGCCATCGTCGACGGGGGCATCGTCGACGGGGGTTGCATCGACCATGGTGGCATCCGATTCTGCGCCGCCGCCTTCGAAGGTGAGCTTGAATTTACCGAGGCCCACCAGGTCCCCATCGGCGAGGGAAATCTCTCTTACTTTCTGCTCATTAACATAAATGCCGTTGCTGCTGCCCAGGTCACGAATGGTGATCTCGCCTCCACTGACGGTAATCTCAGCATGCTCTCGGCTGACGCCTTTAGTGGGTATGACGAGGCCGCAGTCTCTCGAGCGGCCAATGGAAACAGTCCCTTCTTTAAGGGGGTAAATCTGCTTTTCACCATCGATATAACAGACGAGTCTCATACCGGTCTACCTTCTTCGCCGAATCGCGAGAATTTGCTTTGTCATCTGATGCTGGGGGTCTTTGGGATCGGGCAGAAGCAGAAGGATGCGTTCCAGCAACCGGTTTGCAATCTCTCTGTCCGTGTTTTCTCTGGCCGTCTGGTAATTTGCCTTGAGCTTCTTTACCTCTTCGTCTATCAGCTTCTCGCACTCAAGCAGCTTCCGCTGAGCGTCCTGATAGTCAAAATTTTCGGAGGCCCTGAATGGACGCAGAAGCCTCTCGGCTTTCTTGAAATCCTGCCACGCCGCAGCGTAGGACAAGCGTCTCAGGTGGCTTTTGCCGGATCGTATCAAGAGGCGGCCCTGATGCAATCGCTGGTCTTCAGACATGCGTCGCACCCGTTCAGATTCTGCTTCTTCCTGCACTCTTCCTCTGACGACGATGCGAATTTTTTCGCCACGGGGTTCGCTGATAATCTCGGCCATCCCCGGCCCGATGGCTTTGATCTTGATGAAGACTTTGGCCTCGTTCTCATTCTGCGCGATGAATTTCATCGGCTCGACAGAGACCTCGTGCTCGTCCTCTTCATGACCGAAGTAAAAATCATCGTACCCATAGCTGAATCCAATCACCCGCACTTCGCCCTTCTTCATGATGTAATCCTGGGAGGGCTCCCACAGCCCCTGGAGCGTCTGCTGGTGCAGCATATAAAAGCCGGTGCAGAGGATAGAGACGAGGACGATCAGATAGGCTATCAGGCCGAGACGAGCGACGGCGGACTCTTCTTTATCCCCAAGATCGATTTCTTGCTGGGCCTCGCCAAAGAGGTCCATCTCTTCGATTTCACTGACGGGTTTGGCATCGACTGCAGGGGCTTCTTCCTCTTCTTCTGCTGCTGCTTCTTTCTGTTTCGAGCCATCGAAGAGTTCTTCCCAGTCGCCGCCGGATTGTGAATCCTGGCTCTTGGCGAGGGCCTGGCTCTTGGGCCCGTCGGATAGTTGTTTGGACGAGCTGCCGTCCAGGAACAGCATCTGAAAATCGCCCAGCTTGAATTGCAGGCCGTGCATGAGCGGGCACTGCTGTACTTTGGTGCCGTTGAATTCGATGCCGTTATGGCTGCCGAGATCTTCGATGCTGAATTCGCCGTCTTTGGCGTGGATGACGGCATGCCGGCGCGAGACGGAACGGTGGCGGATTACGATTTCGTTCTCGACGACTCGGCCGATCCGGTTCTCACCCGGCTTCAGGATGAACTCCTTACCGTCGAGGTCTCCACCGACAATTGCGATCTTGGCTTCAGCCATCTCAGTTCTCTAAGTGTTCGATCTTGAGTCTGTCACTGGTCTTGAGCTCGCGTGCCTTGGCGCGTCCCGCGGCAATCTCGAGCACGTGGGCTGCGCGACGGTGGGATGAAACACCCCAAGGCTGCAGTTCATACACTATGTTCTCCACGATGAGATTTCGATCAAGGTATACGACATCGATGGGAAACTTCATGAAGAACATGTGAATACTATTACAGAACTCTATCAGGAGCCCTGTGTCTTCATCCAGCCTCTCCCGACCGAGCAGTCCTTTCATTTTCGACCAGGGCGATTTGGCGATTTGAAGGTCGTCGACAAGGACGTTGCCCCGAGTTTCGTTTAGCAGGCGAAGCTGATCGGTCATTGGGGCTGGGGTTTGGATTCTGGATTCTGGATTCTAGATGCTGGATGCTGGATTCAGAGGATTCAAGATGCTGGATGCTGGATTCTGGTTCCAAGAATCAATGAGGAACCTGGATTTAAGATTCAAGAATCAGATTGGCCATCTCACCTGTGTAATTGTGCGATCTGAATCCTCTGAATCCTGAATCTCACTGTCCCAGATACTTCAGAGCAAGAGGTCCAAAAATCATGATGAATGCAGTCGGAAAGATGAAGAGAATCAGAGGGAACAGGAGCTTGACGGGGGCTTTCATGGCCATTTCTTCGGCTTCTTGTGCGCGGCGAACGCGAATGAAATCCGATTGAATCCGAAGCACAGGGCCGAGGGGAGCGCCGAGCTCATCCGTCTGAACCAGTGCGCTGATCACGGAAGATAATTCATAAACAGAGACGCGTTCTGCAAGATCGCGCAGCGCGTCCATTCTGACTTTACCCATCTGGATCTCCTGGATCAGAATACGGAATTCGTTACCGAGGGCGGTGCCTGCAATTCGTTCCGCAATGCGCTCGAGTGAGTTTGTGAAATCGAGGCCCGCCTCGACGGCGAGGGTCAGCAGGTCAAGTGCGAATGGCAGGGACTTTCGGATGGATTTGCGCCGCTGTTTGATTCTGTCACTCAGCCAGAATCGCGGGAGGATGAATCCAGCAGCCAGGAAACAGAATATGATGACGGGCAACGGATATGCCAGGTAGCAGAGGTAGCCGAGCACACCGAATAAAATAGTACTCACCACGAAGAGCCCCATATATTCATCCGCGTCGAGCCCTTCCGGCCGTCCGGCTGCCTGAAGGTCATTATCAATGGCGGTGCGGAACACAAGAAGAACGGACTGCACCCCGGTTTCCGTGTGACGCTGGATGGCCCGCTCCGAGTAAGGTCGGATGATTTTGGCCAGGGGGCGTCCGAACGTCACAGCGAACCGGAACATGAAAGAGGTGGTCTCTTCGAGTCGCCCTTCCAGGCCCGCGGTCATCTTGCTATGGATGTCCGTGTAGATCGTATAGATCGACCAGGTGAACAGCCCCAGACTGATCCCGGCCAGAAAGTACATCCACGGGTCTTGGATATCTCTGAGGAATTCGAAGGACATGAGCAGGTAATGAGTAATGAGTAATGAGTAATACGTAATACGTAATACGTAATTTCAGATCTCGGTGCGAAGGGGGATGGGCTGTTGGATCAAGGCAAGCGAATTAGAGGGCAAGCGAATTGAAGACATGCGGCAGGTGGAAGAATGGAAAATTGGAAAATTGGGGAGTGAAAGAATGGAACAATGGAGGAGCGGAAGAATGATAAACCAGCGAAGGAGGAACGAGCCCCAACTTACTCATTACGTATTACGAATTACGCATTACGTATCACGCCTCACACGTCGATGTTCACGATCTTGCTGATGATGAAAGCGCCGATGGTTTCCATAATCAGGATCAGGCCGATGAGGCCCAGGCCGTACCAGGTCTGGAACATGGGCTTCATCAGTTCGGGGACGATAAAATTCAGTGCGATGGCTATAAAAAATGGGAGGGCACAGATCACCATGGCCTGCATCTTGCCTTGGGCTGTGAGGGCCTTTACTTTACCTTCGATGGTGTGGCGCTGGCGGATGGTATCCGCAATGTTGGAGAAGACTTCGGGGAGGTTTCCGCCGATGTCGAGGGCGATGTTGGTGGCGGTGACGACGAGCTCGAGGTCCTGGCCCGGCATTCTGTCCAACATATCGGTGAGGGCTTCCTCGAGTGGAAGACCCAGCCTGAGCTGCTGATTGAGAAGGAGGAATTCCTGGCTGATGGGCTTATCCATCTCTGACTGGACCAGCTCGAATGCCTGGTTCAGCGTGAGGCCGGCACGGAGCGAATTACTGATGCTGTTGAGCGCGTCGATGAGCTGCATGTTGAACATCTTGTCCCGGTTGAGCTTCATCACGACGACCAGGATCTTGGGGAGTGCGAACGCGCACAGTCCGAAGAGAATCCCGGCAATGAAGTTCCCCGATACGTATGTGACCAACAGGGCGACGAACATGAAACAGAGCATCGACAGGTAAATGAGATTCTGCACCGGGATCGTGAGGAACATCGATTCCATGGTGGATTCGGCCCCCGAGATGTATCTCTCGTCGTAGCTCGACCATCCGGTCTGAAAGAGATCGATTCCGATGTAGGCGAAGAGCATGGCCGCGCCGCCTGCTGCCAGCATGGCGACCAGCAGTCCGGGCTCAGTGTTGAGCATCTTGGCGAGTTCTTGCATGTGTTAGTTGGTCACCAGGACGCCTACGCCGCCGTTCCTTCCTTGAAAATGTCCATATCGACTTCCAGGCCGCGGGCCTGCATGTCTTCGATGAAATCCGGCACGTTCCCGGTGGCCACGTACTCGCCCTTGATCCTGCCGGTGTCATCGTAGCCCATCTGTTTGAATTCGAAGAGATCACGCAGCAGGACCGTATCGACATCGATACCGAGGATCTCAGATATGGTGATGATCTTCCTCGTTCCGTCGCTGAGGCGGGCCTGCTGGATGATGACGTTAATGGCAGATGCAATCTGTTCGCGGATGGCGCGGGAGGGGAGCTCCATGCCGGCCATGAGGACAAGCGTTTCGAGACGATTGACCGCGTCTCTTGTGGTATTCGCGTGCAGAGTGGTCAGCGATCCATCATGGCCGGTGTTCATGGCTTGAAGCATGTCGAGGGCTTCGCCGCCGCGGCATTCCCCAACGACGATACGGTCGGGTCGCATACGCAGACTGTTCTTTACCAGGTCGCGAATGGGTATGGCGCCTTTGCCTTCGATGTTGGCCGGCTTTGATTCAAGTGATACCACGTGTGGCTGGATGAGTTTGAGCTCGGCCGCGTCTTCGACGGTGATGATGCGTTCGGTTGCCGGGATGAAATTGGAGAGGACGTTCAGCAGGGTGGTCTTTCCTGAACCCGTTCCGCCGGAGACGAGAATGTTCTTGCGCTGATCCACGCATAAGGCCATAAAATCGGCCATATTGCGGCTCACGCTTCCAAAACCGATCAGGTCATCCACGGTGAAGGGGTCGGTCGAGAATTTTCGAATGGTCAGGGTCGGGCCGGAAATGGCGAGCGGCGGGATGATGGCATTAACACGTGATCCATCCACCAGGCGGGCATCGACCATGGGGCTGCTTTCGTCCACACGCCTTGATATGGGTGCAAGGATGCGGCGAATGATGGAGATGAGCTGACGGTTATCCGTGAAGTATTTGTCATCAACGCGGGTGAGTTTTCCTTTTCGCTCGACAAAAATGGTGTCGTAATTATTCACCATGATCTCGTCGATCTCTTCTTCAGCGATGAGGTCTTCAAGAACCCCGAGGCCGACGGCTTCGTCTAGGATGTCCTTGGAAAACTGCACAGCATCTACCCCTTTTGGCAGATGGCCCTTCACCTTTTCGACGAGCTTGTTAATGATGGGGCCTGTCCGCTCGCGAAGTTCTTCCGGGGACTCTTTGGTCAGGTCCATCTGTTTCAGGTTGAGCTCTTTAAGGAGCTGTTCGTGAATCTTTCTCTTGATGGCAATGATGAGCTCACGCCGTTCGGCGGCCTCGTCCACCGGGGGTGCGGGGTCTTCCGCGGGTTCTGGAGTGGGCTCGACTTTTTGCGGCGCCGTCTCCTCTTTCTTTACGATGGCCGTTTCCTGTTGAGGCGGCTGGAGAGCGGCTGGAGGTGCCTGAGGAAGCGCTGAATTTGTGTCCAGAAATCGGACCAGAAAATCGCCGAGTTGGATGGTAGTGCCGTGTTCGAGAATGGTATCGCCGTTGATCTTCTCTCCGTTGACAAACGTGCCGTTGCGGCTCTGCAGGTCGCGTACGAAGAAGCCACCGTTCACCTGGATGATCTGGCAGTGTTCGCGGGAAATATTTGTACGGTCGAGGATGATGTCGTTCCCTTCGCGCTTGCCAATCATCACGCTGTCTTTTTTTAACGGATAGTCGAAGGACTTCCCCGAGTTCCCATCTTTGATATATAGCTTGATCATGTCGGCCTCACCTGAGCCTGGCCTGGTTACAGCTCGGAATCCAGATCGTCCGGATCGTCATGCCTGAGTTTGTTCAGGCGTTCCTGGCGCTTGTTGTCTGCTTCTTTCACGGTGCTCCAGAATGTATCGCTGTTCACTTCCGGTATCCGTTCCATATCGACGATGTCTTCCCTGTTTCGCAGCGTCATTGTCAGCAGGCCGCCGGTCTGGCGGGCATGAAGAATGATACCGGCTTCCAGCGGGGTGACACTGAAGGTGAGGGCGTTGAAGCTCTCTTCCTTGTTCATGTTGGCGAATCTGCGCACGGCGCCCGGGACCTCTGCTTTGTTGATTTTTTGCCCGGTTGCCAGGACGAGCACGCTGCGCAGAACCTGATTGGTGAAGATTCTGAAGCCTTCCGGATGGTCATCATCTTTTTCCCGGAAGGTGGCGTAGATATCTACCCGGTCTCCGGGCCGAATCATGCCGCCGACACCGGATGTCTTGGTCACACTGATGGTCATAGCGCGTTCGCCCACCGCGAGCAGGTTCTGCAGGCCTCGTTCTTTTTCTCTGTCTTTATCGAGCAGGTCATTCCACTGAATCGGGTCTCCGCCGCGGATATTGCGGGTGGCTTTCTTTCCGGTGACAGTGGCCCGATCATTGGAGGTGATCGCATCCGGGGGCAGGAAGCTTCTGGGGTATTCCTTGATCATGAGTGAAGGGCCGGAGACCACTTCCCCTTCGTTAATATTACGTGCCGCCACCAGGATGCTGACGGGCTTGTGGCTGGCATAGATGGCACGTTCCTTGTCCTGGACGAACTGCCTGACAGCGAGCGCTGCCAGAATGGCCAGAATCAGCGCTGCGAGGAGGGCGAGTTTCGCTTTCACGTTGCGTTCCTCTTATACGAGGTGAATAGAAACCGCGTCCGATAGCGGTGGATGAAGGTTATATTTTTATCAGGGATCCGGTCAACCGGGACGGTTGATCGTCTGTCATTCAGGGACCGGCTGGAATAACTGTCCATGCGCCAAGTCTGACCGACGTGTCGTAGTTGACAACCGCGTGATGGTTCCATTGTTCGGGACGCTCGAGTGTGCCATCTGCCTGAATGACATCTGCGGGGGGTAAGTTATCGGTAGCGCTGTAGTTGCTGGCTTCGAGTACGCGGCGCATGTCGGCGGCTTTGAGGTATGACCAGAGGCGCCGCTCTTCGCCCGCTGGAGGGCGGTTCCCGCCCTGCCGGCTCCGATACAGGCGCGTCTCCCACCGATTGTTTCTGCCGTGCTGGTAGCTCGAGTGGCATCCACGGCAGGTCTGAGTGGGCACTGTCCCGCCAAATTCGTAATCCAGATACTGGGCACGGGTGAGCTCGGGCTCTCCGAAGATGAAATGCGAAAAATCAGGAGTGTAATCGTAATGGAGTACGGTGACTGTGTTCTTTGCCCAGGCTGCGTTGTTGTTTTCCGCATCGACCTGTGAGTGGTCCATGCGGAAGTTCGAGTATGGTCCGGTATTTTGATAAAAGTCGCCGGTGTCGAATATCGACGCGGGATTGCCACTGTTCCTGCTGTGGTCTTTCCAGTTTTCGGTCTGGTCTGAAACGGTGAGCCTCTGGGAAGTGACATACCTGTCTGTGTTGCCGTCACCGTCAAGATCGGTACCCGCCGATGGCGCACGTTTGGAGGCATGGGCCTGGACGTTCAACTGGCCGAGATAGCCGCTGATGACGTTCGCATTGAGATAACCATCGGAGACATCTCCCGAGCTGAAAGTGGCGAACGCGCGGGCAAGATTCATCTCTTGATCGATGAAGGAGGATTGCCCAAAGAAAAGGACCCCGAAGAACAGGATCAGATACATGGGCAGACTGATGGCAAACTCGATTGCTGCCGAGCCGTTTCGGCGTCGAATAAATTTCATTGGGATCGTCCTTTAATGTCGAATCAGATCTCTGACAGCGGAGTCGTTGAGGTCCAATCCATGAGCATCAGAGCTCGAAGGGTTGAGGAGCTCCTGTATTACATCGTTCATGGTTCCGTAAGAGGGTGTCGGTGAAGTGCCGCCTCCTACGACGGCATCGTAGCCATTTCCGTCGGCATCGTAGGTGTTGGTGGCCCCCGCGGTGAGTTTATCCATCAGCATCTGAAAGCCGTTGGAGAAGCCGGTGGCGTCAGAATCCTGAATGACTTTGCCCGCGTTGACGAGACGGGACTGCCAGTTGGTGATGTAAAGATTCGCCCGGCTGTCGAGCCAGGACTGTCTTGCAATCTGTGGGTCGGTCTGGTCAGCCCAGTCGACTACCCATTGACCTTGATAGGTATCCCATCCTGCTACTCGGGCACTGGCAAAGCTGAAGAATCCCCACTGGGGTTCCCAGCTCGCTGGCAGTATGAGCTGGGCCCTCGAAATCGGCATCCAGACCGCGGCGCTATGGCCGTATTTGAAGGCTTCTTCGGTGAGGACAAGCGGTGATTTCGCCGGATCCTGGCCGTAAGCATTACTGGTATCGAATTGGTCACCGGCCAGGCCCTCGCCATACTCATCCATTTCTTCAAAGACTCTGGCGTCCATATAATCCTCTTCATCCGGATAATTCAGGCCTGTTGTGCCTTTCATGTCATAAGTGGACCAGGGCGAGATGCGGACATCGGTCTTGCCGTCTCCGTCGTAATCCACGCCGGCCGTGTGAGTCGACCCTCTCGCATACCCGCAGGTGGGGCATCCCAGTACTCGATCGTTCTCGTAGATGTATCCAGTGGGTCCCTCCGGGGCTCGTTGTCGCGAGCCGGCATTACCGGCCGGGATTTCGGATATCGTAATCTCTCGAGTATCCCAGCAGGGACCACGCGTCTGTGCATACACATAAGAGGGAACAGAGTGATTACCCAGCAGCTCTCGAGCGAAAACCGCTGTCTGCTCGACCCCCTGGTCGTCCACCGGAATCAGGTATCTTCCACGGCTGATGCCTGGCTGGCTGCGCCGAAAGTACCTTTCCTCCCCGCCAATTTCTTTGGTCATGCAGAATGAGGTGTGGTCCGGCCCGGGGACCATCGGCCCGTCGGGTGGCGGCTCAGGATGTTCGTACACGCAGGGGCGATCCGCGTATTCAGGCCACCTGTAGATCTCGAAGGGGAGAGGGGTGATTAATGTAAGCTCTCTTGCGGATTCATTGACAGCGCTCACTTCCAGGATGGTGGCTGGATTTCGGATTCTCTGGCCATTCTCCATTCTAACCGATCTGCCCAACTGAATGAAGAACGGGACGCGATACGGATTGGAGGGATCCTGTGGTTGGCCGTCATCAGAGGTATCTTTCATCCATGAAACAGAGCTGACGCGAATGACCGTGGCGCCTTGAACGTAGCCGCGCCCCTGCTCGCCGGCCTCCTCTTCAACATTACGGTTATCATTGGCGAGTTTGGCAACCAGGTGCGTGCTGTGTGCTTGTGGTCGCGGCCTCCAGCCGGGGTTAAATAATCGGCCCATTCGTTGAAACGTGCGCCGGACGGGATCCCTGAGGCAGACGTCGATCCCCATGGCACTGGTTCGCTCCCCATCCCAGTACTTGGTGTAGTAGCTGGTACGTACCCGCCGCCAATAAGGGCCTTGCCTGCAGCCGGGCCAGGTGGTGTCTCCTCTCTGTCCTCCATCGAACCAATCCATCCACTGGGTATATCTGCTCTGGCTTGGGTGATTGGCGCCGGCCGCGCCCACATCATACCCAAAGCGATGCGCGTCAATCTCCTGCTCCAGCATGTTATTCATGTCGAGCCCGTCATAGTCCGGATAGATGGTGGCAACGCGAACGCCGCGACGGCCGCTGTTGCCTTCTGTCATTGAGAAAGCTGCGCCTACCGATTCGTGAATAGCTGAGCGAATGATATGGCCCTGGGCCGTGGCGACAATCGCCTGCTGTGCCTCGCCGAGCTCACGGATGTATTGTTTACCAAGCGGAATATATCGGGATGCCTTGGCGTAGGCATCATCGTATTTTTGCTGGTCCCCGCTCGGGTCCGCATCGTGAGGCGAAGACGTGGGCAGGGCCCGCCGCCCGCTCGACCGCGGGCCGGGAACGGAGAATTCAAGATCCACCGCTGAGACGATCACGTCCACCGCATAGCGGCAGAGATGGTAATGCATGATCGCCATCCCTTCGTTGATCCAGGCCAGAGCGCTGAATGCGTTCGCCTGGTTAACGGCCATCGAGTAGGCCGCGGCGTCCGCTACATTCTGCGTCTTTATCTTGTTGGAGCTGTAGATTCCAATGCGAAAAATCGCGCCCGAAAATATCGCCAGCAGCCCCATGGTTACCGAGGCAAATACCATCGCCTGGCCGCTCTGCCTGCGATGGATGCTGCCCAGGCCTTTCCCCGCCCATTGCATGATTGTTCTCGTCATAGACATATCTGCCTCATCATTGATTGCTGGGGGATCCGATATCCCAGTTGCGGGGGAGAGTACAGGTTTCTGTAAGCGTGAGATGATCCACGGTGTAATTCGTGTTGAATGTGAAAGTCTGACCCGGGAGGGCGCTCCAGGCACCCATGATGGTTTTGTCCGGTAGAAAGATCAGCTCAAAATCATATTCCACCGTCGCAATAACATCCCGCCCGGTATTCTGGTTTGGTGTACGAGCGATAGTCACCCTGGTCTTGTCTTCCGCCGCCCCATGCCGTTCAAGTGTATCCCCGGAGTTGGAATTCCATCCAGGGATGTCGACGCTGTCGGCGGTATTGGTCTCACGCGTGCCGGCAAGTGGTGCAATGATCATCACTGCCGCGGCCTGAGCTTCCTCCTGAGCATCGGTAAGCCAAGTGTTGGTTTCGGGAACAACAATCGCCGCACGGGCCGCTATAAAGGCCGCGTGATTCACCGTGATCTTGGTCATGTACATGTGCGACAACTGGAGCATCGCCAGCGTCATAAAAAGCTGGATAGGGAAGATCAGGGCAAACTCGACAATCACCTGCCCTTTATCTTCTTTCAAGTGCACTAAACTCTGAAGCAGTTTCCGAATCATCAGGCGACCCCTTTCAGCCAGGCCAGGATGGTACCGACAGCCATGGCAAAGCCGTAGGGAACCGTCAGCCCTGTCAAGACTTCGGTTCCATCAACGTGTTTCTCTTCTTTCATCATGCCTGGCGAGAACATCACCGCCGCGGACTTCTTCAATCCTTCACCAAACCGTTTGTTGTACACCAGGACAGCGACACCAAGGATCGCCCCGGCCAGCGCTGAATAGAGAGCAGCAACAAGCACGAATGTCCAGCCCATCAGCGCTCCGATTGCAGCCATGAGTTTGGCGTCGCCCATACCTACTCCACCGAGCAGGTAAAACAAATAGAATACGCCGAATCCAAGGACGAGCCCGAAAAGGCAGCTCGTCAATGCGGGTGTAGAGCGAATGATGGTCTGGCCATTCTCGAGGAGGAACGGCCGATCCTGCCCACCGATCGCCACGGCGATCAAAAGGCCAATGACGATGGCGGGATAGGTGAGCCAGTTGAAAACTTTACCCCAGACAAGATCTGTGTAGGCGGCCCCAATCAGAAGGGCAAACAGCCCACACACTCGGAACAGATCTACAATATCTACCAAGTCCATACCCAAAACCTGTTTCGGGAACGGTGATCACCGCGTTCACATCCTGTCAACGCGGGCAGGGAACAATGTCTGGAGTGGGGGTGTCTACGGGAGAAGCAAAAAACTCCGCCGTAGCGGAGTTTTAAGTGCCTAGTACTGATTGATCGTCTTTACTTCCTGGCTTCCAGCTGTTCCGGCGCGATCCTGGGCGTTCACCTGGTTACCGGCGAGCTGCTGGGCGGAGGCGCTGAACAACGCACGAATCTGATTACCGAAAATGGTAATCAATGCGATCGAACCAATGGCTACCAAAGCCACGATAATGATGTATTCAGCGGTCGATTGCCCTTTTTTACCCCAACGTTGTTGAAGGATTCGATTGAAAAGGCGCTTCATTGTGGTCTCCTCACAAAACAAGAGAAAAAGAACGGGGGAACCGAATGACTATGGAATCGGCAGGGCCATCATAGAAGTAACATCAATATAGATGCCCTTCAGGGCGCTGAAAAGGGTCTGACCATTATCAGCGATTCGCAATTCAGTAAGAATGCCAGCGAAAAGTATCAAGACGCCTACGAGCATGGCATACTCGACGGCCGCTTGTCCCTCTTCAGACTCCCAAATCTTTCTGAGACTCCATTTGTCACTCATTTCCTGGATTACCTTTGCAAAGGCTTTGTTTGGAATTATTTCCAAACAACAGAATCCGGATTATAGAATACATCCCATCCTCGTCAAGGAACAGGAAGTGGCTCGTTTCACCGGATTTCAGGGGAATTCCTGCATCAGTATCAGCTTTTTCAAAGGTATTGCGACATCTTTATGTTAAAAAAACAGGTGGCTCGCCCAACCACGTTCAGCTTTCGTATGCCAGTGTATTCATTTCGTCTGACACATTCGTTCTCTCAGTCTCTCAAATGATCAAAGAAACAAGAACCGTTTTCCTTACTCTTTTCGTACTGTCATCTTTGGCTTTGGCCGAATCAAGGCCAAACATCCTTTTCATCTTTCTTGATGACTTCGGCTGGAAGGATACCAGCTACATGGGGTCAGACTTCTATGAGACGCCTCATCTGGACAAGCTCGCCGCCGGAGGAATGGTCTTCACAGACGCCTACTCATGCGCCTCCAATTGCGCGCCGGCGCGGGCATGTTTGCTTTCCGGCCAATACACCCCACGCCACAAGATCTTTAACGTTGGGACGGGCCCCCGTGGGAACGCAAAGCACCGCAGACTCCTGCACATACCTGGAGTCAAAACACTCGACCCGAAGATTAAGACATGGGCTCACTGCCTCCAGGACGCCGGCTACACAACCGCGACCATGGGCAAGTGGCATCTGAGCGCCGATCCCAAGCCATACGGTTTTCACGTGAACATCGGAGGCACCCACTCTGGGGGCCCGCCGCGCGGTTATTATCCACCTCATGGAAATGCCCCGGGTCTGAAAGATGCACCCAAAGGAGAGTACGTCACCGACCGCTTGAGCGATGAGGCCGTTAAATTCATCACAATAAACAAAGACAAGCCCTGGGCCCTCTACCTCACTCACTTCGCAGTTCACACGCCGCTGCACGCGAAGAAAGAACTGGTCGCCAAGTACCAAACGAAGGACAAAGGCAAACTCCATACACACGTGGCAATGGCAACGATGATCCAGGCGGTGGACGACGGGGTTGGAAAGATTGTGGACGCGCTGGACAAACTCGGCCTCACAGACAACACCGCCATATTCTTCTTCAGCGACAACGGCGGATACGGGCCGGCGACGGACATGGACCCGCTTAAAGGCTACAAAGGCACTTATTACGAAGGAGGCATTCGTGTGCCATTCTTCGTGAACTGGCCCGGTGTGGTTAAGCCAGGCAGTAAAACCAGTGAGCCCATCATTGGCGTGGATATGTATCCGACCTTCTGCGAAATAACCGGTGCAAAAAAACCTGAAGGACAGTCCCTCGACGGCGTCAGCCTGTTGCCCTTTTTTAAAGGGGAAGTCAAAGACTTTGGCAACAGGCCCCTTTACTGGCACTTTCCCGCTTATCTGCAGTCATACAGCGCGTCAGGCGAACAGAGGGATCGACTGTTCCGGTCGCGCCCGTGCAGCATCATCCGTGTCGGCGATTGGAAGCTGCACCAGTATTTCGAGGACAACGGCCTCGAGCTCTATAACCTGCGCAATGACATCGGCGAGGCCAAAGACCTGGCCACGACGAACCCCGAGAAGACTCAGGAACTCTTGAAGCAGCTTGAGCAGTGGAGAAAGGAAACCGGCGCACCCATCCCCACCGAGGCCAACCCGGCTTACGATGCCGATGCGGAAGCCCTCGCTCTGGCAGGCAAAGCCAACCCGAAGAAGAAGGGAAGGAAGAAGAAGAGGAATTGACTGCCGCTTTGATCGGTTACCCGTGAAACGACGCCCAATCGAACACGACAGCCAGCCGATCTGTCTTCTTGTGGAGAAGGTCCTGATAGGCCTGCTGGGCATCGTTCGGCGAGTATTTGGAGTAAATCCCTTCTACGCTGACGCGTCCTGACTCCAGCCAGCGAAGTGCGCCCGCCAGGTTTTCAAAAATACTGCCGGAGCGGAACGGCTCCGAGTGATGCGGCAGTTCCCATTCCCAGCCGCTGCGGATGACTGCGTAATTATGGAAGATCGCATGATGCAGGTCATGCATCAGTAAATCGGTGAATCGGCGCCACGGTGTCGCAATGCAGACGACCTCACCTCGTTTGCGGATGACCCTTGCCGCGTCCAGCAACGCCTGCTCGTGGCCTGAACATTCAAGAGCCAGCAGAAAAGTGCCTGCGAGGGATTCATCGTCGAGTGGCGCTGAATCCATAACATTCTGTACGCCTGTCTCGGATGCCAGCCGTCTGCGTGAATCCACGGGATCGCAAGTAAACACTTCATACCCGCTGGCCTGGAAATTCTTGGCCGCCAGATGCCCTACAAGGCCCAATCCGCAGACCAGCACTCTGGCCGGCGGCCGAGCCGCGGTTGTGTTCAGGGTCGTCATGCTGACGCACATCATGCGGGCAAACGTGCCCACCTCGGGCGACAGTCCATCCGGCACTGGCAGAGCCTGTTTCGCCTGTACTTTATGATGTGACCGATGCCCACTCATGCAAAACGCAAGATCCCCAGGCTTGAAGCCATCAACCTTCGCGCCAACTTGCTCCACTTCGATGACAGCCGAATATCCCGGCGTCGAAGGAAAGTTCTTGCCGAGGTAAGCTGAATTTAATTCTGTGCCTGCACTGACGAGTGAGGCCAGGGTCCGCCCGGCAATCTCTCCTTCTCCGACGTCTGTGCTGAATTCAGATGGCACAAGCTCCGCCTGCTCGCGAGCGGTGACAGTAACTGTATGAGATGTGATCGTACTCATTGTGATTCCTTCGAAGTTATTGAACAGACCGCAACGCAAGTTGCGCCCGAATACCATCAGTACTCCATTCCGCACAGCAATCCGGCATGCACTGAATTCGAAACTCGTGCATGTATAGGAAATTCGCAGGGATTTAAGAACCGAGGTAACCAGCGATGCCAGGCGATACGCAAGCTCCCGAAATACTGATGGACGACCAGATCACTGACGATCTGATCTCTGAGATGAGTGTGGCTGTACGCAACGCCATGCCGGGCATCTCCCGAATTGACAGCGAGGGCTGCTACACAAGCGTCAATCATGAATACGCGGCGATGACGGAATACCAGCCAAATGAACTGAAAGGCCAATCCTGGGAGCGTTTTCTCATGCCTGAAGACCTGCCCATCGCCTGCAAGGCCATGCAGGAAATGCTCGATGACGGCTCCGCGGATTTTGAAGCGAGGAGCCTGCGAAAAGACGGCTCGGTCTTTTACCAGCACACGATGATCGTGAAGCGTGCAGACCTGCAGGGCGAATACGCAGGCTTCCTTTGTCTGATGCGCGACACCACGGACAGAAAGGTCACCGAGTCCGCCCTCCAGGAATCGCTCGAGATGTGGCGCGCATTGGCCCAGGGGGTCGGGGAACACGTGGGGATCGCAGACAAAGATATGTGCATCTGTTTCGTGAACCGGTTTATCGGAGACCTGCCACTGGAACAGGTCATCGGCACAACGCTCTTCGATTGGATTGAGGAAGAGTATCACGAACAGCTCGCCGAATGCGGGCGGCGCGTTTTCGAAACCAGTGAAACTCAGAGCCTCGAATTCGAGGGCTATGGAGCGAACGGCGCCCTCTGCTGGTATGCGGCACGGATCGGGCCGCTGAAAGAAGGCGGGCGCGTGGTCGCGTTTGCCATCGCTTTCACAGATATCACCCAGCGGAAAAAGAACCAGGAACAGGTCCGCCGATACGAATTCATCGCCAACGCGTCTCATGACCTCATGACGCTCATCGGCCGTGATTACACCATCGAAGCCGCCAATGACGCCTATTGCCGGACGCACAATAAGAATCGCGAGGAGATCGTCGGTCACGCCCTTCCTGACATCTGGGGAAACGAGACCTTTGCCAACCACATCCGCCCAAACATAGACCGGTGCCTTGCAGGCGAAAGTGTGAAATACGACCAATGGTTCGAATTTGGCACGCTCGGCAACGGCTACTTCGAGGTGAACCTTTTTCCTTATCGCAATCCAGAGAACGAGATCACCCACGTCGCCGTCGTCACCCACAACATAACTGAGTGCAAGCAGACTGTTGAAAAGCTGCAACAAGCCATGAAAGAGCTCAAGGAGACGCAGGCCACAATTGTCGAGCAGGAACGGCTGCGTGCGGTAGGCGTCATGGCAAGCGGCATAGCGCACGACTTCAACAACGCGCTGTCAAGCATCCTCGGCTTCAGCGAACTGTTACTGGAAACACCCGAGGATCTTGACGACCGGGAGAAAGTCATCCGCTACCTGGGATTCATCAACACGGAAGCCCGCGATGCAGCAAAGGTCGTCAGCCGGCTCAGTGATTTCTATCGTGATCGTAATCAGGACGAAGTCTTCGTACCGGTCGACCTGAACAGGGTGGTCGAGCAGGCCATCCCTTTGACCCAGCCCATGTGGAGAGACCAAGCCCTCGCACGAGGACAGACCATCGAGCTCCATACGAGCCTTGTCGATGTGCCCATGGTTCCCGGTAACGATTCCGCTCTGAGAGAGGCGTTGACAAATCTGATCCTCAACGCGGTCGAAGCCGTCAGAACCGAAGGCCGGATCGAGCTGCGGACCGGCACCCGCGGCAACTGGGCTTTCGTGGAAGTCAACGATAACGGCATCGGCATGACGGACGACATTCGTCAGCGCTGTCTCGATCCATTCTTCACCTCAAAAGGGCCCTAGGGCTCAGGGCTCGGCCTGCCGATGGTTTACGGAATTATTCAGAGACACTTCGGAGAGCTGGAGATCGAGAGCGAAATCGGCAGAGGCGCTTCCATTCGCCTGCTTCTCCCCAGAGATGAAAACCAGAACGGATACTCCGTCGAAAAGCCCCAGAGCAAGAAGGCAAAGCCCAGAAGAATCCTGCTTGCTGAAGATGAGCTCTCCGTAAGAACGGTGACCACTGAGCAACTCACCTCGGATGGCCACGAAGTCGTCGCCGCCGAAAATGGTTCTGCCGCGCTGAGTCTTTTCGACAAATCAGATTTCGATCTGGTCATCACCGATCTGGCCATGCCAGGAATGGCCGGGGACAAGCTCGCAGACCATATCAAAGAAAAAAAACCGGAAATGAAGATCATCCTTCTGACCGGCTTCGGAGACCTCCTGGCAGCAGTAAACGACCAGCCGGACTCAGTCGATCTCGTGCTGAACAAGCCCGTTTCCAGGGCTGAGCTCAGGCAGGCCTTGGAACAGATCGAGAAAAATGACATCCCTGCAGAACCGGTTTAATCTGTGGCAATTCTGATACGAGACAGTCTGAAAAAGAGGCCACAATGACCGAGGCAACCTCAGATGTCGAGGCCCGCAACCTCGTACTCATCGTCGACGATGAGCTGCCATCGATTGCGCTCACCACGGATATCCTGGCCAAGTTCCAAATCCCATCCATCGCCGCAAGATCAGGCGAAGAGGCCATCACCATTGCAGACTCTCGAGACATTCGCGTCGTCATCCTGGATATCCGAATGGATGGCATTGACGGCATGGAAGTGCTGAAGCGGCTGATGGCATTCGAGAACCCGCCCGCGGTCATTATGCTCACCGGCCACGGCACTATCCGCCTGGCCACCGAAGCCATGAAACTGGGCGCCTATGACTTTTTGACCAAACCGGTAAATTTTCACGAACTCGGCAATCTGGTGTGCGACGCTCTGCTGGAGAAAGGGACGGGCGAGCCGCCGCATCACGACTCTGAAGACGAAATCATCGGCAGCGATCCCGATCTGCTCCGTGCTATCGAACTTACTGACAGTGCCGCCAGCTCAGACCTGCCAATCCTCATCGTGGGCGAAACCGGTTCCGGCAAAGAACTGTTTGCGAAGCGCCTGCATAGGATGAGCCTCCGGTCGGCAAAGCCGTTCCTCGTCCTCAACTGCGGCACACTGCCGGAACACCTGGTGGAAAGCGAACTTTTCGGACACGAAAGAGGCGCGTTCACCGGCGCCCAGCAGAATCGGAAGGGCCTCTATGAAACAGCATCCGGCGGCTCACTTTTTCTCGATGAGATACCAGAGCTTTCAAAATCCGCACAGGTATCCATGCTGCGGGCGGCCGAGAGTGGCGAGTTTCGGCGGCTGGGTAGCGACACGCCCAGAGCCGCAGACGTCCGATTGATTGCCGCGTCTGCACTTCCGTTGGAAGATCACGTCTCCCAGGGAAGCTTCCGCGAAGACCTTTACTTCCGCCTCAATGGACTGGAAATCCACATCCCGCCCCTTCGGGAACGCAAGGATGATATCCCCGCATTGGTCTCGCACTTTACGGAGGGAATCCATCATAAAGGCATACGCCGCACTTTCTCTCCCCCTGCAATTACACGATTGCAGGAGTACGACTGGCCGGGCAACATCCGTGAATTGCGCCGCGCTGTCGAGCGAGCACTCGTGCTCTGCCCTCACAGCGAAGTCCGGCCTGACTTTGTCCAGCAGGGCAAATCGCCCACCACCAAGATCATTTTCAAAGAGATACGATCCATGGCTGAGATCGATAAAGAATACATCCTCGAAGTGGTGCGCAGAAAGGGCGGCAATCTTAATGCTGCTGCGAGGTCCCTCGGAATCTCAAGGAGCTCTCTCTATCGGCGGCTGGCAGAATACGGTTATAAAAAGGGAGGAGAGGAGGAGGGAAGAGCGAAGAGTGAATGGTGAATGGTGAATGGTGAATGGTGAAGAGTGAATGGTGAAGAGTGAATGGTGAATGGTGAATGGTGAATGGTGAATGGTGAAGAGTGCCTTCAATTTAGTCTGCCCTTAATTGGTCTGCCCTGATTCAGTTTCTTCGCCTGTCTTATTCGTCTTGCTCCCTCTTTCGCTTGCTTCCCTGTTTTCATTCGTCTGTCCCAATTCGTCTGTCCCAATTCCTTCCCCAAAAAACTAGCGTGCCGTTCTCACTACGACTCCTAACAATCTCTCTTATCTCATTCACCCACGCCCAGGCTCAGGAAATCCGACTCAACCTGAAACCGGCCATGGTCATCAACGAAGCTGACGTCGGCGATCCGGCCGGCCTCGTGGATGAGCAGGACAAGATCATCGGCCCGCCTGCTGGCAAGCCAGACTCCATCTGGAAGATCAACAGCTTCCACAACAAGAAGTATCCCTTCAGCGCGCATATCGATCTCGGCGAAGAGAAGAATCTATCCAAGCTCTGGCTCTTCGATACCCACAGCAGCGGGCAAGTCGTCATCTCGCACGGCAAGCCGGGCGACTGGAAAAAGCTCACCACCTACAACTGCGGCACATACATGAAGTGGGTCAGCATCCCGCTCGACGTCCGCTCCCGCTACATCCAGCTCACCCGCATGACCCCGGGCGCGCAGTTTACCGAGATCGCCATTTACGAGTACAGCCCGGAAGCCTGGAAAGCCATGGTCTCCCGCAAAGCTGCCGAGGCCAGGGCGGAAGCGGCTAGACAGGCCGCCATCAAAAAGGCCATGGACGAATTGAAAAAGCGACTCCTCGTCGATCTGGGCGAACCATTCGGCAAGGCATACCTCGTCGATGAGATCGACTGCGGCGTCCCCAGTGACGATGGTCACTTCAAAGAAGACCCGCCCGGCGTCAGCAAAATCGAAACGATCTTTGGGCGCCCGTGCCGCGTCCTCCGAAAGACCCAGGGCGAAGGTGCCTTCTTCAGTTTCCGCATCGGAAAAATGAAACTGCTGCAGCCCGGCGCGGCGTACGTATTGAGCATCGAGTATCCGGAAGACAAACCCCGCACCATCATCGTCAGAAACTCCGGCAACGAGACCTCACGCGGTTTCCACACCGGCCGAACCTTCGGCGATGCACTCCATCCGAAATACGTCAACAACCACAGCGAATCCATCGGTACACCGCTCACCGGAAAATACGAAACCTGGAATCAGTTGTTCTACCTGCACGACCGATTTCCGGACCACATATTTCTGCGGGGTGATAAAGCACGCGTGCTGACTCCCGAAGACGGTTTCACCGTCACTATCGCCCAGTTCTCTAAACGCAACATTCCCGCCTCCGCCGGAGCAGCGGTATCGCGCATCCGGCTGTTCGCAGTGCCCGAGCCAGAGAAACTGAAAGCAAAAGTGAATCTGCCGAAGGGACTCCCCCATCGCCATCTTTTCTGGCGTGAAGAAATGTCCGATGGCATCATCGGCTCGAAGAAGAATCAGAAACGAGCGTTTGCTGATCCGGTCGATTTCTACAGATTCAAAGCACGCACGGCCCATTTTCTGGGCATGAACACCTACACAAAAGATCTCCTCGAATTCGGCGCATGCCAGCATTGGGATCCGAGTGATTACGGCGGCAACAATTGGGTGCATTTCAACAGCGAGCACAAGGGCCTTTGGAGAGAAGTCGTCGAGCTCATGGGAAAAGAGGGATTCAGCATCCTGCCCTACTACGAATACGCAGGCAGCCGCGGCGAGAACAGCCTCGGCTTCAAGCGGCGATGCAAACCGCTCACCCGCGACGATGCCTACACGCACATCACATGGATCGAAAAGGCCAACGCAGACATCACCGATCCTGACACCTATGAAGACTTCAAAAAGATGCTGGATCTCACGATCATCCGGCACAAAAGCCGAGCCAGGTTCGTCGGGGCATGGCTCCGTCCGCGAGCACAGCTTCCCATGAGCTTCGCAGATGCCACCCGGAAACGATTCGCGGATGAGACAAAAACCGGCAGGCCCATCAGCCGCAAGGATCTCATCGCAGACAAGACCCTTCTCGAAAAATACTATGAATGGTGGTTCGACAAGCGCCGCCGGTTTCTCGAGGCCATGCGTGACCATCTCCGATCCAATGGCATCGAAGACTCCACCATGTTCTTCACCTCATCCATGGCCGAATCCGGTGTCGGCTTCCCCATTTGGGAGAAACGCATCGTCACCGATGCCCCCGCCCATTGGCAGCCCATTCTCGACCAGCCGGAGCACATCCCTGATAAACGGAAAATCAACCCGGTACCGATTGGAGATGTCGTCCGGAAAGGCATGTACCTCGAAGCCCTGCTCGCGCCGCCGCTCACCTGGGGTAAATGGGAAGTGCAACACGCCAACCCGCCCGCTGCCCCGCAACGCGGATCCAAAACCCAGGGAGTCCTCTTCACCCACGCTATCAACCGAGCCTACACCGTCGCCTCTCCAAAGACGTTTGATACCTTCCGAGGCCCTTCGGGCCTCGCCGTCGTCCGCCACCACACGCTCAATGAAAACATGATGTTCGACAAGAAAGACAAGCCCAAGCTTGGTTACTTCGTCGTCGACATCGAGCGCGCCGGCCCCTACTGCATGCTCGCCGAAGCTTGGGCCATGGCCCACGGAAACCCTACCCACATCGGCTACCTCGTGGGCAATAATTTCTCACGCGGTTTCCCGAAATACGTTCGAAGGTTCAACACCGCCTTCCTCTCCCTCCCCGCGCTGCCGAGCACCATCGTAAAGGATGCTTGCACCGATGAGAAAATCGTTGTCAGACAGATCAACACGAAAGGACAGGGGAAGTGGTTTGCCCTCGTTAACATCGGCCTGGATGCACGCACTGTGGAAATCAAGCTCCCAGCCAATGGAAATGTAAAGGATGCAGTAAGCGGCGATCAGATCGCCGGGAACGATCAGTCGTTCAAGGCATCCTTTTACCCATGCGAATTGAAAGCATGGAAAGCTGAGTAGCCAGCTCCGGCGCGTTCACAACCCCATCAAGCCGGCAGCCACAATGTGCCACTCTGTCGAGGCCACAACGGCGAGCGCGGCCAGCGGCACCATCCACGACCAGTCGCGATAACGTATGAACAGATAATGCACACCGCCCATTACTATCCAGAACAAAAGCATCAGAAACGGATGAAGCCGAGGATTGTTTGAGGCCAGCAGACCAACGGTGTGACTGAACGAAATCGGCAAGGCCAGAGGAAAGGTTAGAAATCCAAATAAAACGACCCCAAAGTCCGGCCATTGATCCCAGCGCAATTTGAAGCCGATCAGCCCTGAAACGAAGCAGAGAATCCACAACGTCCCCAAAGAAAGAAGGGCCGT
>Ga0187827_10002450_pt1 | contig 25389 bp, 17 predicted proteins | sample ETNtaG_39_FD_167969 | JGI IMG/M metagenome (GOLD analysis project Ga0187827, IMG submission 167969) | Marine microbial and viral communities from oxygen minimum zone, Eastern Pacific Ocean - ETNP2014_SV_150_PacBio MetaG (Illumina Assembly) | ecosystem: Environmental > Aquatic > Marine > Hypoxic... | reverse complement strand
TAAGAACCTGCAGTTGGATGTCGGCGCGGGCGATGGCCTCTCTTATTCAAAGCGATGGGTTCTCTGGCTCATGAATTCGAGACCAAGGACGGTTCCAGTCAATTTGGATGGCAAACTCGATGAGTGAAATTCCGTCCGATCGAGCAGAATCACCACGACCCATGTAAGCGGCGCGACACGTCGAATGAGGCAGGTCCGCACCGGCGCCATCACCAGCGCAGAAGAATTGACCCAGGGGCTTAAACCCATCATTCGAGGCCCGGAGGACATATCCGTAAAGGCCCGAAGTCAGTGGGATGACCAGAAAATCTACTTTGCCTGCGAAGTCCGAGACGATGCCGTGGAAGAAGGCGATACCGTCCAGTTGTTCTTCGATACGGATGTCGCTGGTGACCGGGCAGACGAAAGCCTTTCCAATGATGACCTGGTCTTTACATGCGCTGTATCTCATGAAGGCAACATTGTCGGGAAGCTCAAACGAAGTGAAGTCAGTTCAGACATCCCCGTGGCATGCCGGCAGAATGATCAGGGTTACGTCATCGAGTTCGCAGTACCGTGGAAATCGCTAAACATCAAGCCAGCCGCAGGCACCACGATTGGCTTTGACATCGCCGTAACCGATACGGACAAAGGCTCTCTGCACGCGCAGGTTGTCTGGGCCGGCGCGTCCTACAACTGGGGCAACCCGATGGGCTTTGGAACTTTGGTTCTGGGCGAGTAGATTGATTGCCGATCTCTGGAGCGGGCATGCTGATCAAGGCAAATTGATCTGAGGAAGAAAGTCAGTTCGTCTGCCGTCAATCAGTCTGCCCTCAATTGGTCTGCTTTTCTTACTCATGAGTATGAACAGAAATTATCTGGGCTGACAAGCTGGCAGCCTGTCGCCACGTTCTTTGCGCTATGAATCGAACTGCTCTTCGATCTAATCTTCTCTTTTGGTTGTTCTTCGCCCAGTTCTGCGGCACATATTCCGAAGCTCCACGGATTCTCTTCCACGTCCCTTTCGAGGAGAACACCCGCGGCCTCAGTGAGAACCTGATTCACGATGACATCTACCGGCCGAGAGGCGCAGCAGAGCCGATTAAGATTGATTTTGAAGAGGGGGTCATTGGCAACGGCGCGCTGCTTTCCTGGGATCGAGGCTATCCAGGCATCTGTTATCCGAACAGAAAGAACATCAATCCGCAGAAGGGCACCATCTCGCTCTGGCTCAAGTGGACGCGGCCCATATTCATCAATCGGTATTACCCGAATATCTGGGTCTGCCTCAGTAAAGAAGGCACTGCCAGTCCGGTCGCTCTCATCAGCCTTGAACACAAGCGTCTGGCCTCGTTGAGCGAAGACAACAAATGGCATCACTTTGTCTACACCTGGGATGTTGAAGAAGAGGAGCGTCACCAATACCTGGACGGCAAGCTCCTGGCGTCCGGCAGCATCACAGCGCCCGTGAATCACAAAATTCTCGTTTTTGGCTTTCGCCTTCCCGGCGCGATGGACGAACTGGTCATCCTCGACAGAGCGCTGTCCACTGAAGCAACGCTCAAGGCATTTCAAGACTATAAAACGGGACAGGCGCCGTTTGCCATCCGGCCATCGAAACAGATCTCGGACTTCCCACACCGGCTGGATGTGATTTCACCGCGCCCCCAATTGCCAAAAGGCATTGACTGGCGCCTCAGCCAACCTGTCGAAAGAAACGAAACCAGAGAGAGCTATTCCCTAGGCGGCTACTGGCGCCTGCAGCCAACAAAGTCCATGCAGGCAGCGATTCGTCCAAACCGTTGGGTCTACACAAAAGTCCCATCGCTCTGGAAGCCGGAACCTGAACTTTACAATCTGAGACTGAAGAAGACGTCCCTGCTGTGGAAACCGAAGGCGGGAGAAATTGATCCCCTGGCCGTGGATAACGTCGGGGACGACATTGAAAAGGAATCTTCAAAGGAAGCCGATGACCTTGAAACAGCCCGATATCCGTGTGCATGGTATGAGCGGGAATTCCGCGTTCCGCCGGGCCCTGATGGACGGCGGTTTCTGCTCCGTTTTCCCGCAGGCGCGAAGGTGGTCTCAGAAACGTGGCACGGCATCGAGCGTGCCAGCGATGTTTACGTGAATGGCCGCTTTGCCGGGAGTGTTAGAAACACGAAAAGGGTCCTGGAGATTTCGGACCGTGTCTCTCCTAACGAAACTAATCGGATCAGCATTCTGAATGGCCGGCCCTGGCTTGCGGCTGCTGGTTCGGCCGGGTTCACGGAATCGCCCATCCTTGAAATCGTCAAGCCGAGCGACGTGATGCTGGGCGAGCCGTTGATCATTCCGAAAGTGAGAGACCAACAGCTCGCAGTCCGGCTTCAAATGAAAAACGGTTCGAAGCGCAACATCCCCATCAGATTCGAGGCTGAGATTATCGACGCCGGCACCAGAACGAAAATGGCTGCTGGTGCAATTGAATTGCTCAATCTGTCGGCCGGCTTCGAAGGAGAAAGAGAAATCACCTTCAGCGCTGATGGTCTTACCTGCTGGTCTCCTGAAGCGCCGCAGCTTTACCATCTCGTCATCCGAGCGAACGAAGGAGGACGCGCCCTGGACGCCACCTGGCCCGTCAGGTTTGGCTATCGTGAGCTTTGGGTTGAAAAAGGCGTGATTTACATGAACGGCAAGCGGCTTTCCATCCGGGGCTCATCCCACAACTACCTTTCCTCTTACGGTTTTTCCGCGGCGAAAATCAAGCTGCAAAAGGAAGTCGGCCAAAATGCCGACCGTACGCTCACTCCCGATCCCGCTCAGGAACATTCCCTCAACACGACCGATGAACAGGGCTGGCTGGTCTTCTATCACATGAGCAGAGGCCCGTCCGCGTTGCAGGATGCCATCAAGCGAGTCGGCAATCACCCTTCCGTCATCGCCTGGCAAGTCTGGGGAAACGGGTATGTGAACGGGCCTCATGGACATCCCATGCAGATAGGCGGCGTCGTCTCGGATGAGACCATGGCAGGGCAACGCCACTACCAGATCGCCCGACAGATGCGAAATGACGACCCTACGAACCGACTCGTCTTCTTTTATCGACTTGGAGCCGGTGGCGACTTCCGCGGGATCATGACAACCCTCGGTTGGGGAACACCGATCCAGACCATCGAAGAATGGCCAGCCCACTGGTCCAAGACGAGACAGGACCCGCTTGTGCCCACCGAGATGCAGTTCGTCATCCCGCGAAGTCATGAGATGGAAATGTGGCAGCGCGGAAGCAATCAGATCATTCTCGCCGAACACCACGCAGGTTACTTTGGCGACCGTGCCTACCAGCAACTGACCGGGGAACTTGTCGACTCTTTAGCCAGGAAGGATGTCCATACGCCCTGGACACGATCGCCTCATGCGTACGACGTGATGGAGCTGTCCTTTGGCAGGTCCCTCCGGTCGTGGCGCACCTACGGCATCAGCGGCTACCTTTTTCATGTCGAATTCAAAACAACCTCCACCCACGACGCCGGCAAAATTAATCGCCATGGCCGCAACCTGAAGAAAGTCAACTCCCCCTTCCTGTTTTATCTCGGAGGCGAGGAAAGAAACTTCGTCGAGAAGGGCCACAACTTCACGGCCGGTGAGACGATTCGGAAAAGCGCCGTCTTCGTCAATGACACTTTCCACAACGTCGCAGGCCAGCTCAAATGGGAAGCCCGGGACAAGTCTGGAAAAGTGCTCGCCTCCGACGATTGCGAAATCGAGGTCAGCCAGGGCAAGGTGCACTTTCATCCGATCCGCTTCCAGTGCCTTGATTCGGCGACAAAGACGCGCATCCAAATCACGGCCCAATTTGAAGGCGATGCAGGAAAGCTCAATCTGGCGGACACGTTCGCAATCACGGTCTTCCCACCATCGGTTCCACCAAAGCTCTCCGCAAAACTGGCTCTTATCGACTCCACAGGTGAGACAGAGGCAGTGCTTAAGAAGTGCGGTTTGAGCTATCAGCTCGTGAATGAGGAGACCATCGACCGCGGTGTCACCTCGCTTTCACGCTACTCCGCTCTCATCATCGGCAAGAACAGTTATTCGGAAGCTGCGAAAATCTTTCGTGAGTGGCTGCCCATTGATGAAACTGTCATCGAGGGCCTGAACATTATCTGCCTCGAGCAGATGAACAGGCATGTGATGGGACTGAAGCTCGAGAATCTCAACGCCCGCAATGCTTTTGTTAGGGCCGACAATTCACCACTCATGGCCGGGCTTGACGCCAACGATTTCAGAGACTGGCAGGGCGAAAGCAAACTGTTGCCAGCCTATCCCTCCTACAACAAAGACTCCGATTGGCGTGCCGGCCGCTCAAGCAAGCACGGCCAGCGGAATTCGTTTGGACAACGCCGTTACTGGCATTGGTCGAATAATGGGATGGTGGCCACCTTCGCCTTCGAGAAGCCGCAGCGAGGCAATTTTCGCGTGTTGATGGATTGCGGATTTGACCTCCTGTACACCCCGCTGATTGAGTTCGAACAAGGCAAGGGCCGCATCCTGCTTTCACAGCTCGACCTGATCGATCACTACGGAGTCGATCCCACAGCCACCCATCTTCTTCACCGCATCCTCAAAGAATACACGGGCTCCAAAGACCAGAGACAGACTGAACTGGTGTTACTGGGCGAAGGCACGAAGGAAAAGCTCCTGCAGAACGTGGGCGTGGAATTCAAGAGGAGCGACGTCCCTGATGGCGATGTCGTATTCCTGGATCATGAAAGTTTCAGGAAGGAAACATCACCCGAACTGCCTGGACGGATTTCTGCGTTTCTTGAAGGAGGCGGCACTGTAGTGCTGAGCAGCAAGCGCGTCCCCCAAGCTTCCTCGAAGACGAATGACAACGCCGGTGCACCTGCCCTGGAAGTGCCCAGTCTTGAAAAAGACAAAGCGGAGACTAAGGACAACGATGATGACCTGTTTGAGGATGAAGAAACCAAGCCGGAGCAGAAGAACGTGCAGGCCAGAGATTCGTCCTGGTCCTGGATGCTGCCAGTGCAACTGCCTTCCGAGCCGCGAGAGAGTTTCGGCTCCGATGTCCCAACCTCTTCGCTTTTCACAGGCATCGGCCCAAGCGATCTCTACTGGCGAGGCCACCACCGATTCCTCACGATCAAGGCCGATGCAAAAACTGTCGCCGCGTCAGGACTAATCGGCGAGGTGCCCGCTGGGAAAGGCAAAATCGTTTTCATCCAGTTCGAACCCGACGATTTCAAATCCCCCTGGCAGCGAAGCAAAGCCCTGCGGATCTACAACACGCTCTTCACCAACCTCGGTATCAAAAGCAATTTCGAGGTGAAGGTCACCGCGGTCAGCGGCTACGGCAAACCAGAAGAATGGCTGCCCGGTTACACCGTGCAAAACATCGGCAAACGGCCGATGCTGGAACAGAGCCAGTTTTACGAATCCCGCCCGCTCAATTTCGATCCTTACCAGCACCATGTGTGGTGAAATCTGGAATGTGTCCCGCGTCGCCTTCAGCTTCTGGTCCGATGCCTTCCTTTTCTCAGCTTTTCGGGTCCGATCTGTGTCCGCTTCAGTTCATGTGACTGTGTGCATGGAGCTCTAGCCTTCCTATTTCTCAATATTGACTGTAGAGATATTATTCGACCTTGAAAAACCTCTTCAGTTTCGCCATTCCAGATTTGGGAACTGAAATACAACTCGGAATAACACTCAATGCCGAAAACATATATTGAGACTTTTGATGAAGGGCCTGGCGGCTGGATTGCTGACCTTTGGAGCCCGCTGCCTGTCTGGGATGGTGTGGCCTACTGCGTCAGCCCCTGGTCGGTGGATGCCAATCACGCGCCGCCGGGCGCGGGTTATCTTCACCTGCTCATGTACCTGCTCACCCACGAAAGTCGGCAGAGCCCGGAAATTGCTGAGCGCTGGGGAGTGAATCGTTTTACCGAAGGCGGATTCAGCAGGGATCTGACTAACGCGGAGCTCAGTGTGCGATTGCGTGGCGCAATGGATCTCTCAGGCCCTCTCTGCAATTACCATAGACCCGTACCGAGCCCGGACATCGGTGGGGCGCAACTGCTGCTGCTGGTGCAGTCGCACGTTGAAGGCCCACCCAAGACCACACCAAATTTCATCCTGTCAGGACAGCCCTTCGAGATCACTCGCGAATGGTCGGAACAGACGGTCAAGCTCGTCGCCGATCCAGATCAGTGGACTTGCATCGGCTCGCGTCACGACATGGTTCACCAGTACGGTTACGGGGACATCGCCGAAGTACTGAGTGACGTGAACGTCGACATCATCTTCATCCTGTTCCCATTGAACATCGTTCCAATCGGTGAGGTGGATGACATCCATCATCAATGGGCCAACAAAGACTACAAGGTGGACATGGAATACCTTCCGAAAGGCGTGGTCATGTTTGACACGGTGAAGATCACCTATCCCACGTAATGTGAGTGGCGAGGCACAGGTTTTTTATTGGCCCACTGTGATCTCCCGGCAGTAGATTCCATGTTCGTAGAAGACGCGGCGCTCGCTGTCCCACTTGCGTTTGTCGTAAAAGAGCATCACGCGGTTTTCGCCGATGGGGACGAGCCAGGGGTATTTCTGGCTTTGCACATCGTCCTGCATCACGCCCACGAGCGCGTCCCACGTGCTTCCCGTGCCATCGATGCTGAAGCCAACGGTCATGCCAGGTCGCCCCCACGCTGCTGCGAGCATGCCGTTGGGCAATAGACACATGGATGGAGCAACGCCGGGATAGTTGAAGCACATGGGTTCACACCACGTACGGCCCCCATCAGCAGAGATGAAACGCCACAACAGCATGTAGCTGCCGTGGCGTACGAGCGCATAGACTTTCCCCTCAGACGTGCACGAAAGACCGGCTTCAGTGAACCCTTCCGAATAAAGCACACCCGCGTCGAATGGGAAATCCACCTCCGCCTCTGCAATGGTGGAAGCCGCGTGCCACGTCCGCCCCTCATCATCGGAGCGAAAGAATATGGCCGACCAGAGGATGTCATCCGTCGCTTCATCAGCCACCCCTTCATCTGGCCGTCTCCCGACGTAGTCAGAAGGGGCGGTATCTTTTCGGCGCGTGTTGCCTTTCATCTGACAGTAGGCCGAGAGCCCCATCGCGCCATCGGGCAGTTCGATAATGCTGCCGAAAATGTGGCCGCCCACCTGGGCACCATATCGCTCGGTCACAGGTCGATAAAACTCCGGGATCTTCGGCTCGTAGAAGGCGTCAGGATCGTCGGCAGGTCGCGGTATGTAGTGCTTGCAGAGCGCCCCCTCCAGGTGGAATTCCGCCAGACAGGGTTCGGCAAACGTCAGAGCCTCGCGGGCTTCACAGCAGAATGCCACGTAACGACTCTCAGCGGTACGCCATAGGTACTGGTCGAAAAGGAGCGCCTTTTCACCTCCGCTAGGCCCAATAGCACTGACCGAATGCATCGGGCCATCGATCCGACGCCAGGTAAAGCCGTCCTCCGAGACGGAGAAGCCAGACGGTGAAAACCAACTGTCCGTGCCGACACTGTAGCAGACGAGTATGCGGCCATCGGCGAGGCGAGCCGCTTGAGGGATGATGGTCCCATCCTTTGTGATGAGGCGTTCCGGTGACAGTGAGCACTGCGGTCTCTGTGATGGCATGGCCGAGGCTTTTTGATGTTTGCTCGAAGAGTGGTCTAGGCGCTCAGTGACAAGACAGATCGATCGCAGAGCGCACGCACAACGTTCCCAATTTTCAATCACCTCGGATTCGATACACGTGCCGCTCGTGCGGAGCAAAGGTGTCCTTGAGCAAACCAGATCGAATCGGAACCAACCGATCTTCGAAAAGAGTGATGGCGTCAGGATCGGCAAGCCCTGTGATGCTGAAACTCGCATCGGTCTTCTCGTTTTCCAGATTAACAGCCATGAGATAAGTGTGGATTCCGGAGCGCCGGGTGATGAAGCGAATGGATGAAGCGGAACACTCAGCCGAAGGCGCGGGCGCCCGTGAGTAGATCACCGGCGCCAGTTGAAGCAGTTCTGCGTTCGTGCGTTTCATCGCGGCCCAGTGCTTGGGCGAAATTGGATCTCCAAGGAAATATTTGATCCCGGAGGCGCCCGCAATCACGCAGCCGTAAGTCTGGGCCACCTGTTCGCCGGCGGTAGGCTCACGGCTGTGGTTGTAGAGATTATTGCCCGCAAGGAACATCCAAACAGGCCGCCGACTGGGGATGGCGACCTCATTCATCATCTCGATGTCCTTGACCATCTCGGCAACTTTTCGGTTAGGCCGATTCGTCAGATAATCGTCGATGGAAACGATGTCGCCGGGCAGGCCAGCGAAGTGCGAAGGGATGCCCATCACGGTGTTGTTCATATAGACCGGATGGTAAGGATCGAGCTTCTGGAAATGGGCGAACGCTCGAGTGACATCCTCCGGCTTGGCGTAGAGCTCAGGCTCATCGATCGGCATCCATGCCAGAAGCGCAGGATGCGACTTCCACCGACTAATGAACTCCTCAGGCACAAGTCCCGGGAAACCATGTGCCCAGGCAATCACCTTCAGCCCTCGCTCACCCGCGCGATCGAAGACTGTTTGCCAGACTGCTTCGGCCTTCTCGGTACGGCAAACGATCATGACCGTCTTGAAACCGCTGTCCGCGCAGTGGCTCATCCTTGTGTCCACAGTGGCGACAGGAGTGTGCGGCCAGAACTGATAGAGCGGCGCAATCGCGAGCCAGGGCTGGCCATCGACAAGCAGACAGCGGCGGGAGCGGTCGATCGCCACGGCACTCTCGCTGGGGGCCAGCTTCGTAAGGGCCGTCCGGACTTTTCCAAGCTCGCCGCCCTTCCCGCTCAGGAGCCGAGCGGAAAAGGGGTAGCTTCCCGGTGGGAGCTTTTCGATTGCGAATGAAAGTTCTGATCTTCGAGTCAGCTTGGAGAATTCGAATTTCAGCCTCGGCTCAGTCTCGAACTGGATCCTTACTTTGGCCTGCGCAAGTTCGGCGGAGGGCAGAAAAATATCAGCAATGAATCGTGCCTCCGATTCGGTGGCGTAAACGGAACGCTCCAGCAGACCATCAAAAACCGAACGCACAGGCACTCGTTGCTGAAACGTGCGAATGACACGGGCCGGATTGCCAGTCGTCCGTATTTCACCGCTGATCTGTCTTTCCTTCGCTTTCGTGCGTTCGGCTTCAATCGCAATTGAAAATTGTCGGGCTTCGTCGTTCTTCACCGTGATGGTTTCGCTCTGCCAAAGGATTGTAGACTCAGCCCTCCGCGACGAATCGAGCGTCCCGGCAATCTGAAGCGTCACGTCCTGGCCGGTCCGGTTCAAAAGGCGCCCACTCAGGCGATAACCCTTGCTGTCAGTGAGAAGCATCAGATCCGTCGGTAGGAGCTGCGAAACCTTCAGCACATCGGCCAGGGGCCAATCCAACGTGGGATACAGATCCGGCCGGTGAAAATTAGGTACGGGCGTCACCGCGGTCGAAGAGAACTCACCCGTGCGCGGCGAGTGCCGGCACAGATTGATGCCCCATTTTTCGGATGTCGTCGGGGTGAGTTTCAAACTGGACAAGGGAAGCGCTATCTCGGCGCTCCACGAAGTCTTGCCAATTGATGTGCGCGCAGACCATTTGCCATTCCACGATCTGTCCCTGACCGGGGCCGCGTCGAAGCGGACGCCCTTCGAATTGACGACCAGGTGAAAGTAAGACTGCCGGTCGTGGTTAGTATCGAAGAAGACCTCAACCGCGTCGTCCAGCCATACGTTGCCATCGTGCTCGCCGATCTTTGCAGTCAGCCGGTCAATGTGAGAATCGTGGCATCGCATGCCGATGTAGAGGACGCCCTGCGAAAACACCATGTGGGCATCCGTCTTCTCGACCGGCTCTTTATCGCCGGACAAGACAAGCGGCCAGACTCTCGACGCTTCATTCCAGGCCGCCTCATCGAGCCTGCCATCCAGCGTCGGTGGAGTATCCACGAATTGCAGGAGTTTCGGTTCTGGAATGCGCATCTGCGCAGGCTTGTCCGGCTTTTCCCTGTCGAACCTGCTCGGCTGGTACGGCGTTGCCGCGCTGCCCAGTTCGAGTTGCCCGGCGTCGGCCCAGACGACCGCATCCTGCTGCAGGTTCAGTCCCGCTCTGAGCAGGTTTTTCTCCGGCGCTTCGAGAGTGAAGGAATATCGCTTCCAACCGGTCGTAAGCTCGATCGGCTTATGATGAAATCTTCCGAGCCGTTCCCACATCACGAGCCGCGCTTTACGGCCGGGCCGGTCTGCTTTCAGATAAATTGAAAAAGTGCAGGGCTGTTCCATGGCAATACCGGTGATTGCACAGAAGAAACCGTTGCCGGATTTTTTGTGGCCGACGATGCGGAGCGAGTGTTTTCCCCGATACGCTTGCGAGCCATCTACGCGCCAGTCTCGCCAGAGTATTTCGGGCGGAATGTGGGGAATGTAGAAAGGAATCCACAGCGTCGGCAGGTGGTCATTGGCGACCTCGAATGAAGAATTGCGAATCAGATTTGGCGATTCCTTCTCCCCCTCGGCCAGGGCAAACACCTGCAGGTTGTCAAAGGACACCGGGGGTGCTGAGGTGGCCAGCTCGATAAGCGGCTTCTGTCGCTTGATGCGGTTGGGCTCGGAGAAGTCAGCGATCCTCTTGCCATTCACGAACCACTGGTAACGCATCTTTCTCTGCACGATCCGAAAATCGTACCAAGTGTCGGGAGAGGGTTTCTCGTTCGAGCAGATTCCGCCCAGGGACCTTGGCTTTCCTTCAATGTCGTAGACATGCCAGAAGCCTTCCTTGCGGAGAGTGAAGAGGATTCCTCGCACACGAGCGCCGCACCAGTGCCCATCCTTGAAAGCCATGGCCTTGATCCGCAGACGCACCTCGACCGGCCCCACGTGAACGAGCTTGGCTCGAGCGGATCGCACGCCGGCATTTGCCCCGGCGACAAGCGCCCCCTGCTGCACCTTCCAACTCAGCGCGGGCGTCAACTTCCACTTTTCGGCCAGGAGGGCCTCGGTACTGAAGTCATCGCTGACGAGTGGCAGGCCCTCCGCATTCAGGTGCGAGACGGAGAGGATGAGGGCAGCGAGTATTGAGAAAATAGAACGGTAATTCATGTTATGAACTCCTGATTGCGTCATCCGCCTGGAGGAATTCGTGGGTTGCGCTGAGTGTTGGCGAGTTACCTTTGCAGCTCATGCGCCTTCCACTGGAGCCGGGCACTCAGGCAAGAACCTCATTCTTCTGATTCATCCTTCTCTTGTTTCTTGTAGAGCGCCGAGCCTTTGTCTTCGTATCGGTATTGCGGCATCGAAATGACGGCCTTTTGCGCGTTTGTCAGTTCATCGTAGAAGGCTGGTGGCGTCCAGGTGCCCATGACGCCGGATGCCGTGACGCCCGAGTTGTAGCGAATGATCAGTGAGCGGCGCTGGTGTTTGGCGGCCCAGGGAAGCGTGCCGTGCATCAGGCACTCGACAAACAGAAGCGCGTCGCCAGCTTTGGCGGGGATCTGAACGAATCGGTCCTGATGGATGTGGTAAAGGCGCATCTCGTCCGGGCACGGATAATTGGCCTTGTGGGAGCCAGGCACGCAGGCAAATCCGCCATCGCCAGGATTCACGTCCGACAACTGCACCGCCACGTTGGTCATCCCGCAATACATCCGGCCGTTGCGGTAGAGATAGCTGCGCGACCGGTCCAGTGGCTCGCCGCCTTCGTGAAACCAGAAGCCCTCCGCGCCCTCGTCCATGGTGATCAGTCCTAGCCCCTCCAGCCGAAACCCCGGCCCCAGGAGATACTCGAGATGTGGAGAATAACCCGGGTGAACTATCATCTCACGGAAGGGATCGCAGTACGGCTTCTCCCACGTTAGCATGCCGCCAAGATCACCGCGGCCTGTCTTGCCTGAAAGGGTCCTTGACATGCGAGCCAGGTCGTTTGGCCGAATCTGGATCTTGTGGGGGTGATGGTCGATTGCAGCATTCGCGGCCTCGACCTCCGCCGGAGATAACGCGCCTTCAATGAGCAGATAGCCGTGAACGTCAAACAGATATTTCTCTTCCTCTGTCATGACACTACCTTGTCGCTACGCGGCTGGGGCGTCAAACATGAAAAAACGACCCCAAGTGCTTTATTCACATTTTCTTGCTCTAACTGTTACGTTAATCCTTGCCGGGATGTCGTGCAGGACGCGCGCTGAAAATGGCGCAGCGAGCAAGCTCCGCCATTCCACTCAGATCTCTCTTTTTCACGAGGATTTTGACACCGATATGCCTCACACAGATTGGAAGGGACCTGCAGGCAAGCTGGACAGCCTTCCTCACGGTGGTAATTCCCTTCACATTGAAAACAAGGATGCTGGCGGATCCGTGAATCGGCAGATGTCGTTGCCGCCGGAAGAGATGTCCGGTCAATTGATCACGCTTAAGGCGAAGGTCAAGGCGACGAACGTGTCCAAACCGCCCAATCACTGGAACGGGATCAAGGTGATGCTGATTCTCGAGAACGAACACGGAAAGCAACACCCGCAGCTTCGCCTGCCAATTGGGACGTTCGACTGGATGGAGGCGACGAGAGTTCTTCGCTTGCCCAAGGGCATCACCAAAGCCACCCTTGTTCTGGGACTGGAGAAAGTCAGCGGCAGCGCGTGGTTCGATGATGTTCAGATACTGCGGGGACGGACAGTTAATCCGGGCAAACGACAGAGGGTGAGATACAAAGGACACGACTTCGCACGATTGCGAGGCGTCATGCACGGCCCACGCTTCAACGAGAACCACATTCGAGATCTGGCTGTGAAGTGGAAGGCCAACCAGATTCGATGGCAGCTCAACTGGACGCCCATGAAAAAAGCAGAGGAATGGGCAAAAGATTTGGACCTGTATGACGAATGGCTCGATGGCGCTCTGAAGGAATGTGACAAAGCTCTCGATGCTTGTGAGCGTTACGGAATCAAGGTGCTTGTCGATCTGCACACGCCACCAGGTGGCCGGGCCGAAGGGGGAGTCTGTCGTCTGTTCACCGAGAAACGCTACCAGGAGAAGCTTGTCGTAGTCTGGAAAAAGATCGCACGCCGGTACAAAGGCCGAAAGGTCATCTACGCGTACGACTTGCTCAACGAACCCGTCGAGGCCCGCAAAGAGACTGGCCTGCCTGGGTGGCGGGAGTTGGCGACGAAGCTCATTCGTGCCATCCGAAAGATCGACCCAGGCAAGCCTGCCGTCTTCGAACCGGGGCCTTGGGGAGGGCCGGATGGTTTCGACACGCTCGTCCCGCTGGACGTGGGCCGAGTGATTTACAGTTTCCACATGTACAGACCTCACTCATTTACGCATCAGGGAGTTCATGGCAAGGCGGTTGGCCTGACATATCCGGGCGTCGTTGACGGGCTGATGTGGGACAAGGATCGGCTGCGAGAAGCAATGATTGCGGCCATCGAGTTCCAACGTGAATACAACGTCCACATCTACGTTGGTGAGTTCAGCGCAATCCGATGGGCACCGGACAACAGCGCGTATCGCTATCTGCGTGACGTGATCGATCTCTTCGAAGAATACAAATGGGACTGGTCTTACCACGCCTTCCGCGAGTGGGAAGGATGGAGTGTCGAGCACGGCGCCGATCCGAAGAACAGAAAGCCCAGTTCCACACCTACCGATAGACAGAAACTATTGATGGAGTGGTTTTCCCGGAATTAAGATCAACATCACGACCACGGTGGCAGCCGAACCGACACCGGAGAGGCCGGCTACGAGAAGGCCGGCTACGAGTTGAACAAACTGATCGACGTAGAAATGGATGCCGGCGACGTCGCTCTGTGGACGCCGTACACTATCCACAGCGGAGGAATGAACTCGACCGAGGACAGCTATCGCCGGCTTAACATTAACGGTTATGTCATCGCTCAAAACTGCGACCGCGGTGAATGGGTCTTCCGCAATGGCGAGCAAGTTTCACTCGACCTGGCCAATCAGGCGATGATTCAGTTCGAACAGATTCACGAGCGGCCCGAGGCCCACTATCCCGGCCGTTGAATCCCAGGCTCACTGCAGTTTCTTAAACCTCGAGAGCCCGGCCATCGTGCCGAACCAGAAGGATTCTTTGTCCTCGAAGACAGACCAGACGCTGTTGCTGGCCAGACCCTCGGAGGCCGTCATCTTCGACCATTGCCGGCCATCGAACGTAGCTATCCCTTCGTCAGTGGCGAACCAGGTGGTGTTGAGGCTGTCGACGAAGATGGCGCGGACGTCTCGGCCGGGCAGGACGGGGTTGGCTCTGAAGGCGTTGTCCCCCTCACGCACGAAATGCTGCCAACTGACGCCATCGTAATCGGCCGCGCCCCATGAGCCGCCGATGTAAACACCACCCCTCGGTCCGACGGCCATAGCTTTTCCTTTCAGGCCGGGCATGCCCGTTAGCTTGCCGACGGGATTCCAGAGCCGGTCGCCTCGCCACATGGCAACGCCCTGCCCATACCAGACCCATAGATGACCCGACGGACCAGATGTGAGACGCGTGTACGGCCCCTTGAAAGCCGGGTGGTCACGATGATGCTGAATGGCTTTGGCGCCGTTCCACTGGATGAGATGTGCGCTGCCGCCTATCCAGAGATTCCCGCGCTGATCCCTGTGAATAGTGTGTGCCGCGCTGGTGATGCCGAGCCGTGCGCTTTCATTCTGCCACTCGTTCGCGTAACGAAGCACTCTCCGCGAGACAATCCAGGGCACACCGTTCTTGTCGAGAGCCGCATCGTTGACGTCACCGTGGTAGAGAATCTCCCAATCATTCTTCAAACGTCGAGTGAATCCGCCACGGGTCCCTTGAGCGGCAAAGTAAAGAGCGCCACTGGCGTCCATCAGGATTCGATGCACGCCGGAGCCGGGTTGAGTGACCGGGCCATCGAGAGTCGGAATGTAGACCGTCCATTCTGCACCGTCCCCGTGAACAAGTGCGACGGAAGGCTCCATGGTCAGCCAGACGTCCCCATCTGCCCCCACAGCAAAATTGTTGGTATTCTGGGTCAGGGCCTGCAGCTCCTGGGGAACGGCCGTGCGCAATTCCGCCTTCTTCCCATCGAAGCTGTAGATGCCACGCCGTGTCAGAATCCAGGTCGTCTTCTCCGGACCGGGCGCCAGTGCCTGAATGTTTTCTTCGCGCAGCCCTTCACGCCTTCCGTAACGCGTCCATGTCTTCCCGTCCCATGCAAACAAACCCAGGATGGAACCAACCAGTACGCGTCCGTCACGGGCATTGGCGATCGAGGTAATCGTCTTTCGCCTGGGAAACGACAGCAGGTGTTTGGGTAAAGGGATCTCCTGGAAGACCGCCACGTCGTTGAAAACGATGAGATGGTTCGCCGTGCGTTTTGGCACGATGTTCGGGTCAGAGCTGCTATCGGTGTCATAAGTGGCCGCCCACACCTTCCCGCTGCTGTCTCGATGCAGAATGTCGAGGCCGCTGCCGGTGAAGGCATCGGCCTCTCTGGAAAAGTCGACCCAGCGATTCCCGGCCCGATGACTGATGAGCGAATTGCTATGCCCGTATCCACTCACCCACGGCTGGCCATCCGCGTCGACCGCGACGCTCTGCAGGTGGATGTTCGACAGGCCTTGCTCCACACCTGCGCTTGACCAGCCTTCTTTCGTGTACTTGCTCAAGCCGCTGTAGGTGGCGGCCCAGACGGCGCCGTCAGCATCGATGTCCAGGTCTGTGACGTAGGTATCCGCCAGCCCATCCAGAGTCGTGAACCGGGTAAGATGTTCTCGCCCGATGTCGAGCTTGATGACTCCTTTGCTTGTCGCCGCCCAGAGCGTTGTGCCGTCCGGGGACATGACGAGCTTCCTGATGTACATGACTCCGCCGTGGTAGGTCCATCGCCCCTTTTCGCTGACTCCACCGATGGGCAGTGGACGCTGCTTGATAGCGATCTCCGCCTGTGCAGAAGTCAGAGCGCAGAAGAAGGCAACGAGGCAGGACATTGGTGGATTGGAGTGGCGGATGAACGGAACGGCTGAAGAGTGGAATAGTGGAAGATTTCGGGAGTTTAACAAGGCCCATGTCTAACTCACGATGGAAGAAGGCCGGCAGCAGGCCACCGATTCTGTGCGCCTCAGTTGCTTAACCGTTTGCGAAAACCTTCCGTGTTCTGTTGGAGTTCGGAAGACGGATCGTTGTGCCCGTGTGGATGCTTTCGATCCCGGCGAATCCAATCTCATTTACGGTGATGAAATCCTGGTTTGTGCAATGCGGCAGAGGGCCACCATCCAGATGGCTCGCCATCTGCTCGTAGGCAACTTTGAAAACGCTTTCTTCCTCAGGGATCTGAAGCTCGTCCAGGTCCATCGCTTCTCCCTTCGCGTTGGATCCGTAAACCTCCGTATAGATGCCCGTGCGGATGAATCCCTCGTCACCGTACGCTTCGCAGTAAAACGTACCAAATTGCCCGCTAGAGCCGACCTGCGTTCCGGTAATGCCGTTTTCAAATTGGATGACCATGTTGTCCAGGCTTGGTTCTGGCTCGAAGCCGTCCGGCACGTTCGCATTCTCCGGCAAGCGGCCATGGGCAGTTACCTCAGTGGGGCAATATCCCGCGAATTGACAGATCAGATCGGTGGTATGGCTGGCGAAAGAGAGAAACGTCCCGCCGCACCAGGCGACTATCGTCTTCACCTCGCCGATGAGACCATTGGCGACCAGTTCATGCATACGCAGCACCTTGGGGCTCCAGTGACGCGAGTAATCAACCATGATTGGGATGCTCTTGATGCTGGCCGCGTCCATCATTTCATCCATTTCCTTCAGAGAGCAGCTCGGCGGCTTTTCAAGAAAGATCGCCTTCGGCGATTGCTCGATGACTTCCGAAGTAACCGCAAAGTGGTGCGGCCCGCGAACGCACACGGCCACGATATCCAGATCATGGTTGCCGAACAGTTCGTCCATCGAGCCGTAGCACGCGAGATCTGGAAACGACTCACCCCATGTGGCAAGAAAACTACTGCGGGCCTCCTCAGAAAGATCACAGACAGCTTCCAGTTGCACCCGTTCATTCAGGCGGATACCGCCCACATGGCAATAGGGGCGCGGGTCATCCGGCTTTCCATACATGGCCGCGATGCTACCAAGGCCGATGACTCCCACTTTGTATTTCATGACGTCGCCTGCCTCTCGAGATGCATTCAATCCACGCCAGAGAGCTTCAGCTTGTTCTTTGCCTCTTCCGCTTCTTTACTTCGTGGGCCTGATTTCACCACATACTGCAACAGGTCGATACCGAACTGCCGCAGCTTGCCCATCTGTTCGGCAAAGTGAAAGCCAAGATAGTAGAGGTCCGCACGGTCAATCAGAGTCTTCTCTTTGATCAGCATGCTGGCCACGTCCATCCCATCGAACTCTATCATTTGCGTGAAAAGAGCCAGGCTCTTGTTGTTATCACGTTCCGCTTTATGAAGACCCCGGTTTGAGGTCTTGAAGCGCGCCAGTGCCAGCAGAAACTTTGCATCTTTGTCCTGATTCCTGCCGCCGGAAAGGAAGCGAAGCTCGGACTCAGCTTCCTCGTATTCCCCTGCCTTGATGAGTTCTTTGCCCTTGTCGAGAATTGCTTTGGAGAAAGATTCGGGGTCGAGACTCGATAGCAGATTGAGGATGTTATCCCCGCGTTTCGCATTCTCTTCCCGCGTTTCGATCGCTTTCTTGAGATGTTTGGTGAATTGCGCCTTGGTGAGCTTGGGTTTCACCTCCTGAACTTTGTGAGCGGCCTGACCAAACAGGGCGTCGTCTTCAATTTCGTGTAACTGGGCAAGCAGAACCTCACCGGCATTCGGGCATTGCTGCAGGCTTGTCATCACCTGCTCGCGTAGCTTCCAATCCCCCACACCCAGCATGGCGGCGAGCGCTTCCCCCGCGTCCTTGCTTGCGATGACGCCAAGTTTTTTTACTGCGTTTAATTGAACATTTTGATCGCGATGTTCGAGAAGCTTTACCAGATCTTTTGATGCCGTTGCCGGCAGGTTGATGCGAGACGTCAGATCATTCGCGGCCTGAACGAGTCCAGGGTTTTCTTCTGTAAGAAGGATTTTAGATAAGACCGGCCACAGCTTGGTGTGGTCTCCGGATGGAACGTTTACCTTGGCGAGACAGAGCAGTGCCTGGCGTCTCACTCTCGGCGCCGTGGCCGGTGCCTGCATAAGTTTCATATATAGAGGCAGTGACCCTTCATCCCGCAGGCCGCCGAGCATTCGCAGCGCGCCCGCGAGAGCAAACTCAGAGCGCTTGAACGCAGCTTTAGATGAGGCCGCGCGAATTGTCTCCGCCATCTCGAAACGCACATCCTCCTCCACATCCAACTGCTTCCTGTGAAAATCTTCGCAGATGCTGTCCACCGCCTCGCGATCTGCCTTGGGCAGGATCTCAATAAGATGCTCGAGGGAGTCGGATAGCGGGAAACGGTGAAGAATCGTCAGCAAAGTGGATTTGTTGACCGGCTCGTCGTCAGTGAGTTCCTTGAGAACAGTCGGCAGCACTTCTGCCCCCAGCGCGACGGTAGCCGAAACGGCCCGGTTGCGTTCACCGAGCTGAGGTGAGGTGAGATATGGCAGTATGTAGCGAAGCGAATCCGAACGGCCACTTTTGCCAAGCGCTTCAAGAACGGCACAACGCACTGCAAGCTTTGAATTGGAAAGGCAATCGCCAAGAGATTGGACGACGTCTTTGTTGCGATGATCCAGTTCACTCAGCACTTTGGCGGCAGCACACTGCACCTCTTCATCTTCGTGGTGCAGCATGGTAACCACCTTCTTAAGGGTGTTATCCATGCACCTGTTCTCCAGTATCTGTTTTCGTTTGCCGATGGACGCTGACAAGATTGTCCAGATGCAATGCATTCAGTCAAGCCCCATGTGAAGACGTCCCTGGCGTTGACTGCAATGACGGGGCTTTATAAAGTCCGGGTGTCTCCTGAAATGCTGGGCGCTGTGGCCAGAGTCACGCCTCGAACGTGAGTGCTTCTAAAGGCAGCGGCTGAAGCCGTGACCTCAGCAAATTAATCCCATACCTCCTCGCGCGCATCTATGAGCCAGACAACCCAATTTAAAGGCATGAAATGCCGCCTCGTCGGGCGTTCCGGACTGTGGGTTTCAGAGGTAGGCCTCGGCCTTTGGAAGTGGGGCGATCCTTCCTACGACGGCTCTCGAGTCGGCGACCACAACGGCTTTGCGATCCTCGACCGTGCCCTGGAACTCGGCGTCTTCCATTGGGACACTGCCTGCTCATACAACAGAGGGTCGGGAAACAGTGAACGGCTTCTCGGTCGTTATTTTTCTTCTCGTGGCCGGGCCGTTCGTGAGAAGGTGGTTCTCGCCACCAAGATAAAGAATCCCGTCAGGCCGGAACATGTGATGGAGAAGGATGCAACCCCGAATCAGGGCGGCGCGTCTCGAGTCTATATTCGCAACGCTGTGGACAATTGCCTGCAGCGACTTCAGACCGATTACATAGATCTGGTTTATCTGCATTCCCCCGTGGTCGACGATGAAGGCAATTTTGTCGTGCCACTCGAGGAAACATGGGGTGCGATGGATGACCTGATAACCCAGGGCAAGGTCTGTTATATCGCGGTGTCCAATCATTCCGCGGCCCAGATGAACGCTGTACAGCAATGTTTGGAGGAGGTAGGAAAAGATGCCTCTCGTCGGATTGTCGCGGTTCAGAACAGATACAGCATGCTGGAGCGGACGGCGGTCACAGGAGAAGAGGATGGTAGTGAGCCTGAATTCCTCGCGGCATGTGATCAGATGAAGATAGGCCTGGTACCGTTTTATCCTCTGGCCAGCGGCGCACTGACCGGCCGATACCGCCGAAACAATCTGGATCAAGCGACCGGACGCATCATCGACGATGGAGCACAGGATACGTTTCTGACGGAGCGTAATCTGAATGTGATCGAGGGTCTGATTCCGCTGGCAGAGAAAAAGGGTATCACGCTGGCGCAGCTTGCCATTGCCTGGTTGCTGGCGAAGTCGCCCGTCTGCTCAGTCATTGCCGGTGTCACCAGGATGGAGCATCTCGATGATAACGCGCAGGCAAGCCAGACTCAGTTGTCGGAAGAAGACATGGCGATGATTGGTGAGGTGCTCGCGCAGGCTGGCGAATAGGGAAGCAGATGGCAAGGCCATGAATGCCATTGTCCCGGCATCCTTATTCCGGTCAGAGTGCAGAGACACAAGTCTGAGGATGGTGACGTTCGTTGCTTTGTGTGGCCTATGCCTACGCATCGCTCCACTAACCCGCCAGCCCAGCCGCGTGGGCGATTCCCAGCAGCGTAAGATTCGGCTGCGGTTCGATCTCGTGATTTGTGTGCTCGAGGAACCAATTCAGATCACCGCCTGTTCCTGAAATCAGTGCTTCGGGCAACTCCTTCAGCAGGCCGTCCAGGATTCGATCCAGGGCTCCGGCGCATCCCCACTGCAGGCCGCTCCGGATGGCGGAGTCAGTGTTTGATCCGATGGCGCTGTCTACCTTTTCCGGCTCGACCTCCGGCAAGGCCGCGGTCTGATCGTGAAGAGCTCGTGCAGACATGCGCAGGCCGGGGGCTATCGCGCCGCCGAGGAACTCACCGACTCCGTTCACTACGCTGAATGACATCGCTGTACCGAAATCTACGACAATCACGTCATCAATCGGAAAGAGATGGTGCGCGGCCAGCGCGTTCAGAAGACGGTCTATTCCAACCGTATCCGGTGGCCAACACTTGTTCACCAATTGAATGCTTTCACGCATGACGAGCCGGATCGCCAGGTCGAACTCCGATTCCAGAAAATCGCAGAACTGCTGCTGGACTTCCGGGTTCACGCCGGCCACCGCTGCTGCCTGTATCTCGCCTCTTACACGCTCTGGAAATATGGCGGCATCCTTGAAATCATCAACAGGCAATCGCCATGATTCCTGAATGCCGCCGTCGCTGCTGAGACCAAGGCTGATGTTGGTATTTCCAATATTCGCAACGAGAGCCATACCTATTGACCGAGTTCAAAAGTGAGTGTGACGTCACGATTGTTCCGCCGAAGATCCACACGAATCACATCGCTGGCAACGATATCCGTCATCATCAGAATCGGGTTGAACGTCTCATCGAGCGGTTTGCCATTAACCGCTCGGACGATGTCGTTGTTGCGCATGCCATACGTGCCGAACATGGATGAATCAGTCACGCCTGCGATTCGAAAACCGACCACCTTGTCCTTCTCTCTCACAATGGCGTACTTGATGCCCTTCATCACCTCGACCGGCCGGGACATGGCCTGCATCACGTCGGAGCGCTTCACCACTTTGTGGTACTTGGGATCAATTCGTTTTTGCCGATCCGGTTCAGGGTGTCTGACCGCATAAGGTGTGCCTCGCTTGCCCTTAGTCTGCTCTGCCCTTTTCAGCGAGACCTGTCTGCCGAGATACTCGAAAACCGCTGTATCCACCTTTATCTGGATTACTTTTGCATCAATCCCCTGGGGGCGTTCGCCGAGCATACAGAGGTTCTGTTCCCTGGTCTTCTTCTTCAAGACAACCACACCGCTCCGGTTCTTTTCGGGATAATCAAAAACACCGACTACGGTGATGAGCGACTCCAGCGGAGGGCCGTCAGGCTTGATGATTTCAGGCTGCGGCGGCAGGTCCGGGGCGGTTTCCGGAGCCTTTACGGGCGCCGCCTCTGGCTTGGGCGGAGAAGGTGCCCCTACAGGAACAATCTGGTTCAGCATCTGCCGGGTCCGCTCGGCATCGGTCTGATCTTTCGCGCCGGGAGGGGCGAACCGCCTGGCAAACACCTTCCGGAGATCCTCCTCAGTTACAGTTCTGTCCTGGCTGGCCTCGTCAGGCTTTACGCCGTGTGCGCGCGCTTTGGCTGTGGGTTGTCTCTTATTCACGGGTTGGCTCGCCTCCGCAGTGAACACCCAATAGCCGGTGTAGACAGCGCCAAGCACCAGCCCGGCATTAACAATCCAGATGAACCGCAATGAAGAATTTGATTTCATCAGAATGCTCCTTTCGAGATGCCTCGAATTTCCAGGTTCAAATCGTCCGGATGATCGGAGGCCGCCAACGCTTCTTCAAGTGAGATGACCTCCTTCTGAAAGAGATAGTGGAGACATTGATTGAAGGTCATGTTCCCAAAGTGGCGGCCCTCCTTCATGGCTGGTGTGAGGTCGTTGACACGCCCATCGAGAAGCAGGTCTTTAATCGTCGGCGAATTCACCATGAGCTCAAAGGCCGGCACACGCCCCCTGCCGGCCTTCAGCCGGATCAGGCGCAATGAGAGAATGCCGACCAGATTCATGGAGAGCTGATGCCGCAGGAACTCATGCTGTTCCGGCGGGAAGAAATTCATGATCCGCTCAAGGGTGCGCGCCGCATTGATCGTGTGGAGCGTGCTGAGCACAAAGTGGCCGGTCTCGGCCGCGGCTGTTGCGGCTTCCATTGTTTCACGGTCCCGCATCTCGCCGATCAGAATGACGTCGGGGCTCTGCCTGACGCAGTGTTTCAGCGCGAGGTAAAAGTCCGAAGTATCACGCCCAATCTCTCGCTGATCGATAATGCACTTCTTGTCCTGGTAAATGTATTCAATGGGATCTTCCAGGGTAACGATGTGCTTGTGTTCGGTCTGATTCAGATGCTCGATCATCGAAGCCAGCGCGGTCGTCTTCCCACACCCGGTCGGTCCGCTGACCAGAAACAGGCCTCGCGGGGCAGCGACCAGTTTCTTAAGGCTTTCTGCCGGCAAGTTGAGTTCTTCGAGTGAACGCACGTAGCTCATCAGACGCCTGAGGACCAGACCGATGTGTCCCTGCTGGTAAAAAACATTCACCCGGAACCGGCCGAACTCAGGATGCGTGTACGCGGCGTCCAACTCGCGGGTGCTGTCCAGTTGCGCCAACTGGTCACCGCTGAGAAGAGTCTCAGCGACTAATCTCGTGAATTCTGATGTGACTGGCTCCGCCTGGAGGAATCGCACCTTTCCATCCACACGAACCGAGGGCGCGCATCCGACCTTGACAAAAAGATCCGAAGCAGCAGACCCTTTGCACTGAGCGAGTATCTCTTCGAATGTCATGGGTTGGATTCTATCCTCGTGGATCTCCGTGGGCAAAGATGGGAGTAATGAGTAATGCGTAGTACGTAATGCATATCGCAGCCGTTTGGCCGCAACCAATACAGTGAGAGGATTCAGGGAAACAACGAATGAAGAAGAGGAATCTGTTCATAAGAGCTCTCGCCTTCCATTTTTTTGCCTTCCATTTTTCTGCCTTCCATTCTTTTGCCTAAAGAAAAACAAGACTCTGGACCGTAACCGTGTAATGCGTAATGCGTAATCCGTACGTAATGCGTAATTGCTGCAGGAACTCAGATTCCAAATGGGAGTGTGTGCTTTAGAATGCCCGGGATTGAGCTGTCAGTGCAAGGTGGCCTCACAGACTGTGGGGCAAGCTCGCTAGCCCACTGGGGGCTTCGCATAGCGAGACTCCTCTCATTTTACTCATTACACATTACTCATTCCGTCCCATGATTCTTGACGAGATTGTTGAAAGCACTCGCCTGGTGGTAGACCGGGCTGAGCAAATTAAGCCAGTGTCGCAGTTAGAGGAAGAGATAAAGACCGAAGCAGGACCACGAGGTTTCGCGGCCGCGCTTAAGGTACCTGGACGGGTCCGAATTATCTCGGAGCTCAAGAAGGCTTCGCCTTCGGGGGGACTGATTCGACCAGACTTCGTGCCGGAGAGCATCGCACAAATGTATGAGACAAATGGTGCCGCGGCAGTTTCGATTCTGACGGATGAGAAATACTTTCAGGGCCAGCTCTCGTTTATTAAGAGAGTCAAAGATGTTATCGGCTTGCCTGCTCTGCGGAAGGATTTCATGATCGATCCTTACCAGTTTTACGAAGCACGCGCGGCCGGGGCCGATTGCATTCTGCTGATCGTTCAAATTCTTTCCGATGATCAGATTCGAGACTTCCTCGACCTGACAATAGAACTGGGAATGGATGCACTTGTTGAAACGCATTCTGAAACCGAAATCGAGCGTGCGCTTGCCGCTGGTGCGAAACTGCTGGGCATTAACAATCGCGACCTGGACACACTCGAGGTCAGTCTGGATACGACCCGGAAGTTCAGGTCACTGGTGCCGGACGGGCCGACGCTGGTCAGTGAAAGCGGCATCAAAACAGCAGACGACATGCGCAAACTTCGCGACTGGGGAGTCGATGCTGCGCTGATAGGGGAGTCATTGATGCGGTCCGAGAATCCGGGCGTTCTTCTCAGCGAACTGGCAAATGCCTGAATCCAAAAGACTGTCTGGAGAAACGTTGTTTCTGTTCTGTTGCTCCCTGTTCTTATCGCCGCCGGTGGTCTCTTCCTTGCCTGGACATCGCAGAATCGAATGAACGAATCTTTTGATGGTTTTCGTCTGTCGCCATGCGGCTCATCTCCGAACTGCGTCTGCTCGCAGGACGATAAGGCCTCGAAAGTTCTGCCGCTTGAATTTGCCGGTACGAGAAGTGAGGCGGTCGAGGCGATTCAGAGGGCGATGTCGGCCATTCCTCGCTCAAAATTGTTGAAGCATGATGACCGCTATCTGCACTATGAATGCAGGACTGGCTTCTTCCGTTTTGTGGATGACGTGGAGTTTCTGATTGAAGATCGAAACGGGATCATCCACGTTCGTTCTGCTTCTCGTGTTGGATATTCGGATTTCGGAGTTAATCGAAGGCGTGTTGAGAAGATTCGGGCGGCGATGAAATGAGGTGGATCTTGGAAGTGCTCGGAACTGCCAAAATGCGACAAACCCTTTCCCTCTTCCCTCTGATTGGTTACACCCCGTGAAGCTATGCCACATCATTTAACTCAATCCCACCCGCTCATGAATCCTCTAACCGCAATCTTCTTTCTCTTTACAATCCCGGCACACTGCGAAAATAAACGCATCGGCCCGCCGGCCGAACCTTTGAAGAGCAGGTACTGGGATCAGCCTTTCAAACCAACCGCCGCGTTTGGCTCCTACAACTCTTTCATCAGAAGGTCGGACGGAAAACTCGAACTGTGGAATAACACACGCGGCGACGGCCCTGAAGACGGTCTCGTGCGTTTCATCGGAACGAGCCCGACCGATTGGGGTAAACCGGAGGTTGTTGTGCCTCATAAAATCATCAGCGACGTCTTCGATAAGGATGGTAAGCCGTCCGGCAAGCGGCGGTACACTCGGCCGTCTGTCCTGTTTCATGAGAAGGATGGATACATCTTGATCCCTCACGTGTGCGATGGGTATCCACCGCGCCAGGGGAGTGTTTATCCAGCGCTGATTACTTCGAAAACCGGGAAGGCCGGCTCGTGGGTGTATCACGGGAAGCTACGCG
>Ga0187827_10002447_pt1 | contig 25410 bp, 21 predicted proteins | sample ETNtaG_39_FD_167969 | JGI IMG/M metagenome (GOLD analysis project Ga0187827, IMG submission 167969) | Marine microbial and viral communities from oxygen minimum zone, Eastern Pacific Ocean - ETNP2014_SV_150_PacBio MetaG (Illumina Assembly) | ecosystem: Environmental > Aquatic > Marine > Hypoxic... | reverse complement strand
TATCTCCAGATTCAATCACAACATCTGGATGAATATAATTAGAAATACGCATCATCGCACCATTAGGCTCTCCCTGACTACCAGTACAAAGATAGACAATTTTTTCTCTAGAAATTTTTTTTGCTTCACGATGATCAAGCGGTTCGATTAAATTATTTAAATATCCGCATTGTTTAGCTGCTTTATAAATTCTATGCATAGATCTGCCAACCAATGATATTTGTCGTCCTATTTTTTTAGCGCAATAAAAGATACTTTCCATTCTCGCTACATTTGAAGCAAAGGAAGTCACGATTATTCTTTTTTGTATATTGCTCATTATTTTTAATAAACTTTTTCTAACATCTAGTTCGGAACCAGCTCGTCCTGAATTAAACACATTTGTAGAATCGCAAATCATAGCTAAAACACCCTTATCACCAATTTCTCTTAATTTTTTTTCATTAATTGTTTGGCCAATCAAAGGATTGGGGTCACATTTCCAATCACCCGTATGTAAAACTATACCCGCAGGTGTTTCAATACTGAGACCATTAGGTTCGAGTATTGAGTGCGTCAATGTAACAAATTCAATTTTAAAAGGACCTAGTTGAACTTTTCCATTTAGTTCAATAATTTTTAGCTTTTTTCCTATGTCAATTTTTTTTTCTCTAAATTTTTCTTGAATTAAAACACTTGTAAATGGAGTAGCGTAAATATTGCAAAGTAATTTTGGCCATATATGTGCTATAGCTCCAATATGATCTTCATGAGCGTGGGTTAAGACTAAACCAAGCAAATCATCCTTTTTATCAACTATAAATCCCGGATCAGGATAAATTAAATCTACACCAGGTATAGTATCATCAGCAAATGTTACTCCAATATCAACGATAATCCATTTTCTGCTGTCTGGGTTTCCATAAGCAAATAAATTCATATTCATTCCTATTTCACCAGAACCTCCCAAAGGACAAAAAATAAATTCTTCTTTTTTCATTTAATTTAAATTTTTTATATTTTCTCTAAAAATTTCAATTATACCTTTAATTGTTATATGCTTATCTATCGTAAATGGTCTTTTTATAGAAGTTTTAAATAAGTCAGCATAACCACCTGTAAAAATCACTTTGTATTTTTTTTTAGTTTCTTTTTCAATTTTTAAAAGAATATTGTTAATTAAACCCACATAACCCCAATAAAATCCTGAACGAAGAGCTTCAACAGTGTTCTTTCCAACGATTTTGTTTTGTTTTTTTATTGAAAAAACAGATATTTGGTCTGCAGAATTTACTAAACTTTTAAGAGAAAGATTCACTCCAGGTGCTATTATTCCACCATTATAAATACCATCTTTGGTCACAACATCAAATGTAGTTGCTGTTCCAAAGTCCAAAACAATGCAATTCAATTTATATCTTTTGTAAACTCCAACAGCATTCGCAATCCTGTCCGAACCTACTTGATTTTTGTCTTTTATATTAATTTTAATTATTTTCTTTATATTTTTTTCTTTAATCTCTCTCAATTTAATTTTGTAATTTTTTTTTAAATATTTGCTTAATATAAATTGATATTTTGGAACAACACTTGAAAATAAAGCAACTTTATAAACATTTTTGCTTTTAATAATTTTTTTTAAATTTTTTTTCAAAAAACAAAAAGAAGGAATATTGCGGCTTTTAAAGTAAATTTTTTTTTTTATTTTTAAAGTACCTACTTCAATTAAACAAATTTTTGTAACCGTGTTACCTATATCTCCAACTAGTGCTTTCATTTTTTAATTTAGAGCCATTAAATCTGCTCTTTTTTTAAAATCTTTATAATTATATGAATTTAAATTAAAAAAGAATTCTTCATATGAAGAAGTTATCAATCTAATCATTTCTTTAATTGATGGTTTTTTTTTGTTTTCAATTAAAATATTCGTAGTTTGGTATTTTGTATTAATTTTAGGATTTGAGATAATATTTAATCCTATTCCTATAATCAAAAATTTTCTACTATTTACTGTTATAAGTTCCTGTAAAATTCCACAAATTTTCTTTTGATTTACAAATACATCATTTGGCCGCTTAAAAGTAATATTTTTTTTTTTACAAAAATTTTCAATTACGCTCGAAATAATTACTGGGTTGATTATTGAAAATTCATTAAATGGTGGATAATCATCTTTTAATGGAAAAAAAATCGTTCCAAACAAATTTCCCTCATCTGAAACCCAGTCCTTTCCATAAGTTCCTCTTCCTTTAGTTTGTTTTTTTGCATAAATACATCCAATTTCACTATGTTTCTCTTTAATTAAATTAATTGCGACATCATTAGTGCTCGTCACACTTTCAAATTTAAAAATTTTAAATTTCATTAATAAATTACAATTGAAGTAACAATATCAGTTAGTATCGTTGGATAAATAAAATAAATTAAAATTAATACGCTAGATAAAATTAATGAGCTTTTAAGTCCCCAATCATAATTTTTATCAAATGCTTTCTTTGGTCTATCAAAATAAATAACTTTTATAATTCTCAAATAATAAAATGCTGAAACAACTGTAGTTACAAGACCTATAACTGCAAGTGAATACATTTTAATCTCTATCACCGCCATAAAAATGTAAAATTTAGCAAAAAAACCAGCTAATGGCGGTATACCCGCCAACGAAAAAAGTATAATTAAGAAACTAAAAGCAAGCATAGGATGATTTTTCGATAAACCAGATAAATCGTTAATATTTTCGTAAAAAACATTTTCTCTCTTCATCATAAAAATACAACCAAATATTCCAAGATTCATGACTAAATAAATAGTTAAATAAATTATTGTACTGTGAATTCCTTCATTCGTTCCTGTAACTAGGCCTGCTAATGCATAACCCATGTGACCTATAGAACTATAGGCTACCAATCTTTTTATATTATTTTGTCCTATAGCAGCAACAGCTCCCAATATCATTGATGCGATAGATAAAAAAACAATTATTGTCTGCCACTGACTTATCACATTAATAAATGGAACGTACAAAAATCTAATAAAAACCGTTATTGCGGCAATTTTTGGAATTAGTGCAAAGAAACTTGTTACGGAAGTCGGTGAGCCTTCATAAACATCAGGTGTCCACATATGAAAAGGTACTGCGGAAACTTTGAAAGCCAGACCAACAATTATAAAAACAATACCGAAAACTGCTCCCATATTAGATTCAGTTAATTTTTCTGAAATAACTTCAAAATTAGTTGAACCCGTAAATCCATAAATAAGAGAACATCCATAAAGTAAAATACCAGTTGCAAGTGCGCTTAGCACAAAATATTTTAATCCTGCTTCTGTTGAACGTTCGTCATTTCTCCTAAAAGAAGCTAAAATATACAGACATAAAGATTGAAGTTCTAATCCTAGATAAAAAACAATTAAGTCGAATGAACTAATCATTAGTATCATACCAAGTGTTGAGGCAAGGATAATTATTGGATATTCTATTTTATCAATATTACTGTTTTTTACATAATCATTAGATAAAAGCAAAACAAACATGCAAAATAGTAAAGTAAGAACTTTCATAAAAGATGAAAGTTTGTCAATAATATAACTTTCATTAAAAATTTTAATTATGCCGAAGTAGCGATAAGCTTCTTCGGGTTGATTTAGCACTAATGCGATTGCAAAAATTAAACTTAAAATCGTTAATAAATATACCAAATTGAAACTTTTTTTTGTGAAAACTCCTAACATTAAAAGAAACATTATTGCTAACGCTAAAAATATTTCAGGTAATATGTAAAGAATTAAATGCATTTAATTATTTTTTTGAGATAAGTGAAAATTTATATCTGTTTGATATTTATCAATCAAATTATTGATTGAAATATCAACTGTGTTAAGTAAAGGTTCTGGATAAATCCCAAAAAAAAGTGTTAAAAAAACAAGTGATGCTAAAATGTAAATTTCAGTTTTGTCCAAATCCGTCATTTTTTTTATTTCAGAACTAGCCACTCTACCAAAGATTACTCTTCGATAGAGCCAGAGCATATAGGCAGCAACTAAAATAACTCCTAGACTTGCTAAAACCGCAACCAAAATATTTACTTGAAAAACACCAACTAATACCAAAAATTCCCCTACAAAACCGCTCGTTCCAGGCAATCCCAATGCAGCCAAAGTAAAAATCATAAACACAAAGGCATATTTTGGCATAATATTTACTAATCCGCCGTAAGAAGAAATCATACGCGAATGATATCTATCATACACAACACCTACACATAAAAAGAGGGCTGCTGATATCAAACCGTGACTTATCATTTGAATTATACTTCCTTCGAGTCCTTGTTTAGTTAATGAAAAAATACCTATTGTAACAAAACCCATATGCGCAACAGAAGAATATGCGATTAACTTTTTCATATCATCTTGCATAAGCGCCACTAAAGATGTGTAAATTATCGCAATAACGCTTAATGTAAAAATTAATGAAGTAAAATAATCTGAGGCTACTGGAAACAAACCTATTGAAAAACGCATAAAACCGTATCCTGCCATTTTTAAAAGTATTGCCGCTAAAATAACCGATCCTGCTGTTGGCGCTTCAACATGCGCGTCTGGTAGCCAAGTATGCACAGGCCACATGGGCAATTTTACCGCAAATGAACTAAAAAATGCCAACCATAGTAGATATTGGTATTCTTGTACTATTCTTGTATCTAATAATTTAACTAGATCTGTGGTTCCTGTAATCCAGTAAATAGAAATAATAGCAACTAACATTAATACTGAACCAAGCAGTGTAAATAGGAAAAATTTGAAAGCTGAATAAACTCTCTTTGGCCCTCCCCAAATACCAATAATTAAAAACATTGGTATTAAACCACCTTCAAAAAATAAATAAAATATTACTAAATCAAGAGAACAAAACACCCCCAGCATCAAAGTTTCCATCACAAGAATTGCTATAAAGAATTCTTTAATTTTAAATTTGATACTATGAATGCCAGAAAAAATACATATGGGCGCTATAAATGTTGTGAGTAAAATAAACAAAATAGAAATTCCATCAATACCCAACTTGAAATTAATAAAACCACCCATCCAATATTTTTCTTCAACAAATTGAAAATTCGATGTCGAAGAATCAAAGGAATACCAAAGAAAAAGGGCAAGTAAAAAATTTGTTAGCGAAGAAAAAATCGCCACATTTTTTGAATTTTTTTCAACATTTTTTTGTGGCCCTCTAGTAATAAAAATAAAAAGAGCTCCAATTAGAGGAATAAATATTATTGCCGAAAGGATAGGAAAATTCATTTAATATAAAATTAAGTAAGTAAGTAATATGGAAAAACCTATAAGCATTACAAAAGCATAATGATATATATATCCACTTTGAAAATTCATAGCCTTATCAGATATAATTTTAACTAATCTTGAAAGTCCATCTGGACCGTAACGATCGATCGTATTGATATCTCCCCTTCTCCAAAAAAATAAACCAATTTTTTTAATAGGCTCAACAAAAATAAAATTATACAAATCATCAAAATACCACTTGTTTATTAAAAAATTATACAAAAATTGATTTTTTAAAACGAAATTTTTCAAAATTTTTTCATTTTTTACAAATAAATAATAAGCGGTTGGTATTGTAACTATGACTATTAGTGGTGTTATAACAAGTAACCATGTTGGTGGATGGTCATGTTGAATTGTTTGTAAAAATAAAATTGAATTATTCCAAAATTGTGTGTCAAAACCTATGAACATTTCTTTAAATAATATGCCTGTAATAATGGCTCCTATGGCTAGTAGACATGATGGAATCAACATAATTAATGGGGACTCTTGAATTGAGTTTAAATTATTTTTTTTATTATTGTACTTTCCATGAAAAGTTTTAAATATTAATCTCCATGAGTACATTGCCGTCAACAAAGCTGTAAAAATACCTACCGAAGCAGCATAATAACCAACTGTACTACCTTTTAAATATGCAAATTCAATAATGGCATCTTTTGAATAATAGCCTGACAAAAATGGAAATCCGGTTAAAGCTAACGTTCCTATTATCATCAAGGCATAGGTGTATGGTATTTTTTTCCAAACACCTCCCATTGAACGAATATCTTGTTCTTCATTAAATGAGTGAATTACACATCCTGAACCAAGAAACAAAAGTGCCTTAAAAAATGCGTGAGTAAATAAATGAAATATTGCTACATGATAAGCTCCAACTCCTGCTGCAAAAAACATATAACCCAATTGACTACAAGTTGAATAAGCAACGATCTTCTTAATATCATTTTGCACAAGTGCTACTGTAGCTGCAAAAAATGCCGTTATCATTCCCACTGTGGCAACAACGTTTAATGCCGTTTGAGAATATTCAAATATTGGAGAACATCTTACCACTAAGAAAACGCCTGCTGTTACCATGGTGGCCGCATGAATCAATGCAGATACCGGTGTTGGTCCTTCCATAGCATCGGGAAGCCATGTATGTAATAAAATCTGCGCAGATTTTCCCATAGCTCCAAAGAAAAGCAAAAGACAGATCAATGTGATTAAATTAAACTCAATTCCTAAAAAAATAATTTCCTTTTGTAATAATAGTGGAGTTTGTTGAAAAACTTCATTGTAATTAACTGTTCCATAAAAAAAGAAAATTAAAAAAATGCCGATCGCAAATCCAAAATCACCTACCCTATTAACTACAAATGCTTTAATAGCAGCCGCATTGGCTGATGGTTTTTTAAACCAAAAACCGATCAACAAATAGGAGCAAAGTCCAACTCCTTCCCATCCAAAATATAATTGTAAAAAATTGTCAGCAGAAACTAAAGTAAACATGGCAAAAGTAAATAATGACAAATATGACATGAAGCGCGGTTTATGCGGATCATGGCTCATATAACCTATTGAGTAAAAATGAATTATGGATGATATTAAACTTACGATCACCAACATTACAGATGTTAAGGGATCAATTTGTATGGACCAATTGACGTGAAAATCTCCTGAACTTATCCAATTAAATATTAATTTATTACTAGAATAGTCTTGTACAAATACTTTATAAAAAATAAATAAAGATAAAATTGTAGAAATTGATACAAATGAACTTGTTAAAATCTGACATAATTTTGCTCCTAATTTTTTTCCGAAAAAACCTGAAACAATTGAACCTAGTAAAGGTAATAATACTATTGCGTATTCCATGCTAACCTTTCAAAGAATCGATATGTTCAACATCAATCGAACCTTTATTTTTATAATAAATTACTATTATTGCTAAACCCACGGCCGCCTCAGCTGCAGCAACAGTTAAAATAAACATTGTAAATACCTGGCCAACTATATTTTGTAAGTAAATAGAAAAAGATACTAAATTAATATTTGCAGCTAAAAGAATTAGTTCAATTGACATTAAAATAATAATGACATTTTTTCTGTTTAAAAAAATTCCAATTATTCCAATGGTAAAAATAATTGCTGCCAATGTTAAATAATGTCCCAAGCCTATTTCAATCATCAAGTTTTACTCCCTTGCCACTCTTAACATCAACTAAAGAAACAGCGCTAGTTTTCTCCCTTTGTATTTGTTCAAAGTAATTTTGTCTTTTTATGTTTTCTCTTTTACTAAATGTAAGAGTAATAGCTCCGATCATAGCAACGAGAAGAATCATGCCAGCTATTTGAAAAAGATGAATATAATCGGTATATAAAATATTGCCTAATACATGAGTATTACTTAAATCTACATTTATATTTATATCTGATAAAGGAATAAATGTGCCTTTATATTTCCAGCCGCCAATCACCACTAGTAACTCGAGAAAAATAATTACACCTACAATAGATCCTACTGATATATAGTTTATAAAACCTTTTCTGCTTGAACGTCTAGTTACTTGTTCAACTATATTCAACATCATAACAACAAATAGAAATAAAACTGCAACCGCCCCAACATAAACAATAAGCATTATCATTCCTAAAAATTCTGCACCTATCATAATAAAGAGGATTGACACACTTACAAAAACTAGGATTAGAAAAAATACAGAGTAAATTGTATTTTTAGAGATAGTAACCATGATTGCAGAAAATACAGCTATGATTGAGAAAAAATAAAAAAATAATGAATGAACCAACATTTATCTAAAAGGCAAATCTGCTTTAATGTTTCCAGCTAAAACAGTTTCCCATTTATCTCCATTATTTAAAAGTTTCTGTTTGTTGTAATAAAGTTCTTCTCTAGTTTCCGTAGCAAACTCAAAATTTGGACCTTGAACAATCGCATCTACTGGACACGATTCTTCACATAAACCACAATAAATACATTTAAGCATGTCTATGTCATATCTTGTGGTCTTTCTGCTACCATCGTTTCTAATTCCGGATTCTATTGTTATTGCTTTAGCGGGACACACTGCTTCACAAAGTTTGCATGCTATACATCTTTCTTCTCCGTTAGTATATCTTCTTAAAGCATGTTCTCCTCTAAAACGTGGACTTATTTTTCCTTTTTCAAAAGGATAGTTTATAGTTTTTTTAGATTTAAATATTTTTTTTATTGCAATTAGTAATCCAGTTAAAAAATCTGCCATAAATATTGTTTTAATTATTCTATTAAGTTTCATTCCTGAATTATCCTGTCGTGGGTAACATGTCGAAAAAAAATAATAAACTTGCGGTTAAAACTAACCAAATTAATGAAAACGGAAGAAAAATTTTCCATCCCAATCTCATCAATTGATCGAAACGATATCTTGGAACTATAGCCTTTACTAATGAAAATAAAATAAAAAGTCCTAGGATTTTGAATATCATCCAGAAAGGACCTGGTAATATATTAAATGGATAAATATCAATAGGGCTTAGCCAACCTCCCAAAAAAAGAATTGAACCTAGTGCACATAAAAGCAAAATATTTGCATACTCGCCTAACCAAAACATAGCATACATCATTCCAGAATATTCAGTTTGATAACCCGCTACTAATTCTGACTCTGCTTCGGGTAAATCAAATGGTGGTCGATTTGTTTCTGCTAAAGCCGATATAAAGAAAACGATAAACATTGGAAAAAGTGGAAAAATAAACCAAACATTTTCCTGGGCCAACACTATTTTATTTAAATTAAGCGAACCCACACAAAGTAATACATTTATGATTATTATTCCAATTGATACTTCATAGGATACCATTTGAGCTGCCGATCTAATAGCTCCCAAAAAAGGATATTTTGAATTTGACGCCCAGCCGCCCAATATAATTCCGTAAACACCCAAAGACGAAACTGCAAATAAATATAATATACCTACATTTATATTTGCCAAAACCATCTCGTTACTAAATGGTATAACCGCCCACGCTATGAAAGCTAAAGTAAGAGTGATTATTGGGGCTAAAACAAATATAATTTTATCAGCGCTAGCAGGAATAATTATTTCCTTGAAAATATATTTTAGAGCATCAGCTAAAGTTTGCAAAATTCCAAAAGGTCCCACAACATTTGGGCCTCTCCTTTTTTGAACAAAAGCCCAAACCCTTCTATCTAGCCATACTATTAAAGCTACTGATACTAAAACAGGTAATAGCAAAAAAAATATTTTATAAATTTCACTAATAAATGTGTTTATATAAATCATTAACTAGCCTTTTCAATTCCTGTAAATAAAAATTTTTTTGGTATTTGTCTACACTCACTCATTACTTTCGATGATCTAGCAATTGAATTTGTATAGTAATAATCAATTGATTTTATAGAAATATTATCATTAACAAAATCAATTCTATTATTTTTTTTAATTTGATTATTAATTTTTAACTGAATATTTTTCTTAATAGACTCCTGTAAAGATTTAATATTGTTGTAGCCAAGTGGTTTTTTCATCATATTGGCAAGATCTTTAAAAATAATCCAATCTTCTCTTGCGTCACCCGGAGGGTATGAAGCTTTGTATGCAGTCTGCAATTTTCCCTCTAAATTTACAAACAAACCATTTTTTTCTGTATAAGCTGCTCCTGGTAAAATAATATCAGCAATATTCGCACCTTTATCTCCGTGGCTACCTTGATAAACAATAAATTTATCTTTTTTATCAAAGGAAATATTGTCAGCTCCAAGTAAATACAAAAATCTAAATTCGTTATTATCTAATTTGTTAAAAAATGAAAAATTTTCTGTTTCATTAATAGAATACACACCGAGATCAATTGCGCCAACTCTTGAAGCTTGTTGGGTAAGTATATTTAAAGCATTCCAATTTTCTTTTATAAAGTTATTTTTAGATAAAAAATATTTTAATGTTTCGAAAATATATTTTCCAGTTTCTCCGTATAAGGCTGACTCTCCTATGATTATCATCGGTTTATTTGATTTTTTAATTTTTTCAGAAATTTCGTGTGATCCATAAACAATTTCTCTAATTAATGAAGTATTGGAAGCTAGGTTTATATATGGATATGTTAAATCTCCAGGATCACCAATTGAATAAATTTTTAGTCTATTTTTTATGTAAGCTTTCCTAATTCTTGCATTAAGAATAGTAGCTTCTAGTCTAGGGTTTGTTCCTACTAATAGAATAAAATCAGAATCTTCTATTCCATTAATTGTAGAATTAAAAATATAATTCATTCTTTCGAATGGATTAATATAAATTCTATCTTGTCTGCACTCAAAATTTTTTGATCCTATGCATTTTTCAAAAAAAGATTTAAAACTATAAATCATTTCTAGATCTGCTAAATCTCCCACTAGCCCAGCAATTTCATTTGAGTTAAATAATTTTAATTTACTAATTAAAAGTCTTAAGGCTTTATTCCAAGATGATTTTTGTAATCTTCCATTTTCTCTAATATACGGTGTATCCAGTCTCTGTTTTAAAAGGCCATCACATGCATATCTCGTCTTATCTGATATCCATTCTTCATTAATATCTTCATTTATTCTGGGTAAAATTCTCTTGACTTCCCATCCATAGGTATCGACTCTGATATTTGATCCCACCCCATCCATAACATCTATTGTTTCGGTTTTTTTCAATTCCCAAGGACGCGCTTCAAAAGCATAGGGTTTTGATGTAAGTGCTCCCACCGGACATAAATCTATAACATTAGCTGACATTTCGGACTCCATAGATTTTTCTAAAAAAGTTGTAATTTCCACATCTTCTCCTCTGCCGACAGCACCTAGTTCAGGTATACCTGCAACTTCGGTGGCAAATCTTACGCACCTTGTGCAGTGAATACATCTTGTCATCTGAGTTTTTACTAATGGTCCCATATATTTATCTTTAACTAATCTTTTATTTTCTGTGTATCTAGAGTTATCTTGTCCATAAAAAATAGACTGATCTTGTAAATCACATTCGCCTCCTTGATCACATACTGGACAATCTAAAGGATGATTTGATAATAAGAATTCCATTACACCTTTTCTGGCTTTTTCTACTAAAGATGTATTAGTTTTGATTATCATTCCATTAGTAGCGGGCATAGCACAAGAAGCTACCAGTTTAGGAGACTTCTCTATTTCAACCAAACACATTCTGCAATTGCCTGCTATTGAAAGTTTTTCATGATAACAAAATCTTGGTATCTCTACTCCAGCCAATTCACAAACCTGAAGAACTGTCATTCCTTCCTTAAACTCAACTTCTTTATTATTAACTATAATTTTAGGCACTATCTTTCTCCAAGAGATGTTGATCAATAAGATAGGGAATTTTAGTTTTTTTCTTAATTAATGGTTCTTCATGACTTCTTTTCATAATTTCTTTTCTAAAGTGACGGATTAATCCTTGAACCGGCCAAGCAGAAGCTTCGCCAAAAGCACAAATTGTATGTCCTTCTATTTGTTTGGTAACATCATACAACAAATCGATTTCTTTATAGGTTGCCTCTCTACTAACCATTCTTTCCAACATACGCCACATCCAACCACAACCTTCTCTACAAGGAGTACATTGACCACAACTTTCATGTTTATAAAATTTGGCTATTCTGCTTATACATCTGATAATATCTTGATCTTTATTGATCACAATTATCCCAGCGGTACCTAAACCGCTTTTTGCTTTAATCAGTGAATCGAAATCCATTGTAATTGTTTCACATATATTTTTAGGTAAAAGTGGCATTGAAGATCCTCCGGGAATGACTGCTTGAAGATTGTTCCAACCTCCAACAACACCCCCCGCATGTTTTTCAATTAGATCTTTGAGAGATATACCCATTTCTTCCTCAACGTTACATGGATTGTTAACATTGCCAGAAATACAAAAAATTTTTGTTCCGGTATTTTTAGGTTTACCCAAAGACGCGAACCATTTTGACCCCCTCCCAAGAATGGTAGGAATAACCGCTATAGTTTCCACGTTATTGACTATTGTTGGGCAACCATAAAGTCCCACGAGGGCAGGAAAGGGAGGTTTAAGTCTTGGTAGGCCTTTTTTACCTTCTAGACTCTCTAGTAATGCAGTTTCCTCACCACAAATATAAGCTCCAGCACCGCAATGTAAATAAATATCTAAATCCCATCCAGAATCACACGCATTTTTTCCTAAAAACCTTTTCTCATAAGCTTGATTTATAGCTTCTTGCAATCTTTGACTTTCTCTAACATACTCACCTCTAATGTAAATATAACAGACATGTGCACTAATGGCATAACTAGCAATCAAACATCCTTCAATTAATTTTTGAGGTTCAAATCTTAATATATCTCTATCTTTACAAGTGCCTGGTTCAGATTCGTCTGCGTTAACAACTAAATAATGCGGTTTCGAACTCACTTTTTTTGGAATAAAAGACAATTTTAAACCTGTTGGAAAACCAGCTCCTCCTCTACCACGTAACTCGGAATCTTTGATTTCTTTTATGATCCAATCTTTTCCCTTCAAAATTAATTCTTTTGTCTGTGACCATTCTCCTCTAATTATAGCTGAATCAATATGCCAACCAAGATCATTATATAAGTTTTTAAAAATTCTATCTTTGTCCGTAAGCATTTTTTATTTCCAATAGAGTTGTTTTTCCTTTTTTTGGGGCTGTATTTTTTCTATTTTTTGCAGATCCTGGTGTTGGCAATTTATCTTCTAACAATGTATGGATAATCTTTTCAGTCTTATTCTCATCTAAATCCTCAAAATAATCTTGGTTTATTTGCATTATTGGAGCATTTACACAAGCTCCTAAACATTCAACTTCAGTCCAAGAACAAAGTTTATTTTCTGATAATTCATTTTGATTTTTCGAAATATATCTTTTACAAACATCCACGATTTTTGCAGAGCCTTTAAGCATACAAGGTGTTGTAGTACAAACCTGAACAAAATACTTTCCTACAGGCGATAAATTTAACATTGAATAAAATGTAGCTACTTCATAAATTTGTATGTAAGGCACGCTCAAAAGCTTAGCTATATACTTAATTGCTGCTAGTGGTATCCAATTATCATTTTGCTTTTGAGCTAAACGCAACAAGGCTAGAACAGCACTTGCTTTTTTGCCTTTTGGATATTTTTTTATTTCTTCTTCAGCCTCTTGCAAATTATCTTTAGAAAATTCAAAAGATTCTGGTTGTGTTATAGATATCTTTTTTATACTCATCTATCCACTTCTCCAAAAACTACATCCAACGAACCTAAGACAGCAGGAACATCTGCTAACATATGGCCCTTCAATAGGTAATCCATAGCTTGTAAATGGGAAAATCCTGGAGCTCGTATTTTACATTTATACGGTTTATTGCTTCCATCAGATATAAGATAAACTCCTAATTCTCCTTTGGGTGCTTCGACTGCCGTATAAATTTCACCCTCAGGTATTCTAAAACCTTCTGAAAATAATTTAAAATGATGTATTAATGATTCCATCGAATTCTTTAGATCTTCTTTTTTTGGAGGTGTTATTTTTCCATCTATAGATTTAACTGGTCCTCTTGGCATTTTTTTAATACATTCCTTAATAATCTTAACGCTTTCTCTCATTTCTTCTATTCTACAAAGATAACGGTCGTAACAATCACCATTTTTTCCAATAGGAATTTTAAAATCAAAATCCTTATAGCATTCATAGGGTTGAGATCTTCTTAAATCCCATGCAACGCCAGAGCCTCTTAACATAACTCCCGAAAAACTATGGTCTAAAGCTTCCTGTTTTGTAACGATACCAATATTTACATTTCTCTGCTTAAAAATTCTGTTGTCAGTTAGAAGCATTTCAAGATCATCTATAATTTTGGGAAAACGCTCACAGAATAAAATAATATCTTCGATTAATCCTCTAGGTAAATCCTTATGAACTCCTCCTGGTCTAAAATAGTTTGCATGCAATCTGGAACCAGAAACCCTCTCATAGAAAGTCATAAGAGTTTCTCTTTCTTCAAAACCCCAAAGAGAAGGTGTTAATGCACCAACATCTAGCGCTTGTGTTGTAATATTTAATATATGACTTAAAATTCTTCCAATTTCACAAAACAAAACTCTGATAAATTGTCCTCTGATTGGTACTTCTATATCTAGAAGTTTTTCAATTGCTAAGGTGAAAACGTGTTCTTGATTCATCGGGGCTACATAATCCAAGCGGTCAAAGTACGGAACTGCTTGAATATATGTTTTATGTTCAATAAGTTTTTCGGTTCCTCTATGCAAAAGTCCGATATGGGGATCAATTTTTTCTACAATTTCACCATCTAATTCAAGTATCAATCTTAATACACCATGTGCTGCAGGGTGTTGAGGACCAAAATTTAAATTCATAGTTTTTGTTTGTTTAGTCATCGCTTATCATTGGTTTTATTTTTTTGCGTTTCTGTTTTAATATATTTAGTTCCATCCCAAGGGCTTTCAAAATCAAAATCTCGGTATTCTTGATCTAATTTAACTGGTTCGGAAATCACTTTTTTCCTATCTTCGTTATATCTAACCTCTGTATAACCAGATAAGGGAAAATCTTTTCTAAGAGGATGTCCTTCAAAACCATAATCGGTAAGTATTCTTCTCAAATCGGGATGATCTTTATAAGAAATTCCATACATATCAAAAATTTCTCTTTCCATCCAGTTGGCGGAGGGAAAAATTTTAGTAATTGATGGCACCACAATTTTTTCATCTATATATATGTTAATTACTATTCTTAAATTATTTTCGTGACTAAGTAGTAAATAAACAATTTTAAATCTTTTTTCCTTGCCGGGATAATCTGCCGCCGTAATATCGATCAATTGCCTAAATTTACATTTATCATTTGTTTTTAAAAATAAAATTACAGACGTTATGTTTTCAACATCAACATCAATAAAAAGCTGATCAAAATTAATTTTTGATTTCTTAATTGTGGTAGTTAAACCAGAATTAACAATTTTTTCTAAATCAATAATAGTAATCGGCATTTTTTATCTTTTTAAACTACCTTCTCTTCTAATTTTTTTTTGCAATTGTAAAATTCCATAGAGCAACGCTTCTGCTGAAGGTGGGCAGCCAGGTACATAAATATCGACTGGCACAATGCGATCACATCCTCTTACGACAGAGTAAGAATAGTGATAGTAACCACCGCCATTAGCGCAACTACCCATTGATATTACATATCTAGGTTCAGGCATTTGATCATAAACTTTTCTTAGTGGCGCTGCCATTTTATTTGTCAATGTTCCTGCCACTATCATCACATCGGATTGTCTAGGTGAGGCTCTTGGAGCAGCACCAAATCTTTCTAAATCATATCTTGGCATCGAGGTTTGCATCATTTCTACTGCACAACACGCCAAACCAAAAGTCATCCAGTGTAGAGATCCAGTTCTTGCCCAATTAATTAAATTTTCAGAAGAAATTGTAATAAAACCTTTTTCACTAAAATTTTTTGAAATTTTTTTAAATTCATTAGGTATTTTGTTTTCTTTTTTATTAAAATTAATCATACTAATCCCAATCTAAGGCACCTTTTTTCCATTCATACACAAAACCTACCGTTAAGACGGTAAGAAAAATCATCATTGACCAAAATCCTAAAGCTCCAATATTTCCTAATGATATAGCCCAAGGAAATAAGAATGCTATTTCTAAATCAAAAATAATAAATAGAATAGCTACTAAATAAAATCTAACGTCAAATTTCATTCTTGAATCGCTAAAAGCTTCAAAACCACATTCATAGGCTGAAAGTTTCTCCGGATCAGGGTTTTTTGGAGAAAATAAAAAGTTTAATACAATAAAGCCAATGCTCATAATTAAAGCAACAAATACAAAAATTATGATTGATAAATAGTCTTTTAAAAAATCTGTTAGCATTTAATGTTCTAATTATATATCCTTTTTTTTCACACTTATAGTCGGAAGATTGCATAAAATAAATTACCAACAACCAAAATTTAAAGAAAAACAAGATCGATTGATCACTAGATTATTATCGAGTATTGTAAATTAAAACGAATATAAAGCAAAATATATTGATTATGACAAATCTAGTCATTTATTGTGCATCGACTTATAATTTAAGAGTCCTTGACAAATTACCATCATATATAAAACCCATAGGACTTGGGGATGCTAAATTTCCGAGCCACTGGATGACTGAAAAAAAAGGGGAAAATATCTCTAATCTTAATAAATATTATGGAGAACATTCAGCTATTTACTGGGTTTGGAAAAACAAATTAAAAAATATGAACCCAAAAGATTGGGTAGGTTTTTGCCAATATAGAAAATTATGGCTCAATGATCTTTATGAAAAAAAACAAAAATTTTCTTTCAAAAGCCTTTACTCAAACTTATTAAGCCCGGATAACAAAATTTTTTTGAATTGCGACGTAATCTTAGCACAGCCTATAGTCTTTAAAAACCAAACACTTTTTCAACAGTTTGATACTGTTCATAAAAATAATATATTAGAAAATTGTATTAATTTTTTAGAAATCAATGAAAAAGAAAACTTTAAAAATCATCTAAACGGCAAAACCATATATCCTTTAAACCTATTTATAACAAAAGCTCATATATTGAAAAAATATTGTGAAGATATCTTTCCGTGGTTAGAAAAATGTTATCACTATTGCAAATCCAAAAATTTTTTTAAGGGCTACAATGTAAGACTCCTTTCTTTTTTATCTGAAAGGTATTTATCTTACTGGTTTTCCAAATTTAATAACAGAAAGTACCTGTCTTATGCGAAACTTGGAAATATTATGCTTTCAAACAATATTAATAAATTCATTAACCCAACAAAAATACCCCTTACATTTAGAATGTACCCAACGTTTCACGACTACTAATAGTTTTAAAATTATTATATCGAAGACAGGGCTTCTAAATTCAGCTTTGAATAAGTATATTTCTTTATTGTCCAAAATTTCCTATATTGACAAAAACCATTCTAATTTCCATCCAACTGATCCATATAATTTTTCTATAACCGATAGAGAAAAGTATATTCTTCATAATTTTTATTCTTTTGTAAAATATTATTACCCGTATTATCTCCCAACCATCCCCTTGAAAAATTTTTATCATTAAGTTCGACTGGAGCATAATCTAATTTTTTTAACTAAATATTTTGTACAAATATGCTGATAGGTTAGAAAACTCTTTAAATCTTATGATCTTTTCAATTAGAGACTCAATTTTCCTTTAATATCTTTTTTTTAAATACATTGTGCTCAAATTGTGATCAACGAAACGAAAGAAACTTTCAAACATGAAACAACCTACCATTAAGTGGCGGGAGTGACGGGACTCGAACCCGCGGCCTCCTGCGTGACAGGCAGGCGCTCTAACCAACTGAGCTACACCCCCAAAATGGTGGGCGGTAAAGGACTCGAACCTATGACCCTCTCGGTGTAAACGAGATGCTCTACCAACTGAGCTAACCGCCCTTAACTTTTCCAAAACTTTTACAGTACGTTACTAATAAAGTAAATTTAAATCTCTAAATCTTTTATACTTATAAATTTGTGTGCCAAATCGCTATTCTTTCTTTTTATTTCATCAATAAAATTCCAAGCTAGCACTAAAGCATAATCGGGTTTTTGTTTTATGTTTGATTTGGAAGTAATAGGAATTTTCATTCCAGGAAGGAACTTTCCATGTTTGAGCCTATTGTCTTCAACAATAAATTCAATTTCTTTAGAAATGCCATAAAAATTTAGTGCAGTAGTAGCCTTCGCCGGAGATCCATAACCAATTATTTTATTATTATTTTTTTTGAGATTTGAGATATTTTTTCTCACTTTATCCCTAATTTCATAAACTTTTTTTGCAAAAGCTTGGTAGGTTCGATAATTTTTAATTCCAAACTTTTCTTCTTCATTTAAAAGTAATTTAACACTTTTTTCCATTTTGATATTTGTGTTTTTTTTCACATAAATTCTTAATGATCCTCCATGAGTATCTATTTTTTCTGCTTTATATATTTTTGCTTTGAGTCTGCTAAAAAATGTAACTAATGAAGTTAAAGACCAATAGTTATAATGTTCATGATAAATATTATCAAAAGTTAAATCCTTCAAAGTATTAAGTAAATATTGAACTTCGATAATAATTGTCCCATTTTTTTTTATCAATTCAAGCATACATTCTGCCATTACTTTTAATTCGTTAGAATGTGCAAAAACATTTGACGCCAAAACAAGATCAGCATTTTTTTTTATTTTCTTCATGCTTTTTTTGTCTAAAAAACCATTGAAAGTTTTTATTTTTTCTTTATTAGCTATTTTTGCTAAATTTTTAGCTGGTTCTATCCCTAAAATATTTTTAAATTTTAAATTTTTAAATGGTTTTAATGCAACTCCATCATTGCTTCCAATGTCAATGATGTATGATTTTTTTGGTGAAAGTTTAAATTCATCTATATATTTTTTTGCAGCATTTTCGAAATGTTGACTAAATATTTTGGAAGTTGATGACAAATAAAGATAATTTGAAAACATTTTTTTAGGGTCAACCACAACAGAAAGTTGGCAGTTGTGACAATCCTTACAGTAATTCATTTCAAGTGGATAAAACTTACAATTTGAATTTTTATTACTTAGTAAATTATTTGCCAACGGCTGATAACCTAGAGATATAACTCGACTCAAATTTAATCCACCGCAAGATCTACAATCAAATTTGTAAATCGACATTAAAAGTTTTTTTTCTTTCTTATCAACTAATAAATGATGAATAGTATGTGTTACACCGTAATTCTCGTGATCTCTCTCTCCTCTTACCAAATTTAAAAAAACTGAGTCCTTGATAAAAACCATTGCATGAGCAACATTAGGTTTTGTAATTATTAAATCACCTTCATTAGCTACGTGGGTTATTTTTGGAGAATTTTCATTAAGTAAATCTTGATAAACACTTATATATTGTCCTTTTACTAAAATACACTTTTGCTCCTGAATTGGATGAAAGTGGTTAGCTCTAACAGTAGCTTTTTTTGATTCAATATAACCGACCAGATTAACTGGTTCTGGTAATTCATGATTACTTATTTTTCCTCTTTTATCCACAAATTCTTTTTCTCCTTTATTAACAAACTCTAAATTTTTATTAATTTTTTGTTTTGACCATTTTAAAATCATTTCTTTAATTGACTCTTCTAAGGTATATAAAAATTTAAAACCTTTTTTTAAAATTTTTTTATTTGAAAGAGCATGACCTAGATTTGGAATTTCATCTTTAGTTTCTGTTAGTATAACTTTAGGATTAATTTTTTTACAAATTTCAGCAACCTCTTTAACTGTAACTATTTCCTTGGATAAGTGAAAAATTTCACAATTTATATTTTCATTCTCTTCCATAAATTTAAAACATCTAGCCACATCCAATAATGGAACTAGGTTTTTAATCTGCTTTCCACCAGAAAATAATTTAATTGTTCCATTTTGAGATGCAATTTTGGAAAATAAATTTGGCATTATATTTAGACGCATTGAGTCTGTGGAGTAACCATAGACTGATCCAAGTCTTAAAATAACATATTTTTTTCCTGAGTTTTTTATTTGCTCTTCATTTTTTACTTTGCTAGTTGAGTAAACAAGAACTGGAGAAGTTGGTTCATCTTCTGACAGATCTCTTCTAGTACTTTGAATACCCTCGTACACAACGTGTGTAGAAGGAAATATAATTTTACAATAATCAGGAATTGCAGATATTATATTTTCTGTTCCCTCGCAGGCGACCTGATTAATTTTATTATCTTTTTGAATATTTTGCTCTTTTGATGTTCTGGCTACATCAGTTATTCCTGCTAAGTGATGTACAACATCTGTATCGATAAAGTATTTTTTCACCAATTTTTTATCAAGTATATCTCCATGGATAAAATTTATTCCCCAATTTCTTAATTGATTTACTCTTTCTGATATAAATCTATTATCAATTACTAAAATTTCGTTATTCCAACTAATTCCTGAATATATTTTACAGAGCTCTGTTCCGATATATCCTAACCCACCTGTAATGACTATTTTTTTAGATATCATTTTTATTAATGCTTTATTAAAACAAAATCTTTACTTATATTATATGAATTAAAATTTCAATTACATATGAAAATCTATGACTGTTTTATGTTCTTTGACGAAGAGATGATGTTAGATCTCAGATTAAATATATTGGACAAATATGTAGATAAATTTGTCATCACAGAGGCAACTTATATGCATAGCGGAAGACCCAAAAAATTGCTTTTTGATATTAATAAATTTTCAAAATTTAAAAATAAAATAATTTATAATGTAATTGATAAAGAACCTTTTGATATAGAAACAATATACGAAAAAGACAATGATGAAAAAGATACAAGAGGACAAAAACTTGCCAATAATAGTAACAAGAGAGAACATCTTCAAAGAGAGATGGCTCAAGAATCGTTAAGAAATGCAGATCCTGAAGACATAATATTTATAAATGACATTGATGAAATACCTAATTTAAAAGGGGTGAATTTTAATACAATAAATAAAAAATTAATATTTTTTAAACAAAAAATGTTTTTTTACAAGTTTAACTTGCTGCATGAGGAGTTAATTTGGACTGGTAGCAGAGCTTGTAGAAAAAAAAATTTAATATCACCGCAGAATTTGAGAGATACAAAAGACAAAATATATCCAATTTGGAGATTAGACATAATGTTCTCTAAACTCAAATATAATAGCATTCATTATGTAAATAATGGTGGTTGGCATTTTTCAAATATTAAATCACCTGAAGATATAGAAAAAAAATTCTTAAATTTTCTTCATCATCAAGATTTTGAGTATAGCGGATTAAATTTAAGTGATATAAAAAAAATGGTTGCAGATAAAAAAATTTTATATGATCATTGCTCAGATCAAAGAGACTATAAATGGACAGGCTCTAAAACTTTAAAAAAAGTTGACCTTTCACAATTGCCAGATTACATAAGGGAGAATTATAAAAAATACAATAACTGGCTTGATATTTAATTAGGATTAGTAGCAGGTTTTTCAGCACTTTTTGGTTTAGGTAAATTTTCAACTTCCATCCATTCTATAGGTTTTAATTCTTTGGTGAGCGCAATTTTCAAAACTTCATCTACAGTTTTTACCGTAATTATCTCTATATCATCCAGAATTTTTTTTGGAATTTCTGTTAAATCTTTTTTATTATCTTCCGGTATTAATATTTTGGGTATTCGTGCTCTATGAGCTGCTAAAAGCTTCTCTTTAAGTCCACCAATAGATAATACATGTCCTCTTAAAGTTACCTCTCCTGTCATAGCAACACTTTTGTCAACGGGTATGCCTGTAATTGATGAAACTATTGAAGTCACCATTGCAATACCCGCTGAAGGTCCGTCTTTTGGTGTGGCTCCTTCAGGAACGTGTACATGAAAATCTTTTTTTTCAAAAATTGGTGGAATAATACCAAATTCTAAAGATTTTGATCTTACATATGATTTAGCTGCTTTTACAGACTCCTGCATAACATCTCCGAGCTTACCCGTTATTTGCATTTTACCTTTTCCAGGCATCATAGCTGATTCTATTTTTAATATTTCGCCTCCATATTCTGTCCAAGCTAAACCTGTTGCTACTCCGATATTATTTGTTTCTTCTATTTCATCATATTTAAACTTCTTAACACCCAAATAATCTGATAAATTTTCAGAATTAATTCCAGGTTTTTCAACTTTATTAGTTAAAATATTTTTTACAGTTTTTCTTGCTAATTTTGATATTTCTCTTTCAAGATTACGAACTCCAGCTTCCTTCGTATAGCTTTGTATTATGTCCTTAAGAACATCCTTATCAAGTTTCCATTCATCATTCTTAAGTCCATTATCTTTAATTTGTTTTGGTATTAGATAGTTGTTCGCTATGTTAATTTTTTCATCCTCTGTGTACCCTGGAATTCTGATAACTTCTAATCTATCAAGTAAAGGAGGTAAAATGCTTAAAGTATTTGCTGTAGTAACAAACATCACATCAGATAGATCATAATCAACCTCTAGATAGTGATCATTAAAAGCCACATTTTGCTCCGGATCTAATGCCTCCAATAATGCTGATGAAGGATCTCCTCTATAATCTGTGCCAACCTTATCAATCTCATCTAACAAAAAAAGTGGATTCTTTGTTCCAGCCTTTTTCATTTGTTGAATAATTTTTCCGGGTAATGATCCTATATAAGTTCTTCTGTGTCCTCTAATTTCAGCTTCATCTCTTATGCCTCCTAAAGACATACGAACAAACTTTCTTCCTGTAGCTCTAGCTATCGATTTTCCAAGTGAAGTTTTTCCAACTCCAGGAGGACCCACAAGACATAATATAGCGCCTTTTATTTTACCAACTCTTTTTTGTACAGCCAAATATTCTAAAATTCTTTCTTTTATCTTTTCTAAACCATAATGATCTTCATCTAATATTTTTTTTGCTTCAACAATGGTAACTTTTTCATGCTGTTTTTCCTTATTATTCCAAGGTAATTCAATCATCCAATCAAGATAATTTCTCACAACCGTAGCTTCAGCAGACATCGAGCTCATCGATTTTAATTTTTTTAATTCTGACAAACATTTTTTTGTAGCCTCTTTAGACATTTTTGCTTTTATAATCGATTTTTTTAATTGAGTAATTTCATCTTTGCTATCGTCGATTTCCCCAAGTTCTCTTTGAATAGCCTTCATTTGTTCATTTAAATAATATTCTCTTTGCGTTTTTTCCATCTGGTTTTTTACTCTTCCTCTTATTCTTTTTTCAACAGAGATAACATTTACTTCATTATTTATGAGCTCCATTAATTTTTCTAATCTCATTTTTAAATTAATCATTTCTAATAGTTTTTGCTTTTCAAAAATCGAAATATTTAATTGTCCAGCGATATGGTCTGCTATCATGGATGGATTCTTTTGCTGTTTTAAGCTAGACATTAACTCAAAAGAAATTTTCTTATTTAAATTTGTTAATTTTTCTAATTTTCTAATAATTGCTGTCGATAGAGCCAATATATCTTCTTGAGGTGGATCTATTTTATCTTTAATAATTTCTGTCGAGGTTACCAAATAATTTTTTTCATCTTTGCATTCAATTATTTTAACTCTGTCCAATCCCTCTATTAAAACTTTTACAGTTCCATCAGGTAATTTCAATAGTTGCAACACCTTACTTTCGCAACCAAAAGAGTAAAGATCTTTTTCATTCGGGTCATCTTTTTCTGCATTTTTTTGTGTAATTAGAATTATTTTTTTGTTCGTCTTCATTACTTCATTTAATGCATTAATTGATTTTTCTCGGCCAACAAATAAAGGTGCAATCATCCCAGGAAAAACCACAATATCTCTTAATGGTAATAATGGAAAAAAAACGTATTTGCTCATGAACCACAGTATATGGTTATTATTGGAAATATTTCAACTAATTTCTTAAGCAGCTGAAGTCTTTTTGTGTTTAGAATAGATTATCAACGGCTCGCTGGTATTTTTCACAACAGATTGATTAATAATAACTTCTTCTACCCCATTCATTGTTGGAAGTTTAAACATAGTTTTTAACAGCAAAGATTCAATAATTGACCTTAATCCTCTGGCTCCAGTTTTTTTATTTATTGCTTTCTTTGCTATTTCTAAAACAGCCTCATCCTTAAAAATTAGTTTTACATTTTCAAATTCAAAAAGTTTTTTATATTGTTTAATTAAGGAATTTTTTGGTTCTTGTAATATTTTTACTAACAATTTTTCATCAAGTTCTTCTAGTGTAGCTAATATTGGCATTCTGCCAACAAATTCTGGAATCAAACCATATTTAATTAAATCTTCTGGTTCTACTTTTTTTATAAGTTCTCCAGAAGACTGATCTTGAAAATGTTTTACATTAGCTCCAAAACCTATAGAAGTGTCAGAGCCTCTTCTTGCAATAACTTTGTCTAATCCAGAAAAAGCTCCTCCACAAATAAATAAAATATTTGTAGTATCTACTTGTAAAAACTCTTGCTGCGGATGCTTTCTTCCTCCTTGAGGAGGTACGCTAGCTATAGTTCCTTCCATTATCTTAAGTAAAGCTTGCTGCACCCCTTCTCCTGATACATCTCTTGTAATTGAGGGGTTTTCTGATTTTCTACTTATTTTATCTACTTCATCAATATAAACTATGCCACGTTGGGCTTTTTCAACATTGTAATCTGCAGCCTGTAATAATTTTAAAATTATATTTTCAACGTCTTCACCAACATATCCTGCTTCGGTTAATGTTGTGGCATCTGCCATTGTAAAAGGTACATCTATAATTCTAGCCAAAGTTTGAGCAAGCAATGTTTTTCCACAACCAGTAGGACCAACCAAAAGAATATTGGATTTAGATAATTCAACACCTTTATTGCTCTTAGATATGTGATTTAGTCTTTTATAATGATTATGAACTGCTACAGACAAAACTTCTTTAGCATAAGTTTGTCCAATAACATATTCATTCAAAACTTCACAGATTTCTTGTGGTGTCGGAACACCTTCTTGATTTTTTACAAAAGAATCATTGCTTTCTTCCTTTATTATGTCCATGCAAAGTTCAACGCACTCATCACAAATAAAAACTGTGGGTCCAGCAATTAATTTTCTTACTTCATGCTGACTTTTCCCACAAAAGGAACAGTAAAGAATATTTTTGTTATTTTTTTCACTCATAAATTTTTAAACGAATCAGTTAGGCTTAAAATAAACTAATGTTTAAGCTTATCAAGTTGAAGTTGTTTACAGTTACTAAATCTAGTACCTTAAGCTCTTTTTTCTACTACCTCATCAATTAAACCGAATTGTTTTGCTTCTCCCGGTGTCATAAACTTATCTCTTTCTAAAGCTTTTTTAATATCTGACTCACTTTTTTTTGTATGTTTAGAATAAATTTTATTTAATCTATCTTTAAGTCCCAATATTTCTTTGGCATGAATTTCTATATCAGTTGCTTGACCTTCATATCCAGCCGAAGGTTGATGAACCAT
>Ga0187827_10002446_pt1 | contig 25411 bp, 19 predicted proteins | sample ETNtaG_39_FD_167969 | JGI IMG/M metagenome (GOLD analysis project Ga0187827, IMG submission 167969) | Marine microbial and viral communities from oxygen minimum zone, Eastern Pacific Ocean - ETNP2014_SV_150_PacBio MetaG (Illumina Assembly) | ecosystem: Environmental > Aquatic > Marine > Hypoxic... | reverse complement strand
GCTTTTATCGGCGGAGGAGTAGGCGGTATTGTCATTCAGCTTTATAGAAACCAGATAGTATTTCTGGAAAACTCCATCAAAGGGGCAACATTCAAGTACAAGGTATCTGTTTAAAAGGCTGAAAGTAGTAAAAAGGATAGGGCAGAAAGCAAAGATATTCGCATCTGAGAACTATTTTATTACCAGGCACCTTAAGGATTACCTGGCACTTTTACGATACTTGATAATCCCGATATAAACATCACACAGTCTAAAGATTTCTGTTAATTAGTTCTAATGAGTTAATAATTTATTATTGAAAATTTAATCTATTTTTATTAATATTTCTACTTATAAAGTTTTGATAAAAGGTTCTTGACAAGCTACCTGTTGATGTCGATAATGGTAAGGCAATTTTGTTTTTGCCGGTGTAGCTCAGCTGGTAGAGCAGCTGATTTGTAATCAGCAGGTCGTCCGTTCGAATCGGATCGCCGGCTCCATTTTGTGGAGGAGTGCCCGAGTGGTCAAAGGGAGCAGACTGTAAATCTGCCGGCGAAGCCTTCAGAGGTTCAAATCCTCTCTCCTCCACCATTTGACCCTCCAGGCCCGTGTAGCTCAGCTGGTAGAGCATTTCCATGGTAAGGAAAAGGTCATCGGTTCAAATCCGATCGCGGGCTCCAACACCGTAGGTAGTCAAAATACCTTTATTTATTTAAGGAGGAGTGCCGAACTTTTTCCGTTTAAAGTGCCGTCAGCTATGAATATAGAAAAGGTAAGAGCCGAGTATCCTGATCTAGTAATCATGGGAGGCCTTGATAAGATTGCTATCTCTATGGGTAAAGATGGGGTTAAAAAAGAGGTTGAAAAGGTAAGAAAAGTTTTAGATACTGGAGGTTATATACCATATACAGATCACGCTGTACTTCCAGAGGTAAGCTTTGATAATCATAGGTTTTCAGAGAAGAGATTAATAAGATTTTAAATTAGTAGTCTTTTTTAAGAATATAATGAATTAGCTTATTATATTGGTTATTTATTAAAAATATTTTAATAAATGGAGAGAAAATGAAGTTTTTATCTAAGAAAAATGAACATGACTCTACATTTGAAGGCAGCTTGGTGGGAAGGATGAAAAGACTGGTTGAATGGTATTGAAGGTTCTGCCATTGGAGCTCTTTGGGATTTCGAAAGATAGGGAAGTGAAAGGGTAGAATTTTTACGCGAAGTTGAGCGAATGTGTAAATTTGGAAGATTTATAGGGACAACGTTGATTCAGATGTATACTAGACCTGTGAATGTTGAAATAGTAAAGGATTTTCATGCAAAAAAGAATTTAGAGAAAGACAAATGTTATAAAGGCTTTTTGGGAAGACCACTAAAAGAAGCAATTGAAGGAACTGCACGGAATGTAGCAGCTGTAGCAGTATCGCCTAAATGGATTGCAGAAGACGGGCAGTCATTCTGGCTTGTATGGACGATTTCAAGCTTAAATGTGAAGAAAATCATACTATGCTTGTAACTGCCAGAAAGTACTCATTAATACGAGATAAATATTATTTAATAGTCAATTTTTTGGAGAGGAAAAGATGAATAAAATAGACTTAAATAGTAATTGGGGACTTAGGTTTGAGGACCTGAATGCAGGTCCAGGGGAAATGCCAGAAATAGCTAGGGAAAAAGACGGGTGGATAGATGCGACTGTTCCCTGTGATATCCATACCCCACTTATAGAAAACGGTATCATCAATGATCCTGTAGATGCTAAGGAATGTTTTAACAGTGAATGGATCGAAGAAAAGTCCTGGTGGTTTAAAAAGATATTTGATGTTGATCAGAGGATTCTGGACGAAGATGCCATTGAACTGACATTAGAATCTTTGGATGCTGAAGCAGATATTTTCCTGAATGGTTTTTACCTCGGGCATCATAAAAGCTCCCACTACCCTTTTATACAGGAAGTAAAGGAAAAACTTTTTAAAGAAAAAAATACACTAATAATAAGGCTGACATCAGGCCTGGAATATTATAGCGTCAGCGATATGGTCGGAATTAAGAATTTCATTTGTACTGAAGAAGAAAGAATCTCAGTTCCCAGGGGAGATAAAAGAAGAGTATTTGTCAGGAAACCTCAATATGTCTATGGATGGGACTGGGGACCGAGGATAGCCACCTGCGGAATTGTAAAAGATGTATATATTAAAGCTTATTCGGGACTTATTATTAGGAGTATCCATGTTACTACTACAGAGATAAAGCCGGATGCAAAATTGATGCTTCAGATAGAGATTGAAAACCTTCATCTAGTTGCTACATGTAACTGTGATATAAATATTGAAATATCTGACGGTAGCAAAAAAACCTTCAGCACTTCAAAAGAAGTTTTATTGCGATCAGGCTTAAATTTCTTTGAATTAGAAGCTATTATAAATGACCCAAAATTATGGTGGCCTAACGGTATGGGAAAACAGGTCTTTTATGAGATAAAAGGCTCTGCATCAATAGGAGAATATGTTTTCGACTACGACCCTTTTAAGTATGGGGTCCGGATGATTGAAATGGATATGGACAAATTAAATGATGTTAAAAGGATATTTGCATTTAAAATAAATGGAGTAAAGGCTTTCTGCAAGGGCGCTAATTGGATTCCTGCAGACGCGATATATGCTAGAGTTTCAAACGAAAAATATGACTGCCTCCTAAAGGAAGCAAAAGAAGCTAATTTTAACATGCTCAGAATCTGGGGTGGAGGAATATACGAAAAGGATATTTTTTACAATAGATGCGATGAACTGGGATTACTTGTCTGGCACGATTTCATGTTCGCATGCTCGCTTTATCCGGATAGATTTGAATGGTTCAAAAAGGAAGTAGAAAATGAGATAGAGTATCAGATAAAAAGACTCCGGAATCATCCATGTATTGCATTATGGTGCGGGAATAATGAAAATCACTGGCTTTTTGATGTTAAATTCTTTGGCGACGCTGACCCAGGATATTTTGGAGGAATCGATGTTTATCATAAGATAGCTCCTAGGGCAGTAAAAAATAACAGCCCCAATATTTTTTATTGGAACAGCTCTCCTTATGGAGGCGAACACCCTAATGAGACTGATATGGGAAATACTCATCACTGGCTACAGGGAACTATGAATTCTGATATGGAAAAGAGGATAACCCCCGAGGAATATGACAAGTATCCATTCAAGTTTGTCTCTGAATATGGATACATAGGTCCCTGTGTAAAGTCTTCCACTATAAGATATCATGCTGGAAATAAGATAGATAAAAATGGAAGCATATGGAATCATCATAATAATACTATGGAAAAGCATACTGTGCCTGCTGGGATAAAAAAACATTATTCCGATCCTGAAAAGCTTGATATTGACCAGTATTTATTATATGCAGGGCTCTGCCAGGGGATGATGCTAAATTACTCCCTGGAATCTATGAGGTTTTCAGAAAACTGCTGGGGTAGTCTTTTCTGGATGTACAATGATTGCTGGGGTGAAGTTGGCTGGACAATAATAGATTATTACCTTAAAAGAAAGCCTTCATATTATTTTGTCAAGCGGGCATTTGCACCACTGAACTTTATTCTCAGAGAAGATGGCGGCATTATAAAAGTAATGGGAATCAACGACACCCCTAGTAAAGAAAATGTAGATATAGAATATGGATATGTGTCTTTTGATGGAAAGCGTAAAGATACTGATAAAGTTGCTGTTGAGTTAAAAAAATACAGCAAACATATTGTCCATGACTTTAAGAAAGGTGACTACGATTTCAAAAAAGGGACCTGCTTTATCAGCCCCATAACGGGAAGAACCGATCTTACCCCAAAGGCATTTAGGTCTGGTGTTTTTAAAGACCTTATTATCCCGGAAGCAAAAGTTGAAGTATCTAGTATAAAAAGAGATAAAAATAATGTAGTATTTGATGTATTCAGTAATTATTTTGCACATGCTGTGCACTTTAATCTGGGTGAAAACATTATTCTATCAGATGATTATTTTGACCTTCTTCCGGGTGAGAAAAGAAAGATAATTGTTTATGATGTGGCTGATAAAATAAAAGATGGTGATATAAACCCTGCAATTGTAACAAATGAATGACAGGTACTGTTGATAATATAGGTTTGCATATTTTAAATTAACAAGAGGAGGGAGAAAAAATGTATTTTCTGGAATTAAATAAGAACTGGAAACTCCGCAGCGAAGAACTGTACTATGACAAGGCTTACTATTCTGAAGTGTCTGAAAAGGAAGACGGCTGGTATGATGTAAGCAGTCTGCCCTGTGATATCCATGTCCCTCTGATCGAAAAAGATGAGATGGGGGATCCGGTAGTAGCAGATAATTGCTTTAAATGTGAATGGATCGAAAAAAAATCATGGTGGTTTAAAAAAGTATTCAAGGCCGGTAAAGAACTTATCAGGACTACAAATAGTGAATTAGTCATAAAGAACCTTGATTCTGAAGCTGATCTTTTCCTAAACGGGGTTCACCTTGGTCATCACAGCAGTTCAACATTCCCCTTCCGTAAAGATGTTAGGGACATTTTAAAAGAAGGAAATAATATACTTTTAATAAGAGTCAGTTCAGGACTGGAACACTATAATGAATTTGACCTTGCAAAAATAAAAGATTATGTGCATGCAGTTTATAAATCAAGCGGTGAACCGAGGGGCGATGAAAGAAGGGTTTTTGTAAGAAAACCTGCTTATACTTATGGCTGGGACTGGAATCCTAGGATAGCTACTTGTGGCATAATGAGCGGAGTAAAAATAGAAACATATAATGAAATAGCGATCAGAAATGCTAAATTCACAACCATGAAGCTAACAGGGGATAAAGCTGAAATCACTGTAGTAGCAGAAGTAGATAACTTGTATCCTGCTGAAACCCTAAATGCTGTCATTGGGTTGGAGATAGGCTTCGAGGGCAAACCTATAAAAACTTTGCAGAAAGATGTTTTTATGACTGCAGGCATAAATTATGTGACTTTTGACCTGGTCATTGATGATGCAAGACTTTGGTGGCCTAACGGTATGGGAAAACAGGACCTTTATAATGTAAAACTATCAGCAAGGACAGCTAAAGGGAGTATAGGAGAATATGAGTTTAAAACAGGAATACGTACTATAAAGCTCAATACCGATAAAATAGATGAGAAAAGCAGGATGTTCTTTTTTGAGATCAATAGTGTTCCAGTATTTTGCAAGGGTGGAAACTGGGAGACTCCAGACTCCCTGTATGGAAGAATACCTGATGAAAAATATGAAAAGCTTGTCAATGAAGCTAAAGAAGCAAATTTTAATATGTTCCGCTTCAACGGAGTCAATGCTTATGAAAGGGATTATTTTTATGAATGCTGTGACCGGAATGGGATAATGATATGGCAGGATTTTACATTCAGCTGTGCAGCCTACCCTGATGATGTCAGATGGTTCAGGCATGAAGTAGAAAAGGAAATAGATTTTCAGACAAAAAGGTTGCGGAATCATCCATGCGTAACGTTATGGAACGGCAGCAATGAATGCCAGTGGACACTCGACAAGTTCTCCCAGGGTGGAAAAAGCTATTTTGAAGGAGATAAAAAACCAGCATCTTCCGGAGGCACACTTATGTGGAATGAGATAATCCCTCGGATTGTCCATAATAACAGTCCGGATATACCCTACTGGAATAGCTCACCTTTCGGAGGGAAGGATCTCAACTGCGATGAGTATGGAAATAACCACAGGTGGCATGCTGGTTTTATGAATGATGATACAATGGTACGCATAACTCCTGAAGAATATGACAAAATTGCGTGTAAGTTTATAGCTGAATTTGGATGTGTAGGCCCTACAAAAATATCTACACTGTATAAGTATTACGGAAGTAAGGATATTGAGATTGGAAGTGACATCTGGAAACTCCATACCAATACTTTTGAAAAAAATACAATAAAAGCAGCGATCCAAAAGCATTATAGAGATCCTGGATCACTTTCCCTGAAAGGGTATCTATTATATGCAGGCATGTTTCAGGGGCTGATGCTGGGATATGCCTTTGAATCAATGAGAAATGCTGAGAATAACTATGGGGGTCTGGTCTGGAGCTATAATGACTGTTGGGGTGAAATCGGATGGAGTGTAATAGATTATTATCTGGTAAGGAAGATATCCTATTATTTTGTTAAAAGGGCCCTTGCACACAAGAGGCTGATACTCAGAGAATCCGGTAAAAAAATTGATATTATATGCCTTAATGACACAAGAGAGGAACTTGAATTCGAACTCGAATATGGTTACCAGACATTTGAAGGAGAGAAAAAAGATGCAAAGATGCAAAGAGTAACTGTACCACCTCATTCAAAGTCTACTGTAGTTATAAGTTTTCAAAAAGGTCCATATGATATTCAAAAAGGAATCTATTATGCGTGGCCGGACGAAAAATCTGGGATGATACCTACCTTTTTAAGATCGGCAGATTTTAAAGACCTTAAAGTGTGTGAACCAAATATTAGCGTCACAGATATGAAAGAAATCAAAGGGAATACTGTATTTAAGATTACTAGCGACCAATATGTACATGGTGTCCATTTTGGCCTTGATGATAGCATAAGGTTGTCAGATGATTACTTCGACCTCCTGGCAGGCGAGGTCAGGGAGATCACAATATATGATGAGAAGCCTCCCGGCAGTATCGAGCCCAAATACATAGTCAAAAAATAAATAATCATTCTAAAAGGAGAAAATAAATAATATTGCACATATTCTAAGGGTGTAGTATATTTATGAATTACAAAATCTTTAGATTTGGGAAAAATTCAATAAAAATTTTACATTTATTTAGCAGATTAACTAAATTATAGTTAGAAGAGTTTTTGAAAGGAGGCGTGAAAGTAAACATTTTTATTAATTTAAAAAAGGAGGAATTCAAATGAAAAGAGTATTAGTTTTAATGATAGCAGTTGTTGTAGCTATCGGATTGATTTTCGTAGGATGTAAACCTGCAGCAGTAGCTGAAGCTGTAGAAGAAGTAGCTGAAGCTGTAGAAGAAGAAGCTGAAGCTGTAGAAGTAGAAGCTGAACCTGTAACTCTTACTTGTTGGGACTGGCAAAGTAGTGTAGGTTTGGATGATGTCATATGGCAGCCGCTTGCTGATGAATTTCGCAAGACAAATCCTGGTTTTGTACTAGAACGTAAAGAGTTTACATATGGTGATTATAATTCAGCATTAAAGACAGCGCTTGCCGCAGGGGATGCCCCTGATTTCTTTGAAGTGCACCCTGGTCCGACATCTGTAGACTTGGTAGATGGTGGTGCTATTCTGGAACTCACTGATGCCATATTAGGAGATGCTGAATGGTCAGAGTGGATCGCACCGGCATTGGCCCTTGCAGACATGTATCCAGTAGCTGACAAAATCTATTATGTACCTATTGATGTAAATCATCTTCCTCTTAATTACTGGAAGCCCATGTTTGATGAAAGAGGCCTGGAACCTCCAACCAACCTGACTGAACTAATAGCAGTATCTGAAGTATTTATTGCTGAAGGGATACTTCCAATTGCAACAGGATATGCAGACCTTTGGGCTTTGACTGATGTGTTTACTTCACTTGTACAGTCAGCTGATACATCAGGGGACCTTATCGCTAGGGCAAATAGAGGAGAAGCTTCGTGGGAAGACCCAATATTCAAAGCTACTCTTGAGGCAATGGCAATGATGAGGGAAACCGGTATATTTGCTTCAAATGTACTTGAGATTGGCCCGTGGCCTGACGGAATGGATAAATTTAAGGCCCAAGAAGCTGCAATGTTCTGGCCATGTGGACAATACGCCCTTTCTACCCTTGCTCCTGAAGCTATAGCAAATGATGAAATCTGGGATATTCCGTTCCCGGCCCTGGTAGACGATGGTGTTGCCGCATTTACAGGTGGTGCCTCTATTACAATGGCAATAGATCCGACCTCAGAACATATTGAAACAGCTATAGCTTTCCTGAAATTAGCTAACAGTGCTTTTGGGCAGGAACTAGTCTTTGACTCAATGAGGACTCCTCCGGGAAAACTTGTTGATAAAGAATCTGATTCCAAATTATTCACAAGGCAGACCTGGGATCAGAACAATACTGAGGTAAGGTACAGATATATTGATAGTCCTGATATCAGTGCAAAAGTTATAAGCGCTATTCAGGAAGCCATTCTTGGCGGAGATATCGATGCTTTACTGGCAGATATTGAAGCAGTTTCACAGGAAGTAAATAGCTAATAATAAAATCAGAATTGTATTGATTTATTTTCTGGGAGGGTGATATTGTAACCCTCCCAGATATTTATAAAAGAGAGTCTGATATATCATCATAGAATCAAAATAAGACAATGGTTAAGAACAGATATTTTGAGATTCTTATATTTCTTAGTCTGGGTATAGTGTTTTTTCTTGTCTTTATTGTTTACCCAGTAATGTTTTCAGCCGGCTTAAGTTTTTTTGACTGGAGCGGATATTCGCGTAATCCTTTTGAAAATTTTATCGGTTTTGATAATTTTATGAGGATGGCAGGAGATTCGACTTTCTGGGTATCGCTTAAAAATACTTTTATTTTTGTCTCCGGTCTTATTTTATTCCAGAATTTCTTTGGCCTTCTTATTGCCATATTTTTATTTTATGGAAAACTTAAAGGGGGAGCTATCTGGAGGTCCGTGTTCTTTTTCCCGGCAGTCCTTTCACCAATAATCATCGGACTTGTCTGGAAAAGGATATTTTTAGCTGACGGCCTGCTTAATACAATTATACTTTTTTTTACACAAAACTATGAGCCTATCCACTGGTTGGGTAATCTTTCGACTCCAATATTTGCAGTGATGTTTGTCACTATTTGGCAGTATACGGGCTATAACATGATCCTTTATTTTGCCGGTCTTCAGGGGATAAGCAATGAACTTATAGAAAGTGCAAAAATTGATGGTGCCAACTGGTTACAGACAGTAACTAAAATTGTTATTCCCCAATTATATAAAGTAATCTCGCTTGCTGTCATCTTAAACATTATCGGTGGGTTTAAGGTATTTGACCTTATATATACTATGACAAGCGGTGGTCCTGCACATGCGTCAGAAGTATTGACTTCATATATATATTTCCAGAGTTTTTCCATAACCGGGACCAACAGGATGGGTTATGCTTCGCTTATGGCGATGGTACTTACCATAATAGTGCTTATTTTTTCAATTATAAGAATTAGGATTGAAAAAAGGATAGAATAAAATGGGCAAAAAATTCTTCTTAGGTTTTTCTAAATATACTGCTTTAGGGATAATGTTGCTTATTGTCGGTATTCCACTCATCTGGATCATATCCATAGGCTTCAGGGTCGAGAGTGAAGTACTGGATATCTTACCCACGCAATTCACTACTATAAATTATCCAAAAATGATGATCGAGTTCAATTCCTGGGGGGGCTTAAGCTTTGCTAGGATGTTTGGAAATAGTTTTTTGGTAACTGCTGTCTCCTTAATCGGGATCCTTATGATATCAAGTCTGGTAGCTTTCGCATTCAGCAATTACAAGTTTAAATTTAAAGAGCCTTTGTTCATCCTTTTTTTATTGGGAATGTTAATACCGGCCCAGGTACTATTGATACCCCTGTTTTTTTTAATGAAAAACTTAAATCTCATGGGTACATATTTTACTTTGATCTTGCCGTATATGGCTTTTAATTTTCCCCTGGGGGTACTGTTACTTAGAAGTTTTTTTGAGAAAATCCCTATTGAGATAAAAGAAGCTGCAAAAATAGATGGGGCATCGGATTTCAGGGTGTTTATGAGGATAATACTGCCTTTATCAAGACCTGCACTGGCAACACTTACAATAGTATCTTTTATGGCAGTATGGAATGAGTTTCTTTTTGCCCTGGTATTTATAAGGGATGATTCTATGCAGACTATCCCATTGATATTGAACAGAATGGGTTTTACCAGATGGGGAGTTGATTATGGGGTCTACGGATCTTTTATAACTATAACTATAATTCCCGTTCTGATAATATTCTTGATCTTTCAGAGATGGTTTATTGCTGGCCTGTCAGCGGGAGCAGTTAAAGGTTAAAAAAAAGAAAGAGGTGACATCATGGCAAAATATAAGATAGATATTAAATATGCTGAAGACAAGATGAAAAAAAACAGGCAGAGGCTCACTGATAATGCAGACTTCAAGCCTACTGACAGAACCCCTGTTCTTTTTGGTACTTTTGAAAGGTATTATTTAAGAGCCAGGGGAGTAGGTTATGACGAGTTCTATTCAGATGCAAAAAGCATGCTTCATCATATGATATTAAACCAGGCATGGGCAATAGAGAATATCCCTGATGATAGGTGCACTGACAGAGTGCTTTCAATACCCGGCCCCTGGTTTGAAAATCTTATCAGTGCAGAAGCGTTTGGTGCGGAAGTAAGGTTCTCTGATGACCAGCCTGCATGGCTGATGCGAGGCAACGTAACACCAGAAGATGTGAAAAACCTAAAAGTCCCTAAACCAACTGACGGTCTTTCAGGTAAAAAGATAGAATACTTTTTCCAGTGGCAGGAATTATTAAAAGATTATGAAGTAAGGTTTAACGGTGAGCCGGGAAAAATAAATATTGTGGGCATGGATGCAAGCGGTGACGGGCCAATACTTACAGCTATTGACCTAGTTGGATTTGATTTTCTGTTATGGGCTATTGAGTGTCCAGATATCTGTCATATCCTATTGAAAAAAATTACAAAAGCTATGATAGACAGGGGCTTGTATCTAAGGAAAATAGATCCCAGACCGGTTTCTTTATTTATGATCGCTGTTGACTTTGCAGAACAGATGTCTGCAGCCATGTACCGGGAGTTGATCGTTCCCTATGATACTGAAATATATAAGATACTCGGCGCTGGAATAAAAGATGGAAGGTCTATACATAATTGTGGTAACAGCACCCATCTGATAGATGTATTCATAAATGACCTTAATATAACATCCTTCTGGTTATTCGGGAGTCCTGTGGATCCTAAACATGTTGCAGAAAAAATGGGGGGTAGGATAAAAGTCTGGGGTAATTTGAATTGCACAACCATGCTGATAGAAAGCAAGGAAAAAGTATATGAAGATTCAAATAACTGCCTTGAAGCTTTCGGAAAATATACGGGGTTTATACTTGGTGATGGTGCAAATGTAGCTCCAGACACTACACTTGAAAATCTTGGAGCCGTACTTAAAGCTGCAGAAGATTTTGGTCCTGTTCCAAATAATCTTTGAATGGACAAGTTATCTATTCTTAGCTAAACTCTGGTTAAATATTAATGAAGTTTTAATGTGTAAAAATAAATAAGGAGATAGATGGTTACATTAAGGGAAAGAATGCTCAAAACTCTCAGGCATGAGATACCAGATGAAGTCCCTTGCTGCCCGGACCACTCAATCATGGTCCCGCTTAAGTTGAAAAACAGACCTTTCTGGGAATTTTATATCGATGAAAAAGAAAACAAGTTCTGTGATGTATATAATAATGAGAATATTTTTGAGGCCTATGTAGATGCCTGCAGATATTTCGGGACCATTGCATGGTGCTGGTATCAGGCTCCGAAGATCAAAAATGAGGAAGTAAGTTATAAGCATGAAATAATAAGTAAGTCTGAAGATAGGAGAATTGTAAAGACCACCATGTCTACACCCGAAGGAGATCTGTGGTCAGAGACCATGTATCCTATTGGCAATCCTGCGGTTCCTAAGAGGAGATATATCAAGGATTTTAAAAAAGAATTTAAATTCCTGAAATATTTTTATCCTGATCTTGGCGAAATAGATTTTACCCCGGTTTTAAAAGAGAAAGAATATATCGGCGACCAGGGAGTAGTCTCGATTGCTGTGCTGCCGCCCAGCCTGGTACATCTGGATAGTATTGTAGACGGAGGGCTGGGAGCTTTGGGAATAATATATTACGATTACCCGGACTTAATAGGTAAATATAAAGATATGCATGAAGAGTGGTCTTTAAAATATCTAAAAAAAATAATTGAATCCAAGTCTTGTGATGAGATATTGACAGGAGGGTCAGGACTGGTCACATGGCAGAGTCCTAAAATAATACGGGACCTGTCACTGGACGGTCTGAAGCAGCTTACCGGTCTCTGTAAAAAAAATGGCCTTATAAGCCATATTCACTGCTGTGGTTTTGAGAATGCACTGGTAAAGATGAGTGCAGAAGAAACAGATTTGGATGTCATTGAACCTCTTGAAACTCCTCCACAGGGTGATTGCGACCTGGCAGAATTAAAAAGATTATATGGCGACAAACTTGTATTAAAGGGAAATATTCACACTTCTGAAGTAATGCTGGGAGATGTAAAAAAAGTTGAAGAAGCAGCAATAAAATGTATTGAAGATGCCAAGGAGAACGGTGGCTTTATCCTGTCAACCGGTGACCAGTGCGGAAGGGACACACCGCATGAAAATATTTTTAAACTTGTGGAAGTATGTAAAAAATATGGGAAATATTAAATCTATTATTAAGGGGATTTTTTGAACTCAAGAGAAAGAATATTGACAACACTGGAGCATAAAGAAGCCGACCGTGTTCCTATCGATAGCTGGCTGGCTCCAGAGGTTGCTGAAGTACTTATTGATGCAATGGACCTGGATCTGGGAAAGGACCCTTTTGCGCTTTCAAAGGCGCTGGGGAATGACCTCCTATATTCAATGGTAGGATTCTGTGACGGGTTCAGTTCAATATTCAAAGAGGAAAGAAGGATTGGCGATAATCTATATATGTGTCCGTTTGGCATAAAATGGAGGAAAAAGTCTCAGACATATGGCAGTTATTGTGAATTTGTAGAACATCCTTTGAAGAATATAAAAGATTATGACAATTATGCCTGGCCGGATCCGATGGAAATATATAAAGCAGAATTTGACCTTTATAAAAAACTGCTGAAAGAAGAAGGTAAGGAATATGCCATTCTGGGGGGATGTGCCTGCACGATGTTTGAAGCTAGCTGGTATTTAAGAGGCCTTGAAGAATTTTTGACAGACCTGTATTTAAACAGGGATTTTGCTATTGAATTGCTTGACAAGACAATGGATATCTCCTTAAGGATATCAAAAAGACTTGTTAAAATGGGAGTAGATATTATTTGGTGGGGCGATGATCTCTCCGATGAAAGAGGCCCCTTAATTGACCCTAAATTATTCAGAGAGCTCATAAAACCAAGGTATCTTCAAATGATGGATGAAGTCAAAAAGATAAATAAAGATGTTAAGGTCGCTTTTCATTGTGACGGGGCTCTAGAATGGATTCTTGATGATTTTGCAGATATAGGATTTGATATCATAAATCCAGTTCAGCCTGATGCCAATGATGTGGCAAGTATAAAGAAAAAATATGGGAAAAGGTTTACTTTTTGGGGAGATGTTGATACTAGGAGGGTGATGACGAAAGGGACATTTGCAGATGTGGCAGAAGAGGTAAAAAGGTGTATTTCGGTATTATCACCAGGTGGAGGCCATATATTATGTACAAACCATACAGTCCAGGCTTCGCCAAGGGCTGTAGATAATGTAATCGCATACTATCATGTTGCTGACAAATTCAGGGATTATCCCATCAATATCGAGACATCTAAAAAGGGTCAGAAGCTGGGTGTTTATTTTACATAATAAGGGGGAAAAATGAAAAATGATAATAATATCAGAAAGAAACTGATTGAAGTCTATAAAAAATCAAAAATCTATATCAGGCCTGAAGAGTTTGATAATATAGAAGTCACAGATTTCGGCCTGGATAACTTTTTTGATATTGGTCTTGGAATAATAATCTATGTCAATACAAACAGGGTTTGCGCTAAAGAACTTGCAATGACCCCCTACCAAATATGTCCACAGCACAGACATCCAAATATATCCAAAAGTCCAGGCAAGGAAGAGACCTTCAGATGTAGATGGGGAGAAGTATATCTGAATATTGAAGGCAGTAAAAATAGGGAATTAAAGTCAAAAATACCTGAAAAATATACTGACAGATTCAGTGTCTTTCATGAAATAGTTTTAAAACCTGGCGAGCAGTACACCTTATCTCCGGATACTTGGCACTGGTTCCAGAGCGGACCGGAAGGTGCAGTGCTGTCAGAATTTTCCACCCACAGCTATGATGCTGGGGATATATTTTACGATAAAGAGATAGAGAGGTTGGCAGTAGATAATTAAATGGCAAGTAATTGTGGAAACAGAACAGGAAGGTTCTGAAGTAATGGAAGTCTCCTTTCCGGAACTGATGCATAGTGCTGAAAAGGGTAATTATGCAGTAGGATATTTTGAAAGCTGGAACCTTGATTCTCTTCTTGCTGTATGTGATGCAGCAAAAAAGATGAAGTCTCCGGTGATCATAGGTTTTGGTGGGATATTCTTGACCCATGAGAAAAGAGTAGTAAAAGATAATTTAAATATTTTTGCCGCTATTGCAAAAAAAGCCTGTAGAAATCTATCTGTTCCTGCATGCACTATATTTAATGAATCAAATGACTTTAATGCAGTTTTAAGTTCAATAGACCTTGGCTATGATCTAGTCATGTTTGTTGATTCGACTATTTCTACAGACGAATTAGCAAATAAAGTCAAAAAGATAGTTGCTAAAGCGCATAGTAGCGTTGTGGCAGTTGAAGCAGAGATAAATGAACTTCCTGGGTTCAGTGTGCTTACTGGAAAAGTAATTGAATCACAGTTAACAAATCCGGAAACTGTAAAAAGATTTGTATCCCAAACAGGAATTGATGCCTTGTCTATAAATATAGGGCAATCCCATGAACCGGGAAAAGAAGTAAGCTTGGATTTTGAAAGGTTAAAAGAGATAAGGAAAGCTACAAAAGTCCCGCTAGTACTACATGGAGGAAGCAATCTGGCTCCAGATGAGATAAGTAAGGCCATAGATCTGGGGGTTAGGAAATTTAATCTTGGAGGTGTTTTGAAGAAAATATATTTTGATACGCTTAAAAAAGAGATTGGGAACATAAGTGATGGCTACAGTTATTATGAGGTAGTGGGTTCAGGATTTAAGGAAGATATCCTGGTAAAAGCAAGGCTAAAAGTACAGAAGGTTGTTGAAAAATATATGCAGCTTTACAGGAGTGCAGGTCAGGCAGACGAATCATAAGTTACACTAATGATCTTAAAATAAAATTTTCCTTAAAAACCATCTTGAAATTGGAGAAATATGAACAATAAGCCAAAAATAGCTATTATAACTTTTACTGATGATAGGGAAGAAGGGATATCCTCACCTGAAGTAGAACGGTTTTTAAGGAAAAAGCAAGAGGAATTAGGAGAATTCCTGGGGTCTAACAATATTATTGCTGTAGACCCATTAAAAGAATTAAGAAAGAGGGATGAAAGCGGATACGGAGTCAGAAACTTAAAAGATGTTAAAGATGCTGTAAAAATACTGGCAGGACATACCATTGAGGGAGTGGTCATAGGGTGTTGGACTTGGGCTCCTCCCATGACAGTAATGGAATTTGTCAGAAAAATATCAAAGCCTATACTTTCTTATACAGAGAATGACCCTTATTCTGGAAATCTTTCTCAACTTAGCGCAACATCTTCAAGCCTTTTGGAATGGGGTATAAACACTCACGCTTTAAAGCATGAAAAATGTTTTGGAGATAAGGAATATGTACTTAAATGGTGCAGAGGCATTTCAGCATATTCAAAGATGAAAGAATCCGCAATGCTCCTCTGGGGAGGAAGTTATGCTGTGAAAATGGAGCATCTCCAGGATGATATTCCAAAACTTAAGAGTTTCCTTATAAGGGAAGTGCTATTTGAAGACCAGTATATCTTGATAAAAAGAGCTGAGAATATAATAAAGAATAAGCGAAAAAGGATAGATTATTTCAAAAACTGGCTGTCAGATAATGGATTAAAAATCAATTATGATAATAAGATGTTAACTGCTGAAGCATTTGATAAACAAGTTGCTTTACTTATCTCTGCAAGGGACAGGTTGGGCGAGCTTGAAATGGAGAATATAAATGGTGTTTCTATCAAATGCCAGCCGGAGATATATAAAGAGTATGGAGTAGACGCTTGCACGTTGCCCGCTTTCTTGCCTCTATCTTATAATGAAAATGGAAATCAAAGAATATACCCAACTGTATGTGAGGGGGATATAAAAGGCCTTTTGACTTCGATGATATTATTCTTCTTGAACAGGCATGTCCCGCCTGCATTTGGGGACCTTATCTCTGTCGAAGATGATTATATAGAATTTGCAAATTGCGGAGCCGGTTCATTATTTTGGGCATCAAATAGCCATGATGTAAAGAAGACTTTTAAAAACACTGAAGCAGTGGGTAATATTCATGGAGTCTCAGGAGCAGCTTTTAGCTATTTTGGAAAGGAACTTGATGAAGTGACTGTTTCAAGGCTTACAAGAATAAGAGGTAAACATTATATGCAATTTGGAAAAGCAAAAGGACTTGATTCAAAAAAAATACTAAAAGAGAAATATGGAGAAAGAATAAAAGCCCATCTTGGACAGACCTGGGGGAAGGTAGTAATAGATCTGGGAGTCAGTGCAAAAAATTTTGTCCGGGTGATTGGAGCAAATCACTTAACTGCTACTATAGGAGATTTTGTAGATGAATTAAACATATTCTGCAGACAGGCAGATATTCCTGTTTTAAGAATAGATTCAGATAATGATATGGAGGAATTTTATTCCTCCATCCGTTATCTTGATAAAGATTAGCATTTTTAGGGATAAGGCTATCTAAAGAGGTTAAAGTCCATGAAATATTTAATAGGTGTAGATCTGGGAACAACACTGGCTAAATGTGTTATTTATGACGAAGAATTAAATTCTATTGCTGAAGCTGAAAAAGAAATGGATATCAGCTACCCTAAACCAGGGCAGGCAGAACAGGATGCTAATGATTTTTATGCTGTATCCTGCTACCTCATCAGGGAATCCTTGGAAAGGTCAAAAATAAATAAAAAGGATATACAAGGAATATCAATTGACAGTCAGATGGGCGGGATAATGTCAATTGATAAAAATTTTGAGCCTGTGACCTATTATGACACTCCTCTGGATGGGAGAAGTGCCGGTGAAAATTTTTATATGCATTCAAATTTTGGAGAACTGATCATAGAAAAGAGCGGTTCTTTTTCAACTTTTGGAAATAAGATACTCTACTGGAAAAAAAGAAAAGAGTGGGATTCAATATCTAAATTTGTGCAGCCTTCTGCTTTTGTGGCGGGAAAACTAACTGGGTTGAACTGGGATAAAGCTTATATGGATGATACTTTTCTTTGTTTTTCCGGATTTGCAGACCTGCAAAGTTCTTCTTGGTCAGATGAGTTAATAAAAAAAATGGATATCGATGTCCGAAAGCTTCCTAGGATAATAAAATCTACTGATATAATCGGTGAGGTAATACAAAGAGCAAGCAAAGATTCCGGTATTCCTGCTGGTGTGCCAGTAAGTGCAGGCTGTGGTGACCAGTCAGCCGGTTTTGTGGGTGCAGGTATTTTTGAACACGGCCAACTGGTAGATGTTTCAGGTACAGCATGTATATTTGGGGTATGTATCGATGATTATAGGTATGATGCTAAAAATAAGACATTGGCATGTCTGAAGTCAGCCATTGGAAACAATTATCACATGGTCTCAGTCGTCCTTGCCGGGAGGACCCACAAGTGGTTTATTGATGAGTTTTTTACCGAAGAAAAAGAAAAAGCTCAAAAGAATAAAGAAGATATCTATAATATTCTGGATGAACAGGCAGCAAGTCTAGAACCAGGTTCGGGAGGGCTAGTAGCCATTAATCATCTGCAAGGAAGATTTTTTCCCCCTGATCCAAATACCAGAGGGCTTTTTATTGGTCACACCTGGGCTCATAAAAAGATACATTTTTATAGGTCTATACTAGAGTCGATAGGATATGACCATTTTCTTACTAAAGCCATTATAAAAGACCTTGTCCCTGAGATAATATTTGATAGGGTGACCGCGATTGGAAGCGGTGCTAAAAGTAAGTTGTGGATGGAGATCAAATCGAATATTCTTCAGACGCCTTATCAAAACCTTATTAGAAGTGACCTTTCAACTCTTGGTTCTGCCATCATAGCTGGATATTCTACAGGAATTTTTAAAAATATTGATGGTATAAGGAAGAAATCAGCAAGACCAGATCTGACAGTATTCCCTAAAAAGGGAGAAGAAAAGAAATATGTGAAATATATTGAAGCATATAGAGACCTGCTTCCGCTTCTTAAGGACATTTACAGGAGATTATCTAAATAAGGAGGAATTTTTAATGAATTCAAGGGAAAGATTTAATGCTTTGATGGCTTTTGAAGGTGGTGTCAGAAACATGAAGACAGAATATGGTTATTGGGCTGGTGTGTTGCAAAACTGGTTTGATTCTGGACTTCCTAAAAAAATAGGATTAAGAAAAGGTATTACTGATGGCGATTTGGTAAGGATGTCTGCGCCAATTAGGTCAAACGGTTCTGAATTAATAGATAAAAATGTCATGGATTATTTTTTTCTTGAGCCTTATCCAGTAAAATTTCCTTTTGATTTTAGTCCAATGTTAAAAAAGGAGGTAATAGAAGAGAATGATGAATTTATGATAATTAAAGATGAATATGGCCTTGTACGAAAAACCTTCAGGAAAAAAGCATCAACCCCTATGACGATAAGTTATCCTGTCAAAACATTGGATGATTTTAAAAAATATATATCATTATATGAGCAGAATGAGGATAAAAGGGTACCAGAAGATTGGGATAAAATAGTTAAAAGGATGAAGGACAGGGATTTTCCATTAAGGCTTGGAGGAAATTATTTTGGATTTTTCGGTATTGGCAGGCACATTATGGGTGATGTCGGATATATGCTGGCTAGCTATGATAATCCAGGATTGTTGAAAACTATTAATGATTTTTATCTTAGATATGTCAAGCGACATTGGTCAAAGATTTTAAAAGAGGTCGAGATCGACTGGGTAATGGTCTGGGAAGACATGGCATACAAGACAGGTTCATTTATATCAAAGGAATCATTCCGGGAGTATTTATCCCCATACTATGTGGAACTTATAGATTTCTTAAAGCAGTATGGTATAAAAAATATAATCGTCGACAGCGACGGTCTGGTTGAGGAATTGATACCATTATGGATCGAGACTGGAGTTACTGGCATCTTTCCAATGGAATCAGTAAATGATCTGTATAAGATTCGTAAACTTTTTCCAGAGCTTCAAATGCTGGGTGGAATTGATAAGAGGATTCTTATAAAAGGGAGTGGCAGGGAAATAGATGATGAACTAGTAAAAGTCACAGAACTTTTGAAGTCAGGTGGTTTTATCCCACATATAGACCACTCTATCCCTATGGACGCAGATTGGGAAAGATTCAAGGAATACAGGATGAAGCTGAATGAAATAATAGAGGAAGGCAAATATTAATATATTCTACTGAAAGGATTGATATTTGATGGTGGTTGAAATAAAGATGCCGAACTTGAGCCAGACTACAGATGTTGTAAAACTCCTCAAATGGCTAGTAAAAGTAGGAGATAAAGTAAAAAAAGGTGATGCAATATGTGAGGTCGAGACCGACAAAGTCAATGTGGAAGTTGAAAGCTTTGCAGACGGTCAGATAATTAAGCTTTTTGGAGATCAGGGAAAGGAGATAAGAAACGGTACGGTGATTGCAATCCTTGGGGAAAAAGGTGAGACTAGGGAGATTGCTTCTAAACCAGAGAAACCTGTTCATGGTAGAGATACTGGGTCAAAAATAAAAGGAAGAGATGAAGATACTAGAAATACACAAAGTCTACTAATTGAATCCCGGGTAACAAAACTTGTCCAGAGACTTGCAGAAAAAAATAATATAGATCTGGCAGAGATCACAGGCTCTGGGCCGCGGGGCACTATAGTAAAAAAGGATCTTGAAGATTATACTAATAGAAGTCAAAAAAAAGAGACTACTAATATTGAATATTGGGAGCTGACACCAAACCAACAGGTAATTTCAGCCAATCTATCCAAAAGTAAATCTAGCATTCCCCATTATTATTTAAAATCTGAAGTTCTGATAGATAACTTGCTTATAAAAAGAAATGCTTCAGAAAGAGGGAAAAAATTATCAATGTATGCATATCTTATTTTTTATTCAGCAAAAGCTCTCGTGAAGTTTCCAAAGTTAAACGGATATTTTAAAGACAACAGGGTCTATAAAAACAACCAGATAAACATCGGTTTTGCTGTTGCATCAGGGGATGAACTGTATGTCCCAATTGTAAAGGATGCCAATAAAAAATCTTTGGAGGAGCTCAATAGGGAGGTCAAAATTCTTGTCTCCAAAGCACAGGAGAAAAAACTTGGACCTGCTAATATTTCTGGAGGTACTTTTACTATAAGTAATCTGGGTATTTATCCAGTTAATGAATTCTTCGGCGTTATAAATTATCCCCAAGCAGCCCTTCTGGGGATTGGCAATATCCGGAAAATACTACAAGTAAAAGAGGATAACAGTCTGGCTGTAAAAAAAATATTTAATATTACCGGTAGCTTTGACCATCGTATAGCGAATGGCTCTCAAGCTGCACTATTTTTAACAGAAATAAAGAAGCTTCTGGAGGAGGTTAAGTAATACTGTGAAATATAAAGATGAGATTAAAAAACTGGGGAGAAAAAGGCTTCTCGACTTTTACAGGAAAATGGTCAGGATAAGGAATTTTGAAGAGAGGATAAGATTTCTTTTCCTGGAGGGGAAGATGCCCGGAACTATACACCAATATATCGGGATGGAGGCTTGTGCAGTGGGAGTATGTTCAGCTCTTGAAAGGGATGATGTGATAGCATCCACTCACCGACCACATGGACATGCAATAGCCAGAGGGCTTACCTTTAATGAACTCATGGCAGAACTTTATGGAAAGGCTACAGGATGTTGCAAAGGTAAAGGAGGCTCCATGCATGTAGGAAATCTTGAAAAAGGTATGCTTCCTGCAATCGCAATTGTCGGAGGGAATCTTCCTATTGTAACGGGAATGGGATTAGCCTTTAAACTTAAAAAGCAAAAAAGAGTAGCAATCAGTTTTTTTGGAGATGGAGCATCCAATGAAGGTTCATTCCATGAATCACTTAACATGGCTTCCGTTTATAATGTGCCGGCAATCTATGTTTGTGAGAATAATCTATACGGGGCATCAACCAATATAGGTAAGATGCTCAGGATTGAAAATATTGCTGATAGAGCTCAAAGTTATGGAATGGAAGGAATAATAGCTGATGGCATGGATGTAATTGATGTTTACATCAATGCAAAAAAAGTAATAGACAAAGCCAGGAGAGGTAATGGACCAACGCTTCTAGAACTTAAGACTTTTAGGTATTGTGGCCATTCAAGAAGGGACCCCTGCAATTATATTCCAAAAGAAGAAAAGGAATCTTGGGGGAAAAAGGATCCAATAAAGAAACTAAAAAAAATTCTTTTAAAAGAAAAGATTACAACCGCTAGTGAACTTGAAGACATTGTTACTGATATTGAAAAAAGACTGGATGATGCCATAAAATTTGCCCACGAAAGTCCGGATCCGAAACAGGAAGATACTTTTAAAGACCTTTATTTATCGATGGAGGTGCCCAGATGATATTGAGTATTGCAGAAGCCTTAAGAAAAGCAATTAATGAAGAAATGAAAAGAGATGAAAATGTCTTTAATATTGGTGAAGACATCGGTATAGAGGGAGGATTTGGAGGGGCTTTTACAGTTACCCTAGGACTTGAGAAAAACTTCAGGGACAGAATGATAGATACACCCATTTCGGAGATTGGGATATTCGGAGCTGCTTGTGGGGCTGCCATAATGGGAATGAGACCCATTGCCGATGTCCAGTATGGAGATTTCCTATTATGTGCTATGGATCAAATAGTAAATCAGATAGCAAAACTTCGTTACATGTCAGGGGGAAAACTGAAAGTTCCGGTAGTAATGAGAGCACCTGTAGGAGTGACCGGCAGAGGATCACAGCATGCACAGAATTTAGAGCCATATTTTATAAATTGTCCTGGCATTAAAATTGTCGCACCTTCTACTGCATATGATGCTTATGGGCTTTTGAAAGCTGCTGTAAGGGATGACGATCCTGTACTTATATTTGAGCACAAACTGCTTTATGGATCAAAAGGTATGAGAAAAGAGGAGGGAGCAATTGATGCCTCCTCAGATATCCCTGATGATGATTATACAATCTCAATAGGGAAGGCAGTGACCAGGAAAAAAGGAAAAGATGCAACAATTGTAGCGCACCTTCTTATGGTACATCATAGCCTTCTGGCCGCCAAGATGCTGGAAGAAGAAGGAATATCGTGTGATGTTATTGACCTTAGGAGCTTGTGGCCTCTCGATATCGATCAAATTGTTGATTCAGTCAAAAAAACAGGAAGGTTATTTATAGTAGAGGAATCTCCAAAGCAGGGGGGGATAGGAGCAGAAGTAATGGCCCAGGTAGCCAGCATTATTCCGGATTATCTGATCTCTCCCATAATCCGCATAGCAGCGCCAAATACACCTGCTCCTTTTTCACCTATAATGGAAAAATTTTATATACCACAACCTGAAAGAATCACTGAGGAAGTAAAAAAAACCTTTGAAGAGTATTAGAAAATTTTAAATGATGTAGTGTATCTACATAGAAGGGGAGATCTAAAAGTAGCATGCTATCTTTGCTCTGCCTCAAGGATTCTATCGCAAAGAAACACTACTCACAGCTAGGTGTAGGGGATATAAGTATTAGATATTTAAAGAGTATATGTACTGTCCCTAAAAGTTTAAAGGATGATTTGAGATAGTTCATATAAAAATCAATACCTCTAAATAATCGGTTAATTCTATAACGTTACTGTCATAAATTCTATTATTTTCAAGAAGATCAAATAGAAGATGGATCCTACAATAAGACTGGAAGCTATAAGAAACTCGATCCTTTAATCATATTATACTTAAGAAGAGTCTCCACATCCTGAAAGCAGATAATATTAAACCACTGTATTATGTCAGGTACCCTTGAGGGGAGTCCAAAAAAATTTTATAATTGTATTCTTTGTTAAAGTATAAGGTTTTTGGGAATAAAAGAAGGTAGGTATATTGCAGCTCAACTTATTCGCTATATTATTAATTATTGCCTTTCTGATATCAGCTGCCCTGGCAGCCTATTTCTGGACAAGAAGAAATAACTCTACCAGGTCAGAACTGTTGCTTTTGATGCTGGCTATCACTGAAGGCCTTTATGACGGAGTCCTTCTGATAAACAGGAAGAATAAGATAATAGACTTTAACCAGACTGCCTCCAGGCTTCTCTCTATAAATAATAAAGATATCGGAAAGCCTGTCGGGAAGGTATTGATCCGGTATAAAAAGATGTTGACCCTGCTCAATAGCGGCGGTAATAGAAAAAAGACAATAAAAGAGATAGAAATAAAAGAAAGAGGTCTCTTTTTAGAGCTCAGAGCCACACGGCTTGTAGATAGTGGAGATAAGGATATCGGTACCATTATTATCCTCAGGGATATAACAGATGCCAAGGTAGCCGAGCAGAAACTTGGAGAATCTCAGACCCTCTTGCTGAATATTATCGATTTCCTTCCTGATGCTACATTTGCAGTAGATATAGATGGAAAGGTCATAGCTTGGAACAGGGCCATGGAAAAGATATCCGGAATTAAGAAAAAAGATATGCTTGGAAAAGGTGATTATGAATATTCAATTCCGCTATATGGAGAGAGAAGGCCCATGCTGGTAGATTATATTATTGGGGACCCTGCGGGCATAGAGGATCATTATAATTTTGTGGAAGAAGAAAGAAAAAACCTGGCGGCTGAACTCAAGGTAATTCATGAGGGAAATGAAGTACATCTATGGCTAGCAGCATCGCCTATGCTGGGAAGCAATAATAAGATAATAGGGGGGGTAGGATCCTTTAGGAATATAACAGAATTAAAAAATATCGAAAAGGAATTGCGACACATATCTTTTCATGACAGCCTGACTGGGTTGTACAACCGGGCATACTTTGAAGAAGAGTTAAAAAGGCTTAATAAATCCAGGATGCTACCTTTGAGCATTATAATAGCTGACCTCAATGGGCTTAAACTAGTAAATGATGCCTTTGGACATGATATGGGTGATAAGCTTTTAAAAAAGGCATCTTCAATAATAAAAAAATCCTGTAGATCTGAGGATATTATCGGCAGATGGGGAGGGGATGAGTTCAGTATCGTCCTCCATGCGACTGGAGAAAAAGATACGAACGAGATTCTAGACAGGATTCAGACTGCCTGCGGAAAGGCAAGATTTAAAATCCCGGTAAGCCTATCCCTGGGATTTGCTACAAAGATAAATTCTAGGACCAAGATAGAAACAATCCTAAAAAAAGCAGAAGATTCTATGTACAGGAATAAACTGATCTCCTCCAAGAATGTGCAAAATAAGATAGTAGATTCACTTACGAGAACGCTTTTTGATAAGAAGATAGAGACAGAGATCAGTTCGGAAAAAGTAGTACTTTTATCAAAAAGACTGGGAGAAAGACTGGGTCTTTCTGCAAACAAGATGAAGGAACTGGTCCTACATTCCAAGCTTCACGATATTGGTAAGGTAGCAGTAAGTGAGAAGGTATTGAAGAAAAAGGGAAGCTTGGATGAAGAAGAATGGGAGAAAGTAAAAAAGCATACCGAGATCGGCTACCGTATAGCCAATGCTTCCACCCTGCTTTCGTCTATTGCTGAATATATTCTTAGCCAGCACGAATGGTGGGACGGTTCCGGATATCCCAGGAATTTGAAAGGGAAAGAAATTCCTCTAATCAGCCGGATAGTAGCTGTTGTAGATTCTTATGAAGTCATGTTAAATGAAAAACCCTATAGAAAAGCATTTTCCCACGGAGAGGCAATGCTGGAACTAAGAAGGTCTTCAGGAAAACAATTCGATCCTGAACTGGTAGAAGAATTTTTTACCGTTCTTAAAGAACTATATGAATAATTATTTAGTTTTCAGAATGATATCTATAGGCAGGGTCGCTAACTATTAAAATAATTCTTTATTTCATTTGATTTAATTGACAGTTAATTTCTTCTTGTATAAAATTTATCACTACTTTAAAAATAACATAAAATATTTATAACTTTTGAAGTTAATTATAGCAGTGTTTTACAGATAATGGCGGTGTAGCTCAGGGGTTAGAGCACTCGGTTCATACCCGGGGGGTCATTGGTTCGATTCCAATCACCGCTACCAGTTATTTTGTAACACCATCAAAGAAAGGATAAAAGATATGGCTAAGGAAAAATTTAAAAGAACAAAGCCACACATAAACATTGGAACCATAGGCCATGTTGACCATGGAA
>Ga0187827_10002445_pt1 | contig 25422 bp, 26 predicted proteins | sample ETNtaG_39_FD_167969 | JGI IMG/M metagenome (GOLD analysis project Ga0187827, IMG submission 167969) | Marine microbial and viral communities from oxygen minimum zone, Eastern Pacific Ocean - ETNP2014_SV_150_PacBio MetaG (Illumina Assembly) | ecosystem: Environmental > Aquatic > Marine > Hypoxic... | reverse complement strand
GCTCGGCAGTCATGGCACGCCGTGCAGCTGGAGGAAAGCCACTCGTGGAGATCATGGTTCCGCTGACGGTCTCTGGTCCAGAACTGGCTGTAGCTGTGCAGTGGATCAGGGAGTCAGCCGCAGAAGTTGGCATGGTGGAGTCACCCCCGGTCGGCACAATGATAGAGACTCCTAGGGCTGCTCTACTTGCTGGAGAACTGGCTAGGTATGCCGATTTCTTCTCCGTAGGTAGCAACGACTTGACTCAGTTGACCTATGGATTTTCTCGTGACGACGTGGAGGGTCGGTTTATGGACCTTTACCTGAAAAAAGGCTTACTTGAGCACAATCCATTCGAGCACCTTGATGAGTTGGGGGTGGGGGAGTTAGTCGATCTGGCTGTGGAACGTGGACGCAACGTCAATCCGAGTCTCAAGGTGGGGGTCTGTGGTGAGCACGCTGGTGATCCCCGTTCAATCCCTCGCCTGTTGGCAGCGGGTGTCGACTATCTTTCGTGCTCGCCGGCCCGCCTACCGACGGCGCGCCTAGCCTCTGCTCACGCGGTTCAGGAGTCGACTTCACCTGCATTACGGAGGCCGGAGCGATGAATGAGAAAGCGTCGACCACGGCATCGGGTGGCTGCCACTGCGGTGGGGTGAGATACAGGGTCGTCGGTCCGCTGCGTTCAGTAACCAATTGCCACTGTGATCCCTGCCGACGGATTAGTGGTCACTTTGTGGCAGCTAGTGCCGCCCAACTTAGTGATGTCGTGTTGGACTCGGACGAGACTCTCACTTGGTACCACTCGACCGAAACTGTGCAGTACGGGTTCTGCGGACACTGTGGATCCACCCTGTTCTGGCGTGCCGACGACACAGCTACTTCTCTCTCAATTGCGGCTGGAACCCTTGACCAGCCGACAGGCCTGATGACAAACCTTGCACTTTTCGGCAATGAGGCTGGCGACTACCACAACCTTGACATGAGTATTGAGACTCTTTCGGGAGACCTCTAGAGGTCTCTTGGGGTTTCGGGCCAAGCGCTATCAGCGCCTACGCTCAACGTGTGGATTTGAGTATCGAGGACAGGCAACTGTTGGCCGGCGATGCGGGTCCGGCTGCCCAGTTGGCTATGCGGATAGTTGTTCGAATGGCCGAATCGATGGGGGTGGACTACCTGATCGACATTACGGGTGCCCACGTTGACTCCTGCCTCTACCACGGACAATCGGGGTTGGATTTTGCAGGGCGTCTCCTTGAGGGCGGTGCCTCGGTTGTCGTGCCGACGACACTCAATGTCTCGTTGTTGGACCTGCTGCACCCTGAGTTGAATCGGGGTGATGAAGCCGAGAGCCAGGCTGCGCGTCGCTTGGCATCGATGTACGAAGAGATGGGTTGCCAGCCGACATGGACGTGCGCGCCCTACTACTTGGAGAAACGGCCGTCGTTTGGTGAGCAGGTGGCTTGGGCCGAGTCGAATGCCATCGTTTTCGCCAACTCGGTGCTGGGGGCTCGCACTGCCCGTTACGGAGACATGATCGACATTTCCGCTGCTATCACCGGGCGTGTGCCCGCCGCGGGCCTGCACCTTGATGACAATCGTCATGGCACCATCCTTATCCGGCTCATGGACATATCACCGGATTTGTTGGATCTGGACCAGTTTTATCCGGTACTTGGCACCGTTGTCGGATCAGTCTCAGGTGCGCGGGTGCCAGTCATCGACGGCCTACCGGCAAGTCTCAGCGAGACCAGGCTCCGGGCACTTGGAACTGGAGCAGCGACGACCGGCAGCGTGGGGATGTTCCATGCCGTCGGTAGTACCCCCGAGGCACCTTCCCTCGATGCCGCTTTGGGAGCTAGGGACCCACAGGAGGTTGTGGACGTGACTGCCCAGGATCTGCAGGAGGCCCGTGACCGACTCTGCACGGCTTCGACAACAGAACTCTCTAGCGTCTGCCTCGGAACACCCCATTACTCGATTGACGAGTTCCACGTTTTGGTTACCCTCCTGGCAGGTCGGCAAGTCCACTCCGGGGTCGATTTCTATGTCTCAACTGGCCGCTCTGTGCTTGCAGAGCTGGAGTTGCGGGGATGGGCCGACTCGTTGCGCTCGACAGGCGTGACCTTGGTTGTCGACACCTGTACCTATGTGTCACCAATATTGGCCGATACGGCGGGCACGGCGATGACGGATTCTGCCAAGTGGGCTTGGTACGCACCGGGAAATCTGGGAGTCGACGTCGTTTTCGCCGGCACCTCCGAGTGCGTTGAGTCTGCCGTGGCAGGGCGGGTGGTGCTTGACGAGAGGGTCTGGTCAGGTGTCTGAGTCTCCGGTGGTTCTCGTAGCCGGCTCTGCCTCTGGAGAGGTGCTCTGTCTTGACGAGCCACTCAGCTTCTGGGGAGGAGTCGATCCTCGTTCAGGGGAGATAGTCGACCAGCACCACCCGCAGAGCGGATGCAGCGTAGCCGGACGGATTCTCGCCATGCCCTCTGGATGTGGTTCCAGTTCCTCTAGCTCGATCTTGCTTGAAGCCATCAGAAACGGTTCCGCTCCCGTGGCACTTCTTGTTCGTCGAGCAGACGAGATTCTCTCCCTCGGAGTGATAGTGGCCGATGAGTTGTATGGTCGGTCTCTGCCCGTTGTGGTGCTTGACGAGGCCACCTATTCGACTCTGACGTCAGGTGAGATAGTGGCGGTGGGGGAGGATGGGTCATTGAATAGGCCACCCGGTTCCGTCGATGACGGTCTGGGCCACACGACCGGAGACTGACCATGCGCTACTTGAACCCGGATGAGGTGCGTGCCGCACTGCCGATGTCAGATGCCATCGACTCGATGGCTCATGCCTTCGGGGGCGACAGGGAGGCTCCGAACCGAATGCTGCTGGGAGTCTCCTTATTCATGCCCGGTCGTCTCGACTCATACACCGGGGTGAAGGTGGTTTCCTCGGTGCCGGGGGATCCTGCCGGTGTGGTAGCTGTGTTCGACGAGTCGGGACACCCGTTGGGCTTGGTAGATGGTCCTACATTGTCGGCAATACGCACAGCTGCAGCACCTGGTCTGGCGACGGACAAGATGGCCTCCTCGGATGCCGGTGTCATGGCCATGCTGGGGGCAGGAGCGATGGCAGCGGACCAGGTGGCGGCCGTCCGGGCAGTCAGGCCGATCAGAGAGGTGCTGGTGTGGAGCCGTACGGAGGAGTCCGCGAGAGTCTTGGCCGACTCAATCGGTGGCGAGGTAGTGATCGATGCAGACGAGGCGGTGGCCAGAGCAGATGTAGTGAGTACAGCCACGCCGTCTAGGTCTCCGCTGTTTGAAGCTTCCTCTCTTCGTCCAGGTGCCCATGTCAATGCCGTCGGAGCCTTCACTCCGGAGATGGCCGAGATCCCAGCCGGGGTGGTCGAGGAGGCATTTGTGGTTGTCGACGACAGGGAGGCAGCTGCAGTTGAGGCCGGTGACCTCCTCCGTGTGGGCCGCCAGCCCGATGCGGATATGGCCGACCTGATCTCTGGCCAGATGGTGCCCTCAGACGAACCATTCACTCTCTTCAAGTCGGTTGGCATCGCGGCACAAGACATTGCCGCTGCAGTCAGAGCGCTCTCGAACGCGGAGGAACAAGGCTTAGGGACTGTTCTCTAGGGGGTACTCAGGATTCTTCGGAGATCCAAGCCTCTAGGGCCACCCCGAGGCCATCTGCAATACGGTTGGCATAGGCGTAGTAGGCGGTTACTTCGACGATGTCGAGGATGTCCCGGTCACTAAATCCGACCTTGCGTAGTTGGTCCACGTCGGACTCGGTGACCTCACCGGGTACCAGTGTGAGTTTCGCTGCCAGTTCGAGCATTGCTCGCCGCTCAGGGGAGATGCTCGCAGTTGCCCAGTCGGCCTCGATGTCGGCGGCCAGGTCATCGTCTTTGAGTAGTCGGCGCAGACCGCGCCGGTGGTGTGATACTCAGTAGTGGCATTCATTTTCGAGGCTCACAACCAGGGCGATCATCTCCCTCTCGACCTTACGCAGGGAGGCCGTGCCGGCCATGGCTGATTCGTAGAGGCTCTGGTGGGCGGCGAGGCCCCGTGGGTTGAGTGAGTGGATGGCCATTATGTGATCGACGCGCCCATAGCCGGGATCAACTGTCCTGTCGTACAGTTCAGCTAGGTGGCCTCCAGCCGACTTCCATTCATCGTCAGGGACCGTCTCAATCCAGGCCATGGTATGAGTCTCGCGCATGGCCGGTGGAGTAGTGGTGGTGCGGTGGCCAGGATTACGCATCAGGTTGCAGTATCAGTTGGAAAGAGAGTGCTCCAAGAGCCTGTCATAGAGAGGTTGTGCTGCTTCTAGTACAGGTCCGAGGTGGGTAGGGAAAGGATCGCTGCTTGGGATCCTGGCAAGGAACCCGTTCGAGGCGTGGGCGTTCGCGTACCAGTGAACCGCCCATGTTCCATCTTCGGGTTTTGGTCCGGACGGCCATGACAGCATGGCATCCTCAAAGTTGATCTTGAGCATTGAGCACATCTGCCTGAGTATCCCCTCAGGGTTGGCAAGTAGCTCTGCGGAGTCCACGACAACTGGGTCTCCATCCTCGCTGAGGATCGAGTCCAGCAGTTCAACCTGAGATTCGAGGCCCGTGTCCCCGAGGTTCGCGTCGGGGATGTTCACGTTCAGCGAGCGAAGTACGTGGCGGGGGTCGCGTATCAAGAGAATGTTGTGGCACTCACGGAGGAAAGCTGTGTCCAACTCGACGAGATGGTGACTCATCATCTTAAAGAAGGCGATCGGACTGGAGTGGGGGCCGAGAATCAGGTCACGAACTACAGCGTCACCATCAGAATCCTGGCTGGCGAGGGTCTCGTTTCGGCCCGGGTGTGCCCTGCCGCTGACTCGTAGGTAGTGGGCGTAGATGGGTTCGTCAAAGACGGTTGTGTCAGTGCGTTGCCTGAATGAGTACATGAGAGCTGTGGAGATGTTTCGTGGCCCTGACCAGCAGTTGATGCGTAGCGTCACAGGCTTACCCGCCTCACAATCCGACTGAGGCGGCCACTGCATCCCGGTAAAGGTCGTTCAAGTGTGAAGTCACCGGGCCACGGGATCCGGTGCCGATGAGTCGGCCGTCAACCTCGGAGACGGGGGTTAGGCCGCCGAACGTGCCGGTTACGAAGGCCTCGTCAGCTGAGTAGACGTCAGTTAGGGAGAACGGTAACTCTCTTGTAATGATTCCAGCCGTTATCGCCTCCTCGAGCACTACGGCGCGCGTGATGCCATGCAGGCTGTAGTGGCCGGTCGATGTCCAGAGTTCACCGTGCCTAACCACGAAGAAGTTAGTGGCATTGCAGGTAGCGACTGCTCCTGTGGGGTCCAGCATGAGTGCCTCGTCGGCCCCGGCTCGCGTTGCCTGGATCAGGGCGATTACCTCGTGCAGTTTGGAGTGTGAGTTGAGACGCTGGTCAAGGGTGTCGGGGGGAGGTCGACGGACGGTTGCTGTGAAGAGTGAAATTCCCTTGTCGGATACGGCCGGATCGGCTTTCTTGTGTTCGGCGACGATGACCACATTGGGACCGTCAAGAATGTTTGCTGGGTGCTGGGAAGGTGTTGTTTTGTCGCCCCTCGTGACCATCAAGCGCACGTGAACCGAGTCGTGCATGTTGTTTTGGTCGACTGTGGACCTGAGGGCCTCGGCTACCTCGGCCCGGGTCATCCTTATGTCCAAGTCGACTGCTGCTAGCCCGGCAAAGAGACGGTTCAGGTGGCGATCCAAGAAAGCGAAGTGGCCGTTGTGGAGTCGTATTCCCTCCCAGACTCCGTCACCTACAAGAAAGCCGCTGTCAAAGACCGAGATCTTTGCCTCATGCCGTGGATAGAAGGTGCCGTTGATGTAGATCTGGACAGTGGCGTTTCGGGGGTCCGGAAGTGCCTGATGGGTACTGCGTCGACTACCCGCTCCGTCACTTGGCGTCATGCCGGGGATGCTATCGGTGGCGCTTTGGGCAGAGACAGCGAGGTGGTGCAGGGTGTTGGTGCGCCAGTGTAGGTGCGCTACTGTGCCTCCCGCAGCATCAGAGGTTCTGCTAGCCAGTCATTCGTGGTCGCTCCCCTTTGGTGGACGGCAACGGTTGCTTGGTTGATTGCGGTCATGATGGGACTATTGGTCACTTTGCAGGGGGTAGTTGGTTGACAGCGACGATCGAGAGGAAGTCGGCCCGTCAGGTCTCCAAGGTAGACCGGTTCCTCACTCTCATAAGGGTTTTTCTCGTTGGTCTGATCGTGGTCGGCATCCTGGCATTCTTGGCCCAGCAGCTCGCACCGGACAATCCTTTCGCCCGGTGGCGAAACCCCGACGCCGTGGGCCTGACGGGGGACCAGTTCAAGGGCCTTCTCATGTCTGGGCTCTCCCAGGGTGCCATGTACGGGCTCATCGCCCTTGGTTACTCGATGGTCTACGGGGTGTTGGGTTTCATCAACTTCGCCCACGGCGAGGTCTTTATGGCCGGCGCCATGACCGGATTCATCGCATCCGACAAGTTTTCAGCCAATGGTCTTTGGGAGAGCAATTTCCTCTTGTCGCTGGTCATTGTCATCGTCTTGGCGATCATGGTGTCCACTTTTACTGCAGTCCTGATGGAACGAGTCGCCTACCGACCGCTGAGGGAGTCTCCTCGGCTCATTCCCCTCATAACCTCGATTGGCGTTTCCTTCTTCATCCAGAATGCAGTTATGGGTGTATTTGGACCCTCAACCAAGAGTTATCCTCAACTACCCCAGTGGCTCTCCAAGCAGAGATCGATTTTTACCTTTGAGATAGCTGGGACGAAGTTGCTGGTGCTATTCGTGGCGGCGATTTCCATGGCGGGCCTCTGGTACCTCGTTGAACGGACCAAGACCGGTAAGGCGATGAGAGCCGTGGCCGAGGATAAGGAGATAGCGGCCCTAATGGGCATCAACGTTAACCGCACCATCGTTACCACTTTTGCCGTTGGTGGAGCCATGGCCGGCATAGCTGGGATCCTCTGGGGGCTGCTGTTCCGCAGCGTTACCCACATGACGGGTTTCCTGCCGGGCATCAAGGCCTTCACGGCGGCAGTGGTCGGTGGTATTGGAAACCTGCCGGGTGCCATGATCGGCGGAATCTCACTGGGGTCGGCGGAGTCAATCGCCCCGCTGGTGATCCTTGAACCGCTTGGGGTTCCCGGCGTGTCGCAACTGAAGGATGCGGTGGCCTTTACCGTGCTGGTGTTGGTACTCCTATTCAAGCCATCCGGCCTGTTTGGTGAGCAGCTCTCTGCTGAGGACAGGGCATGAGCGCCACAATGACCTCCTCACCCGGTGCCACCTCAGGGGTGATTTCCACTGCACCCATAACAGACCAGGACTGGCGAAAGTTGGGCAAGTGGGGTGGGCTGTGCGCCCTTGCCCTGGTCTTGGTGTCTTTGATCGGCATGCCCGTTGGCCTTGACCGGCGCATCCTCATACATCCCGTCTTGAGCCTCGGCTACCTGTCGCTGCTTTGGATTCCGCTGGTACTGGGATTCGTCGTCTCCAAGCGCATCGAACTTGAGGGCGTGGAATCCCCTGAGCCCGGAAGCCGTGACCTTGTGGCTGGTGCCCTGATGGGCCTGGCCGGAGGGATTGGCATGGCCTTGTTCATGGTGTGCCTCAACATCTTTGACCTCCGTGATCCGTTGGTCAACTGGAGCCCAAAGCTCCTGGAGTTGCTCAACTACGGTCGCGGCCTCAGTTTCGGAGTAGTGGCGTGGATCATCACGTGCTGTGTTCTGGGCTTGGTGGGTTCATCGATCCATGTGGTCCCGGCCGCTGTTCGACGAGTCGTCTCCTACGCCACCTTCGGCCTGCTCAGCATTGCTGTGCTGGAGGGCGCAATTGCTGACCTGTCAGAGGGGTTCGGCCTGGAGTTCCTTACTGACGCCATTTACGCAAAGCGGGGTGGCATCACCCTTGTCTGGTCGATCGTGCTAGCTGCCCTCATCGGTGTTATCTCGGTACTCACCAAGGGCAAGTTCAAGGCAGCTAAGGCCAACTACAGCGAACTACAGGGCCCCGAGCGCAAACGGGCATCCAGGGTCCTCTTTCTGGTGGTCGCCCTGCTGACTTTGGTCTTGCCCCTGTTTTTGGGCACGATCATGAATGAACTGTTGGCAAACGTGGGGTTGTTCCTGCTGTTGGCCCTGGGTTTGAACATCGTGGTCGGCCTGGCCGGAATCCTTGACCTTGGCTACGTGGCCTTTTTTGCTGTCGGTGGTTACACGACGGCTGTGTTGACATCAGCTGACTCTCCCTTCTTTGCTCCGGAAATGCATTTCGCCGTCACTCTCGTGATCGTCGTCGTCTTCGCCGGTCTGGTTGGCCTAGTCATCGGTGCACCTGTTATCAGGATGCGTGGTGACTACCTCGCGATCGTGACCCTCGGCTTCGGCGAGATCATCCGCCTGCTTTTCATGTCTGACTGGTTGAAGCCCTACTTCGGCGGTGCACAGGGGATTACCAACGTGCCAGGAGTAGATCTGGGATTTGCGACTATCAAGGGCACCGATCCGAGGTCCGTCTTCTACCTGGTGCTGGTGTTCTGTGCTTTGGCCATCTACGTCTCATGGCGCCTTCAGGCATCGCGCCTAGGGAGGGCTTGGATGGCTATCCGCGAGGATGAGAAAGTTGCCGAGGCAATGGGCATTAACACAGTCAATGCCAAGCTCCTAGCTTTTGTGGTTGGTGCCGTTCTGGCTTCATTCAGTGGTGCGATCCTCGTAGCCAAGGTCGGTTCGGTATTCCCGAACAGTTTCATGATCTTGGTCTCGATCATCATTTTGGTTGTTGTGATCGTGGGTGGAATGGGCAACATCGCAGGTGTCCTCGTGGGTTCCTTCGTGTTGATCGGCATTCTGGGTGGACCCAGGCAACCGGGCCTCCTCCACGAGTTCCAGTCGTTCAAGCTGTTGATCTACGGCGCCCTGCTCGTGTTCATGATGCTCCAACGGCCTGAGGGCCTCGTCCCGAGCGCTAGGCGCAGTCAGGAGCTCCACCAGGAGGAATTCCTTCAGGACGTATGGCTTAAGGGTGATGCCCACGAGGCAGACGAACAAGTTGCTGAAGTCCATACGGAGGAAAATGGTGACTCCAAAGGGCAACAGGAGGGTGGAGCATGAGCCACCTCATGGAGATCCGCGACTTGAAGATCACCTTCGGTGGTCTTGACGCCTTGTCAGGTCTCAATTTCCACGTCAACGAGGGAGAGATTGTCAGCGTGATCGGCCCCAACGGAGCCGGCAAGACCACCTTTTTTAACGCCATTACAGGCCTTGTGGATCCGACCGAGGGTGACATCTTGCTCGATGGTGAGTCCATCTTGGGGCTCGATCCCTATCAGGTAACTGGCCTCGGGATCGCGCGCACTTTCCAGAACGTGCGACTGTTTCCCAACATGACCGTGCTCGAAAACATCATGGTCGCCCAGCACTGTCGAACCTCACAATTGGTCTTTGGAGCTTTGCTCCAGACGGCAGCGTTCAAGAAGGAGGAACAGGAGATACAGGAACGGGCTAAAGAGGTCTTGGCCTTCTTTGGCTCTCGCCTCGTTGGCTACCGCTACGACCAACCCGCCTTTGTTCTCTCATACGCCAACAGGAGGCGGTTGGAGATTGCACGAGCTATGGCAACCCAGCCACGTCTGATGCTGCTCGATGAGCCGGTTGCTGGAATGAACCCCATGGAGACTGCAGAGTTAACGGCTCTGATTGGCCGACTTCGCTCAGAGTGGGGATTCACGATCGTCATGATTGAACACGACATGCGTGTCGTGAGGGACGTCTCGGATCGGGTGGTCGTGTTGGACCACGGTGTACCTATCGCCCAAGGGTCCTATGACGAGGTGTCGACCAATCCTGATGTGATCGAGGCCTATCTGGGACGACCCGCTGAGGACCAGGTATGAGTGCGGAAAACGAGTCGACGATGGACCGAACCTCTTCTGACGACAGAGTGGCGCTTTTGGAGTTTCGCGATGTGAATACCCACTACGGCGCTGTTCATATCCTCAAGGATGTGAACTTGGCCATCTACCCCGGTGAGCTTGTATGCCTGTTAGGTGGTAACGCCAGCGGCAAGACGACCACGCTCAAGACGTTGCTTGGAATGGTTACGCCAACCTCAGGGGACGTGGTACTCCACGGTGAGGTGGTCAACAGCAAACCCATCAGCTACCGGGTCGAGAACGGGGTGACGATGGTGCCTGAGAACCGCCGCCTGTTCAAGAGGCTCACCGTGAAGGAAAACCTCGTACTGGGTGCTTATTTGCGCAGTGACAGGGACGGGATCGATGCCGACCTGCAGCACGTGTTTGAGCTCTTCCCCCGGGTTGAGGAGCGTTTGTCCCAAAAGGCGGGAACCCTCTCTGGTGGTGAACAGCAGATGGTTGCGATCGGCCGTGCTCTCATGTCCAAGCCGACAGTCCTGTTGATGGACGAACCTTCGATGGGGCTAGCTCCGGCGCTGGTGCAACAAAACTTCGACCTCATCCAGCAAATCAATGAAGAGGGGATGGCGGTGTTCATGGTTGAGCAGAACGCCAACATGGCCCTCTCCATAGCGGATAGGGGTTGGGTGCTCCAGACCGGAATGGTCGTCCTGGACGACACGGCCGAGTCTCTGTTGGCCAACCCTGAGATGAGGGCTGCCTACCTCGGTGAGACCTGAGTAACCAGCGACCCTGAGGTGGCTGGTTTCAGATGATTGCTGACTCTGGAAACGGTTCACCTGCGACGATGCGACCATAGCCAAGTTGGCTCAAGTCGATGCTGGTGTACTTGCCGTAGGTGAGCAACTCAGCGACGGCCCGACCCACCCCGGGGGCTTGCTGAAGTCCGTGGCCACTGAACCCGTTGGCAAAGATGAGGTTCGCTACCGGGTGAGCGGGACCGACGATGGCATTCTGGTCAAGGGTGTTGTAGGCGTAGTGGCCGGCCCACGAGTGGGTCACAGCAATCCGCTCGAATGCCGGAATCCGGTGCACAAGGGCGGGCCAGATCAGGTCTTCCCACTCATCGCGCCGGACGGCGAAGTCGTCCGGGTCGACCTCCACGTCGTCGGCTGGCGGAATACCAGCCACATAGTGGGGTGACTCGGCTCGCACGTGCATACCGTTGGTGTCGATGGTCAACGGCAGAGTGGGTCCGTCGAGTTCTTCTTGGCAGTCAAAAACCCAGGCACCCCGAATACGGGGCTCAACGGGTAGAGGCAGTCCGATTAGGTCAGCCACCCACCGGGCCCGCGGCCCGGCACAGTTCACGACCCGGTCGCAGGCCATAACGGTTCCTGAGGCCAACTCGACGTGGGTGATCCGGCAGCCGGCCCCGTCGGTTCGTAGTCCTACTACCTGGTCGGTTATGTACTCGATGCCGTTGTGGCGGGCCCGCTGCTGGAACCCTCGCATCAGAGAGTAGGCGTCCAGGGTGCCCTCGTGGCGAAGGCCGAGGCTGGCACCGTCCAGGTCGTCGACGAACAGGTAGCCGAACCGGTCGGCTAGCTGCCCGGGGGTCAGCAGAGCCACTTCGGCTCCGCATGACAGTTGCACTTCGTGATTCTCCCGTAGGACGTCCATGCCGTCGCTGGTGGCAAGGAACAGATAGCCGGTGTCTCGGAACCCCAGTTCAGGCGATTCGCCGCTCACTTGGACGTTCTCGTGAAAATTTCCGATGAATTCGGTGGCGAACATCGACAGGCGGATGTTGACCGCCTCGGAGAACTGGTGGCGGATGCTGGCTTCAGACAGGGTGGTCGATGACCGCTCGTAGGTCGGGTCCATCTCCACGACCAGAACCGGGCCGTCGAAGTCAGGGTTCTCAGATAGCCAGTAGGCCACAGAGCTTCCCATGACTGCCCCGCCCACGATGACGGTGTCGTAGGCGGTGCGGCTCGGCCCAGTTGAGGCAGGCCCGGTCACGTCACGTAGCCCTGTCGACGGTTCTCGAACACCTCATCGACGTCGTCGTCTATGTCGCTCACAGTAACGTGAGCACCTGCACTCGCGAACCACTCGGCACTGGTCCTGCCAATACCTCGTCCTGCTCCAGTTGCTACAACTACCTGGCCGACGTGTGTGCCGTCCATGGTTTCCCTCCCTGTTGGATCTGGTCGAAGAAGTTCTGCACCGACTCGACGAGCATTTGGGCCTGCCCAGCATCGACATCCAGATGGGTGACGATGCGCATGGTGGGTTTCCATGGCCACAGCAACAGGCCACTGGCAAGCAGGTGTGCTGCGAGGGCGTCGTGATGCTTGGCGGGCGGTGTTAGCCAGACCATGTTGGTTGCCTGGGTCACTTCAAGGCCCTCAATCTGGCGGAAGCCATCGGCGATGAAGGCGGCATTCTTGTGATCTTCGATGAGGCGCTCTACGTGGTTGTCAAGTGCATACAGTCCGGCTGCAGCCATGTGTCCTATCTGGCGCATTCCACCACCGAGCATTTTTCGTAGGCGAAAGGCACGTGCAATCAGTTCGCCGTCTCCCACAAGTATCGATCCCATTGGGGCACCGAGCCCCTTTGAGAGGCAGATAGAGGCTGTGTCGACGTTCTCAAGGATGTCGGAAACAGTCACATCTAGGGCGACGGCGGCGTTGAACAGGCGGGCTCCGTCAAGATGGACAGCAAGGCCACAGTCACGAGCGGTAGCGACCAGATCATTGACCAGATCCACGGACTGGGGCCAGCCGTGGACGGTATTTTCAAGGCACAACAAGCGGGTGACTGGGTGGTGCTGGTCCGGCTCCTTGACAGCTGCTCGGACTGCATCGGGTGTCAACGAACCGTTCTCATTGATTTCGATCGGCCATGGCACTGCTCCTCCGAGCGCTGCTGTACCTGAAACTTCGTTGACGAGTATGTGGTAATCACGTCCGATGATGTACTCATCGCCGCGCTGGCAGTGGCTCAGCACCGCTGCAAGGTTGCTCTGCGTTGCGGCAGGAAAGAAAAGGGCGGCTTCTTTGCCAGTTAGGTCTGCCATACGGCCTTGTAGGTCGTTGGCGGTCGGGTCTTCGCCGTAGACATCGTCGCCGACGGGAGCGTCTGCAATGGCCTTTCGCATCCCGGGGGTGGCCCGTGTCACGGTGTCGCTGCGGAAGTCAGCCAAGGTGTGTACTGCTTCGGTCATTCTCAGATGTCTCTTTCCCGTAGATTCCACACCTTTGTCGTCGACTCGCCAGTTTGCGAAGGGTACCTGCCGGTTTAGAGAGCGGCGACCGCGGGTCTGGGTCTGTTACTGGCACACTGGGGGCATGAGAACCGATGTTAACGAGGAACGGATGGGTCTGTTCCTCGACTATGAGAACCTAGCTATCGGGGCACGCGACAGCCTCGGGTTGAAGCGTTTCGACTTTGCTCCGATCGCCCGTGCCATGGCTGAACGGGGTCGAGTCGTGTACCGGCGCGCCTATGCCGACTGGTCCGGCTTTGACGAGGACAGGCGGCACCTCACCCGCCATCAGGTTGAGTTGGTAGAGATTCCCCAGCGGATGGGTGCATCTAGGAAGAATGCTGCCGATATCAAGATGGTGGTCGATGCCTTGGAATTGGCCTTTGAGCGAGGCTACGTGACTACCTTCGTGTTGTGTACGGGCGACAGCGACTTTACGCCACTGGTGCAAAAGTTGCGGGAGTTGGATCGGCGCGTCATCGGTATCGGGGTTCGCGATTCCACCTCCAACCTTTTGCCGCCCGCCTGCGACGAGTTCCTCTTCTATGACCGTCTGGAGGGTGTTGAGGCCAGCGTCGAGGCAAGTCGGCGGGACAGTTCCCGGTCCGGGGCTTCTAATGATGAGGTTCTGTCGGTAGAAGTTACCAGCCTTGATGAGTTGGTCATCTCAACACTCGCAGGCATGCAGGGCTCACATGAGGATGTGCGGGCATCCACTCTCAAGCGTGCAATTTTGCGGATTGATCCCACTTTCAGCGAATCTGACCACGGGTTTCGTGGGTTCACGGAGTTACTGAGGCACCTGGCTGACCGACGTGTAGTGGAGTTGGTTGGAGGGAAGCGGGATCCAGAGGTCGACCTTGTCACCGGTGATGGGCCCGCTCAGGTTGCGTTCGACCTATTGGTGTCAGTCGTGGTCGAAGCCGGGGGAGGAGGAAAGGGTCGAAAGAAGGGGGTGGCGATGTCAGGGCTCAAGACCGAGTTGCGTAGGCGCGATGAGGACTTCAGCGAGCGGGCCCTTGGATATAGCGGGTTCCTGCAGTTCTGCAGGGCTGCTGCTGCTAAAGATCTGGTAACAATGGCATGGGATGACAATCGTGGCGACTACTTGTTGTCACCGGTCGGCTAGGCGACAGAAGCCTCAGGAGGTTCTGATGGGCGATTCACCGGTTGGCAGGACGGAAATCGGTCGCATCCCAGAACGCGCGGTGAGTGATAGGAAGGTGATAGAGGCTGTATTGGACGAGGGCCTGATTGCCCATGTTGGCCTTGTCGTCGGTGAGGGTGAAGCCGCCCACCCGGTAGTGATCCCGATGCTCTATGCGCGCCTGGGAGACAGCCTGTTGCTGCACGGTTCGCCCGCGAGCCGACTGTTGCGGGCGGCAAAGCACGGGGCCGAAGTTTGCGTCACAGTCACATTGCTTGATGGCCTAGTGCTTGCACGTTCAGCGATGCACCATTCAATGAACTACCGATCGGTGGTCGTGTTTGGCCAGGCGACCGAAGTCACTGACTGGGGTGACAAGGTGACTGCGCTCGATGCCCTGACCGACCACGTAGTGCCTGGGAGGATGGCCGAGTTGCGTCCCCACATCGACAAGGAGGTACGCGCCACTACTGTTGTCTCCCTTTCGCTGGAGGAATGCTCAATGAAGGCACGTACGGGTCCACCAGTGGATGATGCCGAGGACATGGACGCCGACGTCTGGGCCGGAGTGCTCCCCCTCGGCTTGACCCCCGGTCTTCCCGAGGCGGATCCACTAATGCCTCCAATGGACGTCCCCGAGCAGATAACTGCTTGGAGTCGGCGAACTCTCTGAGTACCTGAGTGGCCCGGTGATGCCTGCCGGATGGCCACTGGTGGCCGTCTGTGGGACAGATGGAGTTACCCAACTGACTTGAGTTTCGGTCGCTCAGGCTGCCTTGGGGAGCACGATGAAGGTGATGGCAACGTAGTGAAGTGCCGCCGCAGCGACCGTGAGCACATGGAAAATTTCGTGGAATCCGAAGGTGTTGGGCCATGGGTCAGGACGGTGGAGGGCAAACACGATTCCACCGACGGTGTACAAGAGTCCCCCGATAAGTAGTAGTAGGAACCCGGTCACACCTAGGTTTTGCCAGGCATCAACTACCACAGGCAGAAGGCTCCAGCCCACCACCAGGTAGGGGAGTGCCACGAGAGGTGTAGGGGCATCGATGTAGCGCAACCGGATGGCGGTGCCCAGTGCAGCGCCGCCCCAGACGGTTGGCAACACGACCTTCATGGCCCATGGTGATAGGGCGAAGATGGCTACAGGGGTGTAGGTGGCTGCGATCGCTACGAAAATCGTGACATGGTCGAGTCGTTGCATTGTGAGCCGTGCCTTGGGACCCCAGTTGATTCGGTGGTAGAGGGCTGACACTCCGAACAGAGCCACGATGGAGAGGCTGTAGAGGGCCGTAACAAAGCGTGGCCAGACACCGGGCGCAATGACGATCATGATTGGAGCGAGGGTTAGTGCGGCTGTGAATGCCGACCTGTGGGACATGCCCCGCAGGAGGGGCGTGGTGGGTGTTGAGGTTGGGGAGGTTGTGGGAAGTCCGGTCATTAACTTGGAACCCTATGTCCGGCGAGGAGGATCAGCGCGGTCGGCCCGACAGGTGACCGTCGTGTAGACAAACGTGTGCATGTGCTGGTTGCTGTTGTTTGCGAGGAATTGCCACTCAGCAATCCTCATATGCGACAGACTCACCGGCGTGTGTCGGGTCAGGAGGAGGTGATCTGGTGAGTGATCGGACTGGAAGGCTAGGAGACAACCAAGACTTCATAATCGTGGGAGGCGGCTCGGCGGGCTGTGCCCTGGCCAACCGCCTTACTGCTGATCCTTCGAACCGGGTGTTGGTACTTGAAGCTGGCCGTCCGGACTACCGGTGGGACGTTTTTGTTCACATGCCGGCCGCCCTCTCTTTCGGCATCGGCAACCGTTTCTACGATTGGAAGTACGAGTCTGAACCGGAGCCTGGGATGGATGGACGCCGTGTGTACCACGCCCGCGGCAAGGTGCTCGGCGGCTCGTCGAGTATCAATGGGATGATCTTCCAGCGAGGAAACCCCATGGACTATGACCGGTGGGCGGCCACACCTGGCTGTGAGTCCTGGGACTACGCCCATTGTTTGCCCTATTTCAAACGTATGGAGACTTGCTTAGCCGGAGAGGATGTTTGGCGCGGTGGCGACGGACCTCTGATGCTTGAACGCGGACCAGCGGCTAGCCCATTGTTCAGAGCTTTCTTCAAGGCAGTGGAACAGGCTGGCCACCCATTGACTGATGATGTGAACGGCTACCGGCAGGAGGGTTTCAACTCTTTTGACCGAAATATTTACCGGGGACGCCGCCTGTCAGCGGCGCGAGCGTACTTGCACCCTGTCATGGACCGTCCGAACCTGAAGGTGGCTACTCGCGCCCATGCCACCAGGATCCTGTTTGAGGGAACACGGGCGGTGGGGGTCGAGTATCAGAGGCGAGGAATGGGTGCGAGGAGCGTGGCACGGGCTACAGAAGTGATCCTGTGTGGTGGTTCCATCAACACACCCCAGTTGTTGCAACTCTCCGGCATCGGGCCCACCGCAGTCCTAGCCGATGCCGGAGTCGACCAGTTGGTGGATCTGCCAGGTGTGGGTGAAAACCTTCAGGACCACCTAGAGGCGTACGTGCAGTACGCGTGCACCCAGCCGGTGTCGATGGCACCACACCTGGTCATGTGGCGTCGTCCCTGGGTCGGCTTGAAGTGGCTATTCCGGCGAGGCCCAGGTGCCACAAACCACTTTGAAGCCGGTGGCTTCCTTCGAAGCAACGCGGATGTGGGTTGGCCGAACCTGATGTTCCACTTCCTGCCGATCGCCGTCCGCTACGACGGCTCCGTACCTTCTAGCGGCCATGGCTACCAGTTCCATATCGGCCCCATGTTCTCTAACAGCCGCGGATGGGTTCGGATCAGATCAGATGACCCATTCCAAAAACCGGAGATGCTCTTTAACTACCTATCCACCTCCGAGGATCGCCGCGAGTGGGTAGAAGCCGTCAAGGTGGCACGCGACATCATGGGGCAACCGGCCTTCGACGAGTTCAACGGGGGTGAGCTCTCTCCGGGTCCAGAGGTGCAGGGCGATGAGGCCATTCTGGAGTGGGTGCGCCGTGATGCCGAGACGGCACTGCACCCGTCATGCACTGCACGTATGGGAACTGACGAGATGGCTGTGGTCAGCCCAATGTCGATGAGGGTGCATGGAACCGAAGGTTTGCGCGTGGTTGATGCCTCGGTCATGCCGACCCTCACAAATGCCAACATCTACGCTCCTGTGATGATGGTTGCCGAGAAGGCTGCGGACCTGATCCTCGACAATGAGCCACTGCCTCCATCATCAGCTACGCAGTTCCGCTACGGAGAGTCGGGGGACGTCAAGTGAGCTATCAAATAAGCCTCGGGTCCAGGATCCGGAAGTCCCCTTACTTTGAAGCGCTGGTAGCGCACGGTCTCACGCACGTGACCGTTTACAACCACATGTACATGCCTGGTTCCTTTGGAGACCCGGAGGAGGAATACCGGGCGTTAGTCGAACGGGTATCGCTGTGGGACGTGGCGTGTGAGCGCCAGGTAGAGGTGTTTGGCCCGGATGCATCTTCGTTGGTGCAGTATTTGTCAGCTCGAGACATTGAAGGGTGCCCAGTGGGGCGCGTTCGCTATGCACCGATGTGTAACCATGATGGGCTACTAATAAGTGACCCGATGATCCTCCGCTTGGCAGACGATCGGTTCTGGATCTCTATTGCCGACAGCGACGTCTTGTTGTGGTGTCAGGCGATGGCAGCTGAGCGGGAGCTTGATTGTCGAGTGTTTGAACCCGACGTATCGCCTCTTGCGGTACAGGGCCCGCGGGCAGACGACGTGATGGCTGACCTCCTGGGCGGTTGGGTACGTGATGTTCCGTTCTTCGGATTCGTCGAGACGTCTGTTGATGGCATCCCATTTGTGTTGTGCCGTTCCGGATGGAGTGGCCAAGGCGGCTTTGAATTATTCTTGACCGATGGATCAAGGGGTGTAGATCTGTGGAATGCCGTGTGGGCAGCCGGCGAGAGTTATGGCATCCATCCTGGAGGGCCGACGCTGAGCGAGCGCATCGAGAGCAACCTGTTCTCTTACCGGGCCGACTGTGGGGCTGGAGCCACGCCGTTGGAGGTAGGCCTGGGCCGGTTCCTATCGCTCGATCGGGATGATGCCTTCATAGGTAAGCCGGCTCTTCTGGCAGAGCGTGAGCGGGGATCGACACGGAGGCTAGTAAAGGTGCTGTTGTCAGGGGAGAAGCTAGGTGCGACAAGCGAGCATCCATGGCCGGCCCAGAGTGCTGGCGGTGATTCCTGTGGTGAGGTGAGGGTCGCTACCTGGTCTCCCAGGTACGGCTCGAATCTGGGGCTGGCGTTGGTGTCATCAGAAGTTGCAGGTGGTCCGTTTTTGACCATGGTTCCGTCCGGCGAGCAGCTGGAGGCTAGCCATCTGGCATATTTCGGAGAGTAGATGGCTCGTGAAACAGGTGTCCTGTAAGCAATAAACCGCAAGTGCTGGGAACTGAGACGGTGTTATTGCAATAGGAAAGTCTCCGGATTACACCCTCGCAGGCTTGTCCAACACGGATTCGGGCCTAGATCCTTTCCAACAGGGTGCCAGTTCCTATGCCGCCACCGCAGCACATGGTGATCAGAGCGTGGTTCTTCTCCGTTCGCTGGAGTTCATGCACAGCCTTTGTGGTGAGAATCGCACCTGTACCGCCAAGCGGGTGCCCAAGGGCGATCGCCCCACCGTTGGGGTTTACACGTTCCATGTCTGGTCCAAACTCCTTTTCCCAGGCTAGAACAACTGAAGCAAAGGCTTCGTTGATCTCGACGACATCTATGTCGTCGATTGACATTGAGTTGTCTGCGAGCAACTTGGCCGTGGCACCGATGGGCCCCGTCAACATGAGTGCTGGATCGGAGCCAATCAGGCAAGTGTCTACGAAACGGGCGGCAGGGGTGATTCCGAGCGCCTCGGCTTTCTTGGCAGTCATGAGGAGGAGGGCTCCGGCTCCGTCAGAGATCTGTGACGAGGTGGCAGCTGTGTGAACGCCATTTTCACGACCAGTTGGGCTTAGGTCGGCTAGTGCTTCAATGCTGGTCTCGCGGAGGCCTTCGTCGCGACTGATGGTCATCGTCTCACCGGTATGTGATCCTTGCTCGTCTAGGACCGGAGCATCTACTGGCACGATCTGGGTTCCGAAGCGGTCCTCTTTCCAGGCCCTGGCTGCCCGATCCTGAGACATCTTGCCGAAAGCATCGCAGTCCCCACGGGTGATTCCCCACTGGTCGGCGATTCGCTCAGAACCTTCGAACTGGGTGGTGAACTCGTGGTGGTCAAAATAGTTGTGGTTGATTGGGAGGCCAGAGTCGGGATCTTTGGGTGTGGTCGCACCGAACTTGACCCGGCTCATCAGCTCCACCCCACAGCCAACAGCCACGTCGACGGTGCCCGATGCAACTAGCGCGTAGGCCAGATTGGTGGCTTGCTGGGAGGAGCCACATTGCGTGTCGACTGTGGTAGCCGGAACGTCAATCGGCAGGCCTGCAGTCAGCCAGGCAGTGCGAGTCACGTTCATGGACTGCATCCCGACTTGACCCACACAACCTCCCACTACCTGGCCAACCTCGAGAGGGTCGACACCTGAGCGGTCGAAAAGAGCCTTCTGGACCGTGCCAAGCACATCAACGGAGTGGCACGTGGAGAGCCCTCCACCGCGCCTACCAATCGGGGTCCTCACTGCTTCGGCAATGACTACCTGGTTGGCAGTTGGCGTCTTTGCGGTGGTCATAGCGTGCTCCTAAGGGCTGGTAGGTGCGGATCTGACTTGTAATGGACTCTACAGTTGGCTGAATGATCAACGGTAAGTGGGCTGGCTGTGTGATCGGTAGTGAGTCAGCAGGCGACCACAACGGAGTGGAGCAGCGGTGAGCACTCCTGTTGGAGGACATAGCTACCACTCCCAGGAAAGGATTAGCACGGGCGCAGTACTCCGCTGGGCTCTGGCGGCGAACGGAGTGTTGCTGGTGGTGCAGGTGGTCGGTGCACTCCTATTTGGCTCACTCGCTCTGCTGGCCGACACAGCTCATCAGGGATCAGACGTGGTTGCCCTCATGGTCGCTTCGATCGCATTGTCACTGTCGGGCCGAGGTGACGGCGGCTCTCCTGAACGCTGTCTTACTGATAGCTGCTGCTGGCTGGATAATCGTGGAGGCTGTGAGGCGAATCAGCGACCCCCCCGAGGTTTCTGGCTGGGGGGTGTTCATGGTGGCTGTCGTTGGGCTCTGTGTGAACGGTGGCAGCGCCTGGTTGCTCCAGCGCAGCGGCAACCGGAGCATGAACATCTCAGGTGCTGCACTTCACCTGCTCGGTGATGCCGCCGGATCTTTCGGCGTTCTCGTTGCCGGTTTCACCGTGGTGTTGTGGGATGCCATCTGGGTGGATCCTATGGTGTCGTTCTTGATCGCGGGCCTGATTATGTGGTCAGGCGTGGGACTTGTTGGTCGGACCACCCGTATCTTGTTTGAGGGCACACCTGCGGGAATTGGTATCGGCGACCTGACAGCTGCTTTGACCTCTCATGAGAGTGTCGACGATGTGCACCACCTCCACGTGTGGGCAGTGGATTCCACAATGGTCGCACTGAGTGCCCACGTGGTGGTAGCCGCGGACAGCCTCCATGACGCGCAGTTGGTGAGCGTCGAACTGGAAGGGCGTTTACAGGAGTGGGGTGTTGCTCACTCAACCTTGGCATTGGAGTGCCATCCCTGCGGGCAAGACTCAAGTTGATCGGTTGAGTTGTCGCTGAGTGAGAACTCAGAAGATCAATCGCGAGCCACCCGGCTTCTGTCAGATGGGCAGTCCGCCAGTTGCAGTTGCCGTGCTGCCGTGGTCTTTGTAGGCGGCGATGGCCCGCTGGGCAATGCGCATTTGGTGGATTTCATCGGCGCCATCGGCGAAACGGGCCCAGCGGGCATGTTGATACATATGGGCGAGAGGGGTGTCAGTGGAGTAGCCGAGAGCACCGTGCACCTGAATCGAGCGGTCGATGATGCGGTTCAGGCTGTTGGCCACGAAGTGCTTTGCCATCGAGACTTCAGACTTGAAATCATCACCTTGGTCGATCTTGTAGGCGGCGTGAAGAACCATCAGTTTGGATTGGTAGAGCTCCATTGTGGAATCGGCGATCATCCACTGGATTCCCTGTTTTTCAGCCAAGATCGAACCATGGCTGTACCGCTCAAGAGATCGGGCAACCATCATGTCTAGAGCCATCTCAGCTTGGGCGATCCAGCGCATGCAATGGGCAAGGCGGGCTGGTCCCAGACGGTACTGGCCGAGCAGGTGCCCCTGACCACGACCACCAAGCATTTGCGATTCATGCACCCTCAAGTCTTTGAGGAGGATCTCAGAGTGACCGGTGGATCCGTGCATGGTTTCGATCTGGCGGACCTCGTCCCAGCCTTCATGGGGCAAGTCGACGAGAAAGGCCGTATTGGCTGCTTGAGGGAGGTCGGGATCGTCTTCGGTGCGAACGATGAGGATTGCGAAGCTGGCCCTGTGCGCGTTTGAGATGAACCACTTGCGCCCATTGATGACCCACTCCTCACCGTCCTGATAGCCAGAGGTTCGGATGAGGGTCGGGTCTGACCCGGCAACTTCCGGCTCAGTCATGGCGAAGCAGGACCAGATACGGCCCTCGCAGAGGGGCCTTAGATAGTGCTCCTTTTGGTCATCAGTCGCCCAGTGGAGGAGGGTGTGCATGTTGCCCTCGTCGGGAGCTTGGCAGTTAAACACCCACGGGCCGTAGTAGGAGCGTGCGGCCTCTGCCTGGACCATGGCCAGTTCCACGTGTCCGAGCCCCATGCCACCCCACTCCTCAGGCATGTGTGGCAGCCAGATCCCTGCCTTGTGGGCCTTCCTCCTGAGTGAGATGAGTATTTCGAGGCGAGTCTTACTGGCGGAATCCAGGGCCTGTTGGTTGGCCTGCTCGCTCACCAACTCCGTCTCTGCTGGCCTGATCACCTCGCTGACGAAGGTACGAACCCGGTCGCGCAGTTCTTCAAGTTCCGGGGTGAAGGTGAAGTCAATACTCATGACTGGTAAGTATGGGCTGCTATTGGATAGAGAGTTCTGATAGTCCTCACTTACAGGTCCCGGCTTGGTCGCCCCGGGCCCTCGACAGGAGTGCCTCGCATATCAGAGTTGAGTTGAGCATCAGCCATCAGGCCCGCCATCACGTCGGTCAGTTCGCCGGGATCATCGGGCTGGATTGCGGTCGGTCCTAGCTGCCACTGCTCGGCTATACCGAGTTGGTTCCCGTGTACGTCGAACACACGAGCAGTCACGTTTTGGGCGGCTTCACTACAGAGCCACACAGTTGGTACAGCGATCCAGCGAGGACTCATGGCCTCTCTGGTTTCTTCGTCCATCGATTCCCAGCCAGCCAGCCCGGAGGTCATTCGAGTGAATGCGCCAGGGGCCAGGCAGTTCACCGTCACCCCGTACCTGACCAGTTCCATGGCGGTGATAATGGTGAAGGCGGCGATTCCTGCCTTTGCGGCTCCGTAGTTGCACTGGCCGACATTCCCGTAGATGCCGGATGGAGACGAAGTGTTGATGATTCGCCCGAACAGCTCCTCTGGTGCGTATTTTCCAGACTTTGCCTTCTCCCTCCAGTGGACGGCAGCATGGTGAGTGGGAGCAAAGGTGCCTTTCAGGTGGACGTCAATCACTGCGTCCCAATCGGATTCCGACATCGAAAAGACCATGCGGTCCCGAAGGATTCCTGCATTGTTGACAAGGATGTCCAGGTGGCCCCAGGTGTCGATGGCCTGTTGAACCATGGCACCTGCGGCGTCGAAGTCAGCGACGTTGGCACCGTTGACTACCGCCTCACCACCCATTGCCTCGATCTCTGCCACCACCTCTTGTGCCGGAGAGAGGTCAGTTCCTGAGCCTGTGGCATCACCCCCGAGGTCGTTCACTACGACCTTGGCACCATTCTCAGCAAGGAGCAGAGCATGTTCTCGCCCGATGCCCCGGCCCGCACCGGTCACTATTGCCACCCGACCTTCACACAGGTTGCTCATTGTTCTCGATGCTCCTAATCGTTGGGGGAGATGGAAACTTGCGCCGCAGGCCGGTCCTGGGATCCCTCAGGGAGGTACGCCAGCCTAAGCCTGCCATCTACCGGCTTGTTCGAACCAACCGGAGTTAGCGGTAAGGGATCTTGTTGGGAAGTATGGTCGTCATTTCGACCTGCAGGTAGGAGAACCAACCCATGAAGAGATGCGCATTCGTTGGGCTCGGAGTGATGGGGTACCCAATGGCAGGCCACCTCCATACAGCAGGTCATCAGACCACTGTTTATAACCGTACGGCATCAAGGGCCAAGGCGTGGGTTGAGGAACACGGTGGGGTGATGGCAGCGACACCAGTGGATGCGGTTGAGGGAGTGGATGTCGTGATGATGTGTGTCGGCAACGACGACGATGTGAGGTCTGTTGCCCTTGGTGACACCGGAGTGCTTGCCGGCATGGTGCCAGGGTCAACCTTGGTTGACCACACGACTGCTTCAGCCGAAGTGGCCAGGGAAGTGGCTGCTGCAGCTGCTGAGATCGGTGTCAGTTTTGTGGATGCCCCGGTGTCAGGTGGGCAGGCGGGTGCAGAGAACGGGCAACTCAGCATCATGTGTGGTGGCACCCCAGAAGTGTTTGCCGGCATTCGGCCTGTTATCGATGTCTATGCGAAGGCGACGGTCCTGGTGGGTCCGGTTGGCCACGGACAACTGACCAAGATGGTTAATCAGATCTGCATCGGAGGCCTTATCCAGGGTTTGGCAGAGGCGCTTGACTTTGCTCGTCGTGCAGCCCTTGACCTCGATCAGGTTTTAGCGGCCATCAGCAAAGGGGCGTCAGGCTCGTGGCAGATGGACAACCGTGCTCACACGATGCTTGAGCGCCACTTTGACCACGGGTTCGCCATCGACTGGATGCGCAAGGACTTCAGCATCGTGTTCGATGAGGCTGAACGGTTGGGCGCCTCGTTGCCATTCACCAAACTGGCTGACAGGAACTACGAGCAGTTGCAAGAGCAGGGTCATGGCAGGTGGGATACCTCAGCGGTCATAGAGCTCTTGCGGGAAGACTGAGGAAGAGACAGGAGGTTGAGGCACCCAGATCGGCTGTGGGCCGTGGTGGCTCGACGGGCTTACAAGGTCAGGCCAGGATCTGCGACAGGAAGAGTTTGGTCCGGTCCTCGGTCGGGTTCGTGAAGAAGTGCTCGGGCGTGCCGACTTCGACGATTTGACCTTCCTCCATGAAGATGACTCGGTCAGCCACCTCCTTAGCAAAGCCCATCTCGTGTGTCACCACCATCATTGTCATGCCGGACAATGCCAGGTTCTTCATGACATCCAGGACCTCTTTGATCATCTCTGGGTCTAGAGCTGATGTGGGCTCATCGAACAACATGATCTTTGGCTCCATGGCCAAGGCCCTGGCAATCGCCACGCGTTGCTGCTGACCGCCTGACAATTGTCCAGGGTACTTGTCTGCCTGTTCGGGAATCCCGACGAGCTCTAACAGGGACTGGGCTTGTTCCTCGGCCTCTGCTTTTGGTTTCTTGCGTACCCAGATCGGGGCGAGGCTGACGTTGTCGCGGACTTTCAGGTGAGGGAACAAGTTGAACTGCTGAAAGACCATTCCAACTTCAGAACGGACCTTCTCGATGTTTCGTAGGTCGTTGGTCAACTCAACACCGTCGACCACGATCCTGCCCTCCTGATGCTGTTCGAGCCGGTTGATGCATCGGATCCAGGTTGATTTACCAGAGCCCGATGGTCCCAGTACGACAACGACCTCCTGTTCCTTGATGGTCGCTGAGACGCCTTCAAGTGCCTGAAAGTCCCCGTACCACTTACAGATCTCCTCACAGACGATCATGTCTGTGGCATTGCTCAGATCGCGTTCAGAGCGAGTCGAGGGCTCTGCGTCTGTCCTCGCACCGGTATCCATGTCGTTCATAGTGTCCTGTCCTCCTGTCTGGGAAGCCATGTTGTGATCATCGTTCACCAAGCCCCACACGTCGCTCCAGACGTTGGCTGGCCTTGGACAAGTTGTAGGCGATTATCCAGTAGATAACCGAGACGAA